>ERZ1026964.1-NODE-1-length-195065-cov-28.318466_pt1 | contig 195065 bp, 241 predicted proteins | sample MGYA00519565_ERZ1026964 | MGnify/ENA primary metagenome ERZ1026964 (study PRJEB26926, sample SAMN06164476) | human gut metagenome | biome: ENVO:00009003; feature: ENVO:2100002; material: ENVO:00002003 | host: Homo sapiens | place: USA | collected 2012 ...
TATGCTACTATTACATCTTTAAATGCAGTAAAGGCGACTGCAGACGCTGCTGCTCCTCAGTCCACAACTTATACTAAGACTGAATGCGATAATAAATATGCTACTATTACATCTTTAAATGCAGTAAAGGCGACTGCAGACGCTGCTGCTCCTCAGTCCACAACTTATACTAAGACTGAATGCGATAATAAATATGCTACTATTACATCTTTAAATGCAGTAAAGGCGACTGCAGACGCTGCTGCTCCTCAGTCCACAACTTATACTAAGACTGAATGCGATAATAAATATGCAACTAAGACTGAGGTAACCGCTATTAAAACCACTGCAGACGCTGCTGCTCCTCAGTCCACAACTTATACTAAGACTGAATGCGATAATAAATATGCAACTAAGACTGAGGTAACCGCTATTAAAACCACTGCAGATGCAGCTGCACCGCAAGCTACAACCTACACAAAAACTGAATGTGATGGTAAATTTGCTTTGCTGACTACTGCTTATACAAAAACTGAGTCAGATAATAAATATGCCCTTAAGACAGATCAGTCTATAACTTCTACATCTGATAAAGTTCAGATATGTAATACTAGCCAGCAAGTTGCAAACGCATCTGCTGTTACAGTCGTTAACGGCGGCCTGATATTCCAAACTGACGGTAAAGTTTTTATCGGGGTTAATGGTGCCTGGGTTCAATTAGGAGTCCCTATTTCTTAAGATTTTCTGTTTCAATAATTATATGAATCCCGGATTTCGTTAAGAGATTCGGGATTTTTTATTATAAATCTTCTAGAATTATTTTTATGAACTCTTTAATTTTTATCCTTATTATCCCTCTAAGTTTATAAAAATAATTTATAAAAATTAATTTAAACTATATATCTAAACACCTTCAGGAGTTGAGAGTAAAGGTATTATTAAGATAATACCAATGTCGATGATGTTAATCATGTTTAAGAATTCGTCTCAAAGACCTATTGCTTAAGCTCGGTTAACTTCAACGATTTCATTTACTCAAAGAATAGGGACCTACATACTTGACTAACCATCCAATATACCTTCTTCCCAATAAATAAAAAAGGCGAAGGTAACCGTAAATTACCTTCGCCTTGACAATCCAAATTACCCTATTGGGTATACTTGGATAGGCGTTGTGTCAGGCGTTAACCTGATAAAATATACATTTGCTTTTTGCAAATAGTATACCGCCCTCCAACCTAAGGGCGTCATTATGTATACTCTCGTATTCATAAAATTATTATGGGAATGGTAGGTGGAGCTCTACCATTCCTTTTTTCTATCATCATTTTCATTTTTTAATATTTTTAAACAAATTCATCCGGCAAGCATACCATATATTTTGTTTTTGTCACCAATTTTTTTAAAGTTTAACCATCGTTAAACCCAATGATGGTTAATTTAATCCTCATTAATTTTTATATCATTCAATTTTAAGGACAATTTTCTACTTGTCCCATATGGGTAAGAAAATTGTATACCAACTAAACCATCAAAATAATTCTCAATACGTTGAAAATAAACGCGTACGAACTAATAAAAACACGACAAAATTTCCCTATCAACCAAGCGATGATATGGGAAACAATAAAACCAAATATACTTCCTTATATGAGTTCTTCTCCAAATTCCCTAATGAGGAATCTGCCCGGAAGTATTTTGAGTTAAAAAGATGGAATGGTCATGTCCGTTGTCCCCACTGTGGTAGACATAACATTACCGAATGTAAGGATCAAAAACCGATGCCCTATCGCTGTAGGGATTGTAGAAAGTTCTTCAGCGTCAGATTTGGTACAATTTTAGAGGAATCCAAATTGCCTCTTCACAAATGGTTGATGTGTATGTACCTGTTGGCAACTTCCAGAAAAGGTATTTCCTCAATCCAGGTTTCCAAGGAATTGGGAATCACTCAGAAGTCTGCCTGGTTCCTCTGTCACAGAATAAGGGAAGTTTGGATGAAGGATAAAAAGGAGAAGTTGGATGGTATTGTGGAAGTAGACGAAACCTTTATTGGAGGTAAGGAATCCAACAAACACTTTTCCAAGAAGCTGAACAAGGGAAGAGGCTCGGTCGGTAAATTGATTGTAATTGGAGCCAAACAGAGGAACGGAAAGGTGATCGTCAAACATATCAACGATACATCCGCTTACAATTTACAGGGATTTATCGGAAAACATGTTGATAAAAATTCCAATGTGTTTACCGACGAGTTCAAGTCTTACAAGGGATTGACTGGTTTTGTTCATGAGTTCGTCAATCACTCAGGGAAACAATACGTCAATGGTAATGTACATACTAATTCCATTGAAAGCTTCTGGTCTCTACTGAAGAGAGGTTACTATGGCGTTTACCATTACATGTCTCCAAAACATTTGAAGAGGTATATCCATGAGTTTGCCTACAGGCATAATACTTCCAAGGTTGGGACAATGGATTTTATAGGAGATACGATTACCAAAATGGTTGGTAGAAGGTTGATGTACTGTGATTTGGTGAAATAAGTTTGAAAAAGAGTAATAAATATAAATTTATGAATGAAGATGAATTACAATATGAATTAGGTTTACAAGAAGAAGAGGAAGATAGGATAAGTCAAATACCTATTTCAATGTGGAGAAAGAAAATATTACTCTTTGTATCTAAACTATTGAATGTACGAGACATTTATCCCTATAGATGGAATTGTAAAGGAATCAATTATGATTTAATAAACGGAAAACTTATTAAGAAGTAATCCATATACGAAGATTTTTATCATAATTGAATTTTTTATTTTTAACCTTTCCTACAAAGGTAATTTGTCCTTTTTCAATTTTAAAAACAAGAAGTCTATCTGCATTAATCATATCACAATGAACTATTAATTCATTACAGAGATTTTTTAACAATTTACTTGATTGAACTATCAATGTTGATGTTGTATCATTATCATCTTGATAAATATCTTTTTCATCAAAGTAATCTATCAGAGCCTGACGTCGTTCTGTATCTAATGGTTTACCTTTTACTTCTTTAGTTGAAAACTTATAGGTAATAATGTATTTGTTCATTTGTTATAAAAATAGTTTAAATTAGTAATTTTGACCAATTTTTGAAACTTCCTTGGTAATCTCTACAGGATCAATCTCAAGTACTTTACAGATCAAAAGGACTTTAGTAAATGTCAAAAATCTTTCCCCTGGCTCATATTTGGAAACGAATGACCGAGGAACCCATATGTCAGGCGACTTTACTCGGCAGAATCTTTCATCACATCATCCAGAAGAGTATGAACATCTATCTGGAGACTTTTACAGATGTTAATGACCTCAGTGAAGGTAAGATACCTTTCTCCTACCTCATATTTGTTGACGAAAGTATGAGGAGTATTCAGAAGTTTTCCTAACTCACGTTGAGTCAATTTTAACTCCAAACGTTTTTCTTTTAGTATATTACGGAGATTTTTCTCTTCAATACTATTCCTGTTCCTCATTTTGGAACAATAACAGAGAACGAGATTGTACCAAATTCGGGTACAAAAATGTTTACAAGGCATCCCCAATTCGGTAATAGATTCTCAATGTTCCTAAAATGGGAACAAACTTAGATAAGAACTATGAAGACATTATTACTTGGAACAGTCCTGGCATCCTTGGTACTGCTTGCCTCATGCAGCAAGTCATCATCCAATGGAGATGGAAACAATTCAGAAGCTCCAGAAACATTGGATGGAACATCCTTGGTTGGTGAATTGTATGTAGATTATCAGGAAGGAGATGGTTTTGAGTTGGAAGCCAAAGATCTTACCTTCTCGGGAAATGTGGTTTCATTCAATACAGCAACTTATCCTGGTACTGATACATTAGTATGGGAAAATGTTACTGGTACCTATACCTTCGAAAAAACAGGGATTAATACTGGGAAGCTTTCTGTGGAAAGTAATCCTGTGAGCTATAAGTTGGATATGACATTTACCAACAATCAAGTACAAAGCTATGGAATAATGATTGAAAGTAATACGAGATTAGAATTTCCCGCAAAAGGAACATTTAATAAGAGATAATTTATTATAAATGTATTATAAAAACGCTGACTAGGTATTCTAGTCAGCGTTTTTGTTTAAGCTGTTCACCTTCAGACGAAAAGGAAATGACGAAAATATTTTAAAATAATATGGTTAGTCAAGTATGTAGGTCCCAATATTTTATATACTGGTTAGGCGATCCAGTTATCAAAAGACACCTAGAAGAAGAAAATAAAAAAATATGATTCTGAGACATAATATCATTGGCCCGTTGATTAAAGAATTGAACGATAAGAATATTTTTATTGTTTCTGATCTTCATTTGAATCATGACAAAGAATTTCTTTACGGGGCAAGAGGATTTAACTCTTGTGTTGAATATACTGATTATTGTCTGGACCAATTATATAATCTTGCTATTAATAATAAAGATTCTTATTTGATTTCTCTAGGAGATAATTTCTTTAATGATGCTTCTGCGGATATTATTAAAATATTTTCTACTTTTCCATTTAAAAAGATTTATACATTAACTGGTAACCACTGTTCCGGATTGAATACTATTTTTGGCGGTACCAGTAATAATGAATATGAAAATCTTGCCCTTTTAGGTTCTAATATTCCATTGAGAATTTCCAAGAAATGTTATGTCTGGCTTTCTCATTTTCCAATTATGGATTGGGATCATGCCGCTTTGGGAGTTCTTTGCGGGCACTGTCATGGGGGTAGTCCTCATTTAAATGCAGATGATTCTTCATTTGGCAAAATTTTTGATTGTGGAGTTGACAATGCGTTGAAGTTAAAGAATCGAATTTATTTTACTTTGGAAGAGTGCCTTGATATTTTAAGGAAAAAAGAAAAATATAATGACTTACAACTCCATGCAAAACGAAAAGCTGAAGAACATTTTAAAGATGATCCTGACAACGAAGGCACCTTGTCTGATAATCATTCAGGGATTACCGGGTTCTGGCAAAACGACTTTGGCGAAGGAGGTTTCGAGTCAGTTTAATATTCCTTATTTTGAAGCGGACCAATATTTTGAAGATAAAGATGGAAATTATAATTTTAATCCAAAATATCTTCATAGCGCCCATATTTTTTGCCAAGCTAGGACATTTTCTAGGTTGAAAGCTGGTCATAGCTGTATTTGTTCTAATACTTTTCTTGCAGATAAAGAGTTTAAAGCTTATTTTCTAGCAGCCAGGCAATATAATGTAAAAGTATTTGTAATTAAGATGACAACTCAGTATGGGTCTATTCATGATATTCCAAAAGAAACCATGCAAAGGATGAAGAATAGATTTAATACTTGCACAATTAAACCTGATTTTGAATATGCTTGAGATTGAAGGTGACATTTATCTCATTGGAGATATTCATGGTAAAAAGTTTCAGCTGGTTGAAAAGATAAAAGATCTTAATATCGCTGATGCCCATTTGATTCTTCTTGGAGATATTGGAGTAGGTTTTAATGATAATAATTATGCTTTTGACTATGGCTGGCTTAATGATGAATTAAAAAAGCTTAATTGTAAAGCTTATTTGCTTCGAGGAAATCATGACAACCCTTCTCATTGGAAAGATGATTTAATTGATGAAGAATATGAGAATATTATTCATTTGAAAGATCATCAACTGCTTCTATTAAATGATGATCTTTTCATGTGTATAGGAGGAGGGACATCTATTGATAGATGTTTTAGAGATATAGAAAGATCTTACTGGGCTGATGAAAATATTAGTTTTCCCAAATATAATGAACTTGAAAAAGATATTATTAAAAATAAAGGACTTCATGGTATTCTTAGCCATTGCGGTCCCTTACCTCCTAAGTGTTCTAATAATCGCCTCGATTATTGGTATTTGCAGGATGCTGACTTGCGTAATGACCTTCAAGAAGAACAGCTAATAATTAATAAGATCTTTGATATTTACCAACCAAAATTCTGGTTCTTTGGACATTATCATGTAGATGAAAGTTTTGATTTTAAAAATTGTAAATGTATTTGTCTTAATGAACTTTCAATGACATATTATGAGCAATATTGTCCCAGACGAGAAGATTCTATGCTTTAATTGTGATAAAGCATATTATCAAAAAGTTATTGAAGATTTTGTTTTCACCAACAAAAAAGGCCAAGTTATTACTGTTCCAGATGTATTAACACATATTTGCCCTAAGTGTAAAGATAAATCATTTTCATATAAAGAAGTTTTGAAAATTGAGGCTTATTTAGAAAAAGTAAAGAACATCTCTAAAAATTAAGAGTTTTAATAATATAAAAGTATAACATTTAACAATTAGAAATTAAAATTATGATTATCGTACATTGGAATCGTTCATCAAATCGTTGGGAAGCTAAGGACACCAAGACTGGTAATGCAATCGGTTTGGCTATTCCTCGAGAAAATGAGCTTTCTCGGCCTCTTGCAATTTCTTCTTCTGAAAATGAGGCCTATGTAATTTATAAATGTCCTTCTCGTTCTGGAACATTTACTATTACTAAAACTCCCGGCGGCAGCCTCCAGGTTAAGAATGGCTGCGTTCCAGCTGGATTCTAATTATGTTCCTTCTTTATTGGAATGAATTCCGGGTTCATTGGGAGGCTGTTGATATAAGAGATAATAGTTATGTTTCTCTTGATATGCCTCATAAAGATTTGATTTCTCATTTGTCAGTTGAGTCATCTAAAGATAATACTAAAATAACTTATACTTGTTCATTTAAAATTGAAGTAATTTCTGTCTGTCATAAAAATGGAATAATTAGTTGGAAGTATGAAGTATCAGTGGTTTAAAGAATCCGAAGAAGAATTTTCTTTTGAAGAAGTAGAAATTGCTGGAGACCTTTGTGTTCTGATTACGCCTTTGATTTCTGCCAAATTTACTGATTTAAATAAGATTTATCGTTCTTCTATTTGGCGGGTTTCTGATGGATTCCCAGTTTCATTGGGATTTAGAAAGTTCATGAATTTTAATGAACAGCCAGCTTTTGAACCAGTTGCACCATACTATGATAAAGATTTTGTTCTAACCGAAAAGTTAGATGGTTCATGTCTGATTGTTTCAAAATATAAAGGAAAACTTATTGTTCGAACCAGAGGTACTATTTCTGCATATCAACAGAAAAATGCTTCCGAACTTAATCCTTTATTGGAACAGTACAAGATTGAATTATATTTTAAATCTTACGAAACTGCAGATTTTTCTTTGATTTTTGAATGGGTAACCCCAACGAATCAGATTGTTCTCAAGTATGATAATCCTGATTTATTCCTGATTGGAAAGGTTAATCATAAAGATTACTCTTATGCCACTCAGAAAGAATTAAACTCGATTGCTCATACATATAAATTTAAACGGCCAAGGCAATATGAATATCCGGATATTAAATCTTACATTGATTTAAATGAAAAGATTAAATCCTGGACTTCGGCTGAAGGAGTTGTTGTTTATTTTAATAATGGACAGCTTCTTAAAAAGATAAAATCAGATTGGTATTGTACTTTGCATCGGATGAAATCTACCTTAAGTTCTATACTCAAAGTAGCTGAAGCGATGTATGAACATGGTTATCTCAATCCGGAAACTTTTGAAGCTGAACAAGTTCAAAAGCAGTTTTATGAGTTTGTAGAAAAACAATTTGACTATGAGATCGCAGAATATATTAAACCTAATATGATTGAGGTTTGTAAAAAATTTGAACAATTCGTAGTTCTTCCTTATAAAGAATGTCAAAAAAGGTTAAAAGAAATCAATATTTATGAAGATGCCCATGAAGTAGTTCAGTTATTGAAAACTTATCCTAGCTTGAATCAAACTCTACTGTGGATGATTTATCGCAAAACACCTATTGGTTTCAATGTGTATAATAAATTAATGAACATCTAATAGTTTTTAAGTGAAAGACAAATAAAAGTTTAGACCAATAGTGGTATAAAGGTAGCTCCTTTACTAGACTGAGGATTGTTATTAAGGAATACATTTAGTGCAGGTATACTGATTACTTTGCCTAAATTAATGGTTTCTTATAAGAGATTAGGATGTGTAAAGTTGACCGGTAAAATGAGTATCAGGCTCTTATTGGAGGCTTTAGCAACTAAATCTCCCTCTCTTAACTTTTTTATTTTTAATTATGAACAAGATTTCTCAAGTTGAGTTATATAAAACTCTTATTAAGCCTTTAGGAAGGAGTATAGAAGATCATCTTAAAGAAAACCCTGAGAAGCTTGTTGAATATTACATTTATCATTGGCTCCGATTTAAGGAAGCTTTTCCTGGAAAAAGTATTTTATCGTTGGTTGATACTGAAACAGTTCTTTTAATTGATTCTTTCCATTTTAGATTTAATAACCTTCGAGTTAAAATTCTCAATAAAAGAATTAAAGAATATAAAAGAAAATTGGCTTTTGAGGGTAAAAGGGCACAACAAGGTTATAAATTTTATTGCCGGTTAAAGGAAACTTTAATTGAAAAATATCCTGATTTAATTAAATGGTGGAATGTTATTCATGCTGCTCTTCTAAAAAAGAAGTATATTATATTTGATGGTTTTAATTTTTATTCTTGCCAATCATTTGATGGTCTTTGCACTTTGTCAGCTAATTACGCTACATTATATTCATTAAAAACAATCAAGATTTATCAAAAATATAGATTAGATATAAGGAATTTTTATATTTTGAATATTAACCAAAAAGCTTTTAAAGAACGATTTGAAATAAAAGGTTGCCAAATTAATCCTATATCTAAAGAAGAACGAATTTTAATTAAAAGAAAATGAATTATCCTACTCAACTTTTTATCTATGATAGTCTTAAAGAAGTTTGGTTAGAATTGTTTCTATTTGATATGAGAACTTCTGATCATATGGAATTCTTATCAAATGTTTTATGCCATTATAATGATTGTCCAGAACTTTTAATTAAAAATGGGAATATTCATAGGTTAAGTCCGCATAAACTTGCCGCTGGTTCATGGATTCCTTCCGATTTAAAGGATAATTCTGTTTCTTATTATTATAGAGATAGGGCTGATTCTGTCACTCTTCAGGAAGCCTGGAGGCCTAATATTTCTCATCAGCCTCCTCCAATTTTGTTTGGAAAAGCTTTTGTTTATAATTTTAATGATAACAAATATTGGGATATTGTTGATTCCAATAATTTTAAAGGAACAAATGGATATTTCTTTTCTTATCCTCGTATAATTGCTGATTTTAGAGGCATTTTTAAATTTCTTTCTAATTTTGCTGAAGTTAAAATAATAGTAGAAGGAATGGTTTTTAATTCTACTGAAGCAGCCTATCAAGCTCTTAAGACTGAAGATCTTGGTATTCGTGCTCAATTTATTGGATTACCTGCAAAAGAAGCTAGGAAATTAGGTCAAACTGTTCCTCTTCGAAAAGATTGGGATAGAATTAAAAATATAATCATGTATACAGTTTGTGAAGAAAAATTCAAGCAAGAGCCATTTAAAACTCTATTAATGAGAACAGGAGAATCAATTCTTATTGAAGAAAATACCTGGGGCGATACTTATTTTGGAGTTTGTAACGGGGTTGGAGAAAATAATCTTGGAAAAGATTTAATGTCAATTCGATATAGGCTTCTCGAAGGCACCTTCTGAAAGTGAGATATAAAAAATAATAATTATATCGATATATCAAAAGCATTAAAAGGACAAAAACAAACAGGTCGTTCATTTCATATAACATTTGCTGTTCTTAAAAAGAAAGTATTGGCAATTGGTGTGAATAATTATGATCGAGTTGTTTATAAAATCAAATATGGAAAATATAAAGTATTTGGTTCTAAGTCTTATAAACCTTGCTTTCATTCAGAAATTTCTGCAATTCTTAAATTGGGAAAAGAAGATTGTTCTGATATTGAATTTTTTAATATTAGAATTGATAACAATGGAAATATTGCATCTTCTAAACCTTGTGCAAATTGTATGAATATGCTTAGAACAATGGGATTTAAACGAATTTATTATACAAATTCATAAGGAAAAATTAAAATAATCGCAGAATAATAATTAATATGTATCAAATTAATTTATCAAATACTATTATTGAAGTAAGTGAAGATAATTATGAAAAAGGCGAAATTCGTTCTTTCCAAAAAAGATATGATGGTCAGACAATTTTTAATTTTGAAACTTATAAAGAATTAAAAGATAAATTTATTAGTATTTGGCCTATTTTTGAAATTAATTTTGAGATTGAAGATAATAACCTTTATATTAGTTGGTGTGAAGTAGAAAAAGGCTATGAACCAACAGAAAATGATTGGAAAGATTTTAAAAATGGTATAATTAATTTGTATAATTGTTGTATTATAATTAATGAGATTAATAAAATTGAGTCAATAAATGATATAAGTCAAATACCATTTGAATAAATGGGTAAGTCAAATATTTCTAAGGAACAATTAGAACATTTAATTAATAAGCAATTAAGTACACGAAAAATTGCAAAAGAATTAAAATGTTCACCTATGACAGTTAAAAATAGATTAAAAGAATATAATTTAAAAACAGTATTTCAAGGAAATAATAAAATTAAACGTTATTGTATTGTTTGTAATAATTTATTAACAGGTTTACAACAAAAATATTGTTCAATTTCTTGTAGGTCTAAAATTAAAAATACTTCTCGTAATTTTAAAAAAGATTATAAATCATTTAAACTTAGATATAAAAATAGAAAATTATTTTTTATATCTCAAAAAGGTGGAAAATGTCAAATTTGTGGTTATAATAAAAATTTAGCTGTTTTATCTTTTCACCATAGAGAAAATACTAAAAAATGTTTTAGTTTAAGTGCTAGTGTATTTAGTTCTAAACCTATTAATATTTTACAAATAGAAGCTGATAAATGTGATTTATTATGTTCTAATTGTCATTTAGAATTACATTATCCACAATATAATTTATAAAGGCTTGTAGCTTAGAGGTTTTAAAGCAATCGACTCATAATCGATAGATCGTCGGTTCGAATCCGACCAGGCCTACCAAATTTTAAAAAACAAAAACAAAAACAAAATAACATAATGTCTCAATTCATTCGAAATAATAATAATCTATGAGTAGTAGAAAATGGATCATTAGATATTATTACTAATTGTCCATTAGGAACATATATTGTAAATAAAAATCCACAAACAAGTGAATATTATTTGAGTAAAATCTTAGATTTTACTCAAGCAGGAAAAAGTATATAGAGATCATACTATTAAAAGTGATCGTATTATTAATACATTTTTAAACATACGAAGATCCCACTCTTAGCCTATTAGTCCGTTGACTCGATAGTGATGAGTAAATATGTAGATCGAATATAGTGTTTCTTTGCTAGTCACAAAGAATTACCTAACTAACGACTTATCAGTTTAGTGGTTAGAGAGCGAGCTGGAACTGATTACCATTAGAACGATGGGTTAAGAAATAATCGTTTAGCTGATCGTATGCTGAAGCTATAGGAGCCCGGTACTTCTGAGAAAGTTGACGACAATACCGGTATAACGGGTATGGCCAGGACGGTTATGGGCATGCTTTGGGAGCATGATTAACAGAGTTCGACCCTCTGGTACCCGAGTTCATTAATGGAGAAACCTTTACGTGGTAATGAACATAAGTAATCAGGAAAGATGAAACTAATATCTCTAAGTCTTCTCATAAAAAAGACATTAACAGCAATTATCTTAGTCATATGAAAAATGAACGGTTCTGGGTTCGAATCCTAGGCATCTTTGAGAAGAGGATGCTAGCTCAATTGGTAGAGTATAAAGAAAATGTGTCTTGTTAATGCTTTGTTAGTTTAGTGGTAAAACATCTGATTTCCATTCAGAAGTCATCGATTCGATTTCGATACAAAGTACCAACGGCTTTATAGTTTAATCAGTAAAACCCCGGATTTGTAACCCGGTAACATCGGAGCATAACCGATTGAAGCCTCCAACAAATAGAGTTGTAGTGTAATTGGCAACACAGGAGACTTTGACTCTCCTATTCTGGGATCGTACCCCAGCAACTCTTCCATTTATTTCTTAAACACCTTTAAGTTATAAGATTTATCTCATAATATTTTTATGAGTAATTTTGCAGTTTCAGTTCCATCTTATCTTCATGTATCTCATGGGGATGAAGATATTATTAAGGATTCCCTTATAGGAGGAAAAATCATTGAATTTGACGGATCAATGTTTGACCTTATTCAAAAGGTAAAAAATATGCTGCTTATTAAAAATATTGAAACAATTGTGTTTAACGATGAGCTTCATATTATTTGGGAAGAAGATAATAATGGCATTGAATATGACATTGAATTGAGTAAAGGAGAACCTTTTATTATAACTCTTGTCCTTTCTAACTTTTATAAAGAAGCTTCAATCAATGAGCTGGTTTAACAAAAATGAATATAAAACTTTTCTCAAACAAAGGCTTAAAGAAGAAAAGAAACGATTTAAAATAGCTCTTAGTATTGAGAAATATAGAATTAAAAAGTCTAATTGTCTCGAATATATTCTTGATCAAATTGATCTGAAAATAGATCGCTATACTAAAGAATTGCCTAAAACCGGTTATTTTATTATTGAGGATTATTCTTTACCGGAATATGTTATACGGCCTAAATTTTTATTCTTTACTCTTCGAAATGAAAGAGAGCATGATAAAGAAATATTTGAGGAAACATTAAATGAAGTTATTTCTTTTCTAATTAAAAAAGGTTATGAGCTTGTATCTCATTCAACTGCAATAGGCGGTTGTTTATTCCAAAAATCTTTTTATTATTCTTATTATCTAAAATATAATGTCTAATTATATCATTAACAATGATACAGTTGATGTTCTTTCTGAAAACTGTATTACTATTTTAAAGAATCTCCCGGCTAAAATTTATACAATAAATGCAGGTCCTCAGGGACAAATGTTCTTAAAAGAACATAATTTTATTTTTAACAGCAAGAAGATTTATGGAGATTTGAATAATAAGGTTCAAAGGATTTTTAAAACTTATGAATCCAGGGATAAAAATCTCGGCGTGTTATTGTCCGGACTGAAAGGAACTGGAAAAAGCCTTTTGATTAAGCTTTGTATTGAAAGAGCTATTGAGGATAATATTCCTGTTATCCTTGTTAATCAGAAAATTAACTTGAATAAGTTTTCTGATTTTATTAAAAAGATTGACGAAAAAGTTGTTTGTGTTTTTGATGAATTTGATAAATTCAGTTATGAAGATACAGATACTTGCGAAGAAGATTCAGGAAAAGAAAACCAATTTGGATTGCTCGGTCTTTTGGACGGGATAAATGAAAATAAGAATCTTTATCTTTTTTCTTGTAATAATCTTTATAAGATTAATCAATTTTTCCTTTCCCGGCCCGGCAGAATCTTTTATCATTTTAAATTTGATTCACTTTCTTCCGAAGTAATTCAAGAATATCTTAAAGATAATTTGAAAGTACAAATTGATACTAATATTTCTCAATTTATAAAAACTTCAAAATCTATTCTTAACTTTAGTTTTGATGTTCTCCAGGCTCTTACTGAAGAATGTAATCTTTACGAAACAACTCTAGATAAGATAATCAATGATATTAACATTGAATTTAGACCTTGCAATTATAGAATTAAAGTTATTCCCCAGGCAGGCAATAAGTTTGAATATATAACTAAAACCGATATTAGTCCTGAACCGATTAATTTGTTTACTACTAATCCGCTTCGAATTGCTAAACGGTTAAAAGGTTCTAATGATGACTATGAATGAAAACATATCGTATTTGGTCCGAATGATCTCATTGAAAATGGAATTGATCGTTTAGTATATAAAGTAGAGAAAGAAAATATTTTGCTTGAGTGTGTTCAAGCAACTAGTGTTGATAATAATATTGCAGACATCTTTAATATGAACAATAATTATCGTAATGCTTTCTAGGTACAATCCTAGAAAGCTATGAGCAGATCATATAGAAAAAATATACCGGACAAGTTTTGTTATAAACTTGACAGCAGAAAAGTATTTTGGATTTATAAAACTCGAAACAACATAAAATGGTATCGGGAATATAAGGCCAAGGATCAACCCAATATTCGTGCTAAATTTAGTCAAAGACCTATATGGGATGATAAAATTGTTGAAGGATTTATTAAAGAATATCCTGATAAAAAATTCCGCAATTCAATTAAATATCAAAACTCATATATTTGATTTGAGCACCTACAAAAAATAAGATAAAAAATATTATAAAATCATGAAAAACATTGCAATTCTTCTTACCGCTTCTGTAATTTGTTTGACAGCTTCTTGCTCTCAGCAACAGCAACAAACTGTTAATCAGCCTCCTGTAATTAAGGTTCAGAAAGGTAAGTAAATAATTCAGAATCCTGAGCAAGATTTTAAACTGCTCAGAAAATCGCAGCAGGAAAGTAAAGAGGTATTAGTAGCCTCAGATGTCTCATAAGCATCTCTTAAGCGGAGCATGTCCGCCCGCTGCAACCAGTTCATCATCGAAAAAGCCTTTACGTGGCGATGAACATAAGTAGCTAAGAGCGAAACTAATTTTTCGAATGAAATATTCAAAAAAATCAATCCTATGAAGGACGGATAATTGAATTAAAATTGTTTTGATGCAAAGTAATAAATCAAATAACTAGTTTTGATTAGTTATCTGATTTGAGGAAATTAATAAAGATAAAGATTTCCTCAAATCAGATAATTAATTGAATACCAAAGTACCTCAATAGTAGAGGAGCAAGCTGTTAACTCGTTAGTTGCTTGTTCGAGTCAAGCCTTTGGTGCTCAGTTAGTTATAAAGATTTTACAGACTCGTACAGCAAATTAAAATATTATATTTGGGTATATAATGAAAAATAAGTCTAGTCCTTTGTAAGACACATACAGCAATAACCTATACAATGGATATTCTTGGTTCGATTCCAGGTATTAAGAGTAATTCTTAATAATTAATGTGTCTAGCATATAAGCACTTATGGCGGAACAGGTAGACGCTGTGGACTTCATCCTTTTATTGAATTTATTTATTGTTTACCTAAAAACAAGATAAATAACTTTAATGAAAGAATGTATTATAGAAAATTGTAATTGTGAAGCTGATAAAGGAAGAAGATATTGTCATAAACATTTTCTTCAACGTAAAGCTGAACAACGTAAAGAGCGAAAAGAAAAGGATTAAAAATTAGAACTACATGGACTAAACAATGTGAAGTTTGTAGAAATAATTTTGAATCTTTTAATCGAGAACGAGGTCGTTTTTGTTCGAAATGTTGGAATAAAATAAAACATTCTGGATCAAATACAAACAATAATTATTCTTATATTCCTAAGCAAGAAAAGAATAAATGTTGGGAGCATCGTCGAATAGCTGAACAAGTATTAAATCGAAAACTTCATACAAATGAAGTTGTTCATCATCTTGATGAAAATCCTAAAAATAATAATTTAACTAATCTAATTATTATTTCAAGGAAAGTTCATACTTCTTTACATCAGTTTTTGAAAATACAAGGAGTCATCTTAGAGGGATCTAAGAATGAGAATAACGAGAATTGCTGGGATAACCTTAGAGTTCCAATGACTACAGCATGGTTGGAAACAACGGATGCGAAAGTTCTAAAACTATGGGAAATTGGTCAATCAGCAGCCGAGCCTCTAAGTTAGAAATAATATGAGGAAGGTTCAGAGACTATGTACGTTACATCTGGAACAGATGAAGATATAGTCCAGACTACAACAATATAAAAAATAATATTGGATTAGGAAACTAATAGTAGTATGAAAATCCATTGTCTTAAAGACGTCCGGGTTCGAATCCCGGTAAGTGCACCAAGTTTTTAAAAGCGACAATCGATTTAAGCAGTAAGTCGTCCTGCATTCCAGTAGGAAGTTGTAAGTGCAAATCTTACTTGTCAGCTCCAATATTTCAAATCACCTTTAAAAATAAAGGTAAAAAATATAATAAAAATGTAACAAGTTGTTAAGTAATAACGAAAATACGAAAGGAAATATTATGCGAATTGGAACGATGCTTGACGTAAAAACGATTAAGAATCTGGAAGAAATTAAGAGTGAAAAATCGTTTGAGGAGCAGTATGATGAGGGTCTTCGTCGTCTCAATTTTAATCGGCAAAGGATGAATGAGTTTAAAACTCTCCGAGAATCGCGTAAGTTTCTTGTTCGTAAGAAATCCTGAGACTGGTAGGCCAGTTGCTATAAAAATTGGATTGTAAATGCCCAATACTCCAACAATTCTCTAATAAGAAGATTTAAATTCTTTGAAAGACTCAAACAGCAATCATTAAGCATTGTTCTTTTAAAACAAATCCGCTGAGTTTTGATATGTTGCCATAGTGAAGTGGTTTATCATAGCCGGCTTTCTACCGGCTATCTCGAGTTCGAATCTCGATGGCAATAGGAAACATATGGTAATATACCTCTACGTGGTTGTTTCCAGTAATAAAGATTTATCTTTAGCAAAAATATTATCAAGGTTAAAATCAAAATCTGGCGCCTCTCTTTACTAGAGTCTGGTAAATGATGCGTATAACCAGATGTTATATAAAGCAGGCAGGAATTACTTGATAACGATTCCCTGACTAAGGAGGTCATCATCGCCGACCTTAGGTGAAAGCTGCATTGATGATTACCGATCCCGAGGGTTACTAATATCGGAAGATAATTATTATAAAAATTATCAAAGGGTTTTGAGGACGCCCAACATTATGTTAAAAGTCTTATCAACCGCCTCTAATTTTTTCATAATAAAAAGAGTGATTCGTCTCTCCTGTTAAAGCTCAACAATACTTCACTGCAAGTATTGTTGAGCTTTTTTATTTCTGGTACAAAGCACCTTTTAATATTAAGAAATAACAAATAATATCAATATGAGTGAACTTTTTAAAGCAATGGCAGTAGAAAATAATAATACGGAAACTGAAAACGGTTGTCCGGCATATAAGTCTACTCTTGACAGTCTTTTTGATTTGTTTGCTTCTGGTGCATCTTGCCGCTCAGATTCTAAGCGTTTGAAATCTCTTGTTCGAAAGGCATATTCCGAAGATAAGCTTTTTTGTATTCGTATTCTTTTCTATTTTCGGGATATTCGAGGCAATGGTGGACAAGGCGAGAGAAATGTCTTTCGAGAAGGAATGAAGGAACTTATTGATATTGATCCTAAAATTATTTGTAAGGTTCTTCGTTTTATTCCTTTTTATGGACGTTGGGATGATTTGATTGCCCTTTATGGAATTGAAAGAAGCATTAGCAATCATATTGCTGAAATTATCAAATTTCAAATTAATGAAGATATTCAAAAGCTTGATAAAGACAAGCCTGATATTTCTCTTTGTGCGAAATGGCTTCCTTCTTGCAATACGTCTTCTAAACATACTAGGGCAATTGCAAATAAGATTCGTCGAGAAGTATTTGGAATGGATGAAAAATCTTATCGAAAAATGCTTTCTCGCCTTCGCAAGGCCATCAATATTATTGAATCTCATCTTTCTAAGAAAAAGTATGAATTTGATTATTCCCAGGTTCCGGGACAAGCTGCTTTGAAGTATCGAAAAGCATTTGCCCGGAATGATAATGACAGGTATACTGAATATCTTAATTCACTTGCAAAGGGTAAAGCTAAAGTAAATTCCAAGACTCTTTATCCTTATGAGATTGTACGAAAGGTTCGTGGTACTTATGATGACCAGGAATTGGCATTGATGGATCAAATGTGGAAAGCCCTTCCGAATTATTTTGGAAAGGATGACCATGCAAACTGGCTTGCAGTTGTCGATGTTTCCGGATCTATGACTTGCTATGAAGAGCTTCCAATGAACTGTTCTATTTCTCTTGGCCTTTATATTGCCGAACGCAATATGGGAGTATTTCAGAACAAGTTCATTACCTTTTCTTCTGAACCTTATCTGGTTGATTTGAATCCGGAATATAATATTAAGCAAAAGGTTAGTAATATTGAGGATAATCCTCGTCAAGGTCTAAGCACTAACCTTTATGCCGTATTTGAATTGGTTCTTAATACTGCAACCAAGCATCATATTCCTAAGGAAGAAATGCCCGAGGTAATTGTTGTTATTTCTGACATGCAGTTCGACCAGCAAAGATGGCCGGAACATGTAATGAATTCCATCAAGAAAATGTTCAGGAATTCAGAATATGAATGTCCCAAGCTTGTTTACTGGAATGTTGCTGCCGATTACAAGGCTAACCAGCCTGTTACTAAGAATGATGAAGGAGCAATTATTATTAACGGCTGCAAACCCGGGATGTTTGAATTGATTCTTCAAGGCAAAAATCCTGAACAATTTATGGAGTCTGTTATTAATTCTGAACGTTATAAAGTAATCACCATTTAATATGACTTTAGAAGAAGAAATTAAAAGAGCAGAAAACAAGCTTTATTATGAACTTCCAAAAGAAGAAGCCAAGGCTATTATTGCCGAGGCTTCTAAACTTCCTAAACAAGGAAGGCTGGAAACTCTCCGCGAAGCTTATAGAGAATACACAGACAAAGAATTATGAGTTTTGCAGGTTGGATTACTTTAATTACAACAGTTGTAATAACTGGAATTAGCGGAATGATTTTGTATGACCGCCACCAAAAGAAAAATGCTCCGGTAGTTATTATTACCGAATTTAATGAACAAGGCCAGATTGTCAATACCTTAGTCACCAAAAATTATAAAGTAAACGGCAATTATATTGAAGTAACTCCTTTAAATTCAAAAGAAACTTATATTATTAAAGGTTCTGCGGAAATTATTCCGGTCAAAAATTAATATCATGGATTGTCTTTTTTCTAGAATTACAAATATTCATCCTCACCCTAATGCAGATAAGCTTGATTTGGGGCTAGTAAACAATTGGCCCGTTGTTGTACCAAAGGGTAGTTTTATTGAAAATGAAATTGGATTGTTTATTTGTCCGGATGCAAAACTTCCCAATAATAAAGTTTGGGCTGAACCTTTCTTAAATTATACCGGAAAAGAAAATCGAGTTCGAACAGTTAAGCTTAGAGGAGAATATTCCAATGGTATTTTTGTAAAGCTTAAAGATTTGGCATCTGAATATAGTATTCATGATGAGGATCTAATACTTGATATAAAGCCTGAGCAAGTAGCAATTGACTTAGGTATCGGCCATTATAGCCCTCCTCTTCCTAATGATCTTGCGGTTGCTTTTCCTAATCTTCCCCTTAATCTTACAAAGACTGATGAAGAGAATTGGGAAAATATTCCTGAACATCAGCTTCTTTTAGGACAAAAAGCTCTTGTGACCCGAAAGATGGATGGTTGTTCCGCAACTTATATTTTAACTGCCGGCGGAGAATTTTATTGTTGCGGAAGACGTTTCACTTATAAAAATGATTGTTTTAATCGATATACAAAAGTCGGACATGAAATTGTAAGACCTGCTTTGGAAAAGTGGGTAAAGAAATATAATGAAACGATCATTGTTCGAGGAGAAATTACCGGGCATGGAGTTAATGGAAATAAAGTTAACAAAGATTCTAAAGGTCCTTTAAAGTTTAATCTTTTCAAAACAATACATCCCTCAAAAGATAATACAATTTGGAAATGGGGGTTATATGGAACTCAGGGCCATTTCTTGTGGTGCACTGAAGTTTTAGGTTTAGAATTGGAAACTGTTCCTATTCTGGGAGAAATGACTATAACTAAAGATCTCCTGCTTCAATTCCAACAAGCTCCAAAAGAAGATGGAGAAGGTGTTGTTATTGAGTTTGAAGACGGTACTCATTATAAGGCAAAGTCAATGGATTATTATTCCAATATTTGATACCTTTAGAATTTAAGTTAATCCTTAAAATTAAAATATAATGATTAAATTTTTTGTAACAAAGAACAATACAAATCAATTTATATTTGTAACATGTTCTTATGATAAGGAATTTGACGAGTTTTATCCTAATCAGTTGAACTTTGGAGCTCGGGCTTTTAACAAGCTTTATCTTGAAGAAAATCTTTATAATGATACTGTTATTCAGGTTATTCATCAGGAAACCAATGATATTATTGCTGAAGGATATGCTATCCAACTAATTGATGCTCTTCGTTTTAAGAAGTCTCATTTAGTTAAGTTTACCGATAATCGTTTTGGTTTGATGATTCCTTGCAAATATCTTAATAAAGAAAATTCTCCTTTGCCAAATATTAAAGTTGAAGGTCTTGGTAAGATTATTACTTCAACTTATCTAGGTAAAGAAGCTAAAGTTCGTGTTGAACGATAAATAATACTAACTTAAGGTTGTAATAGTTGAACCTTAATTAACCAAACAAAAAACATGACAAATAAACAAAACGCAATCGGCGTAATAGTTGGCCGGTTTCAAGTACATAAATTAACGGAAGGACATAAAGAAATTTTAGATTTTGTCCTTAGTCAGAATCATTACATGAACATTCTTGTTCTCGGTAATCCTCCGAGAGATGTTCGGTGTACAAAGAATAATCCTCTTCCTTATGTTTCCAGGAAAAGGATGATTGAAGAAGAATATCCGGGTAAGTTTGAAATCTGTTATAAAACAGATGTAATGTCCGATGAAGAATGGTCTTCTGACCTTGATAAACAAATCTTGGCGATTACTAATGGTAATTCAGATGTTATTCTTTATGGGTCCAGAGACAGTTTTATTGAACATTATACCGGTCAATTTGAGACTTATGAATACCAGCAAAAATTGACATTATCTGGAACAAAGTTGCGAGAAGAACTGAAAAAGAATATTGGTACTTCTGAAGATTTCCGTCGAGGATGTATCTATGCAACTCAGAATAATTGGACTTATTATTATCCCACGGTAGATTGTGCAATCTTTACAGATGATTCTTATTCAAAGATTTATCTTGCCAAAAAACCCGGTGAAAAAACATTGAGGTTTCCGGGCGGATTTATTGATCCTAAAGATAATTCTTATGAAGAAGCCGCAATTCGGGAAGCACAAGAGGAAACTGGTCTGAAATGCAAGATTGAAAAATATATCGGATCTTTTAAAGTTAAGGATTGGCGATATTTTGGAGAGGTAGAACAAGTAATGACTACTTTGTTTTTGATGACCCGGGTTTCGGGTAATCCTGCTCCTTATGATGATATTGCTGAGTTGCATCTTTGCAATATCAAAGATCTTTCTATCGATGACATTAATCCTGCTCATCGCCAATTATTCAAAACTTTAATTTCTTCTCTTTAATTCGATGACCGATAATATTTTATTTTCTGCTGATTCTTACAAATATACTCATGACAAGATGTTACCTAACAATACTCAAGGAGTATATTCTTATTTCGAAGCCCGTAAAGGTTCTAAGTTTCCTAAGACTGTTTTTTATGGCCTTCAGGCAATCCTTAAGAAATATTTTGTAGGACCTGTTATTACTCAGGAACTGATTAATGAAGCTGATTATCTTATTACTCGGCATATTGGTCCTGGTATCTTTAATAAAGAAGGTTGGGAATATATTCTTAAAAAATATAATGGTCATCTTCCTCTTAGGATTAAGGCCGTTAAAGAAGGTTCCCTAATTGATATTTCCAATGTTCTAATGACTATTGAAAATACTGACGATAAAGTTCCTTTCTTAACTAATTTTGCCGAAACTATTCTTACTCATATATGGTACCCGATTACAGTCGCCACAACTTCTTATTATGGGAAGTTAATGTTAACTAATTGGCTGACAACTACCTCAGATAAAGAAGGAGAAGATTTTAATAATATTCTCAATTTTCAACTTCACGATTTTGGATGCCGGGGAACTGAAAATTTTGAAGCTTCTATGCTGGGCGGCTCTGCCCATTTGCTGAATTTTAATGGGACTGATACCGTTCCAGCTTTGCTTGTTCCTTCCCGATACTATAATGAGAATATTGATAAAATGTTCGGATATAGCATCAGGGCTACTGAACATTCCATCATGACTTCTCGAGGAGAAGAAGGAGAGTTTGGCGTAGTTGAAGAACTGCTGAATAAGAATCCTGACGGAATTATGGCAATGGTAATCGATTCATACAATTATGAACGATTCATTGAAGTTTGCGGAACAAAATTTAAGGATTTGATTCTCAATCGAAATGGACGAATTGTATTCAGACCTGATTCTGGTGATATTATTAAAGTATCTCAACGGGTACTGGAACTTCTCGGCCAATATTTCGGATATACTGTAAACAATAAAGGATTCAAAGTTCTTCCGGATCAAGTTCGGGCTCTTTGGGGTGATGGTATCAATATTAGCGATATGGATCGTATTCTTGAAGAATCTGCAAAAAACGGCTGGTCATCGGAAAACTGGGCTTTTGGCATGGGTGGAGGACTTCTTCAAAAAATTAACCGAGATACTTGCCGGTTTGCTTTTAAATGTTCCGCTCAGAAGTATGACGATAAATGGCATGATGTTCAAAAACGTCCATTGGATATGTCAAAAGCTTCTAAGAAGGGGCGTTTGTCTTTGATTCTTAACGAAATAAATAAATATCAAACTATTCAAGAAACTTCTGAAAGAGATATTTTAGATCTAGTTTTTGAGAATGGCAAACTGATTCGAGAACAAACTTTTTCTGAAATTCGTGAAATAGTTCGAAGAAACTGGGTTTAAGCACCGATATAAATTAAGTTTTATTATAAAATAATATTATGGAAAATTGGAGTATTGATAGGGTGCGAGAACAATCGGATGCTTCCGACCCTCGTAATCCTGAAAACTGGGTAGATGCACCGCTTGATGAGGATATGCCGGTTTATATGGCTGTTTACGAAAGTCCTGAACATCGTGATAAACTCTTTATTCTTTTATACAATGACGATGAAGATTGGGAAGTTAGTGATGTAATTGGTAAAGATGATTTTCAATATGTTTTTGAACTTATCGATGATATTCTTCTTGCTAATTTGAGTATCGGACAATATCTTGAAGATTATGCCGGGCAAGAAGAGCCTGGAGCTATTTTGCCCAAAAAGAAGCAAATTATTGTTAGGGCCGATCGTAAAATGTTTTATGATGAACCGATAACTCAAATCGGTAAAGAGTTTGTTAAAGCACTTTCCGATTATTTGGAATAAAGTATTTTACCTAATATTGTAAAAGGCATTCGAATTCAATTCGAATGCCTTTTTTATTCTAAAAATCGTTTTAAGGAATTATTTTTATAATAAGATTATTATATTATAAAAGAATAAAACAATCTTAAAAATAAATTAAATGAAAAATAAAATAGACTTTAGAAAGTTTGCTAAAAAGCTAAAAGGGAAAAAAGTAAAATATTGTGGTATTCCTCTTAATTTTGATTTTCTTAAGCCCGTTGAAGTTTCAATTGAAATTAAAGAACGGCCGGAATATGGCATCTTAGTTACTCGCTTGTCCAATGATATTAAGATGTTTTATCGAGAAGAAGAGTCTGAAGTTGAATATGATGAAGATCAAAAAAGGTATATTTTGTATAATTTCAAAAAGAAACATTTCTTTTATTTGGTTTAAGTTCTAACACCTTCAAATAATAAGGTAAGAAATATAATAAAAGTATCATGCAAATAAAAATTATCAACACTGAAACATTAAACTTTCAGATTGTTAATGTAAAATTTGGAACAATTGAAGATGTTCTCAATAAAGCAAAGGAAGATTATTTTTCGGATTTGAATATTGAGGACAATATTAAGCCTGTTAACAATCTTTTCAAACTTGGCAAATATCTTTGCGATATTGTTTATGTTGGTAAAATTGGCGGCCGGGCTACTTCAGGGCGGCAAACTCGAGATTGGGAACCTGAGATTGAGCAACTTCGAAAGTTTTATTCTCCGGATCGTACAGTTAAGCAAATGTCCGTTCTTTCTGGAATTGCAGTTGGGAGGGTTTATTATCTTCTTAAGATGAAGAATTGGGAATATAAGAAAGGTCAGCGTGGAAAACGAAAGTAGTATTACGGAATTTGTCCTGGAGCCGTCAAAGACATATCATATTGGGGACGGCGACGGTTTCAGGATTTATCTTCAAGTGGTCCATTTTGAAAAAGAAGATTATTCTATCCGAGTAATTATCGGAGGAGAAGATTTTCATTCCAAATTTATCAAACGAGGATATATTTGGGATATTCAACAAGGATTGAATAAAGAAGATTTTATTTTTAAGACTCTTCAAGAAGCAGAAACAAAATTAGAAGAACTGGCAACACTTAACAACTGGATAGGATATTATTAAATGACTTTTTTTATTGAACTATATGAGGCCCTTAAACCGGTTTTGGTTGGTCCTGCAATTCTTTTGGTTCTTTGCCTAATGGCATGGGGATCTAAATGGATTTCAGAAAATCCAGATAAGTTTTAATATGATAAAATTCTAGCTTACTGGTTTTGGAATTGGTTTTATCATTCTTTTAACAATCAACTATATCAAATATCATGGCTGATCCTGAATCATTTGAAGGTTTTATGCAAGCTTTGGGCGTAGCAATTGTTATACTTGTTATTGCAGGCATTTATCAACTTTATCAAGTATTCTTTGGTTAAATGAAACAATGGCAAGCAAATATAATTGCTTTTATAATCGCACTCATAATTGGAATAATTTTTACTTATTTCCAATTGTTAAAACACCTTTGAGAAAATAGAACGCAAATAACATAAAATTATGTTGAATGACAGTATTGAGCCAACTCCTAGAAGTATGAAAACTTCAGGCATTTGGAGTAAAGAGGGAAAGACAAAAGGCGGTAAAGCAACTCATTGGTCATTCCTCTCTAAGAAAGAACGTATCAGCATGCCTAAACGTTGGGTTTCTAAAAAGGACGAATATACTAAAGCAGTTTATAAAAATCTTAACAATATACACTAAAATCAAAATATGCTAGAGACAAACCAGAAATTCCGGACTATTATTGTAGAAAGACGGACCAAGGCAGGTAAATGGGTATTCCATTCTAAAGTTATTCAAGAAAATCCTTTTACTGAAGAAAATATTAACAGCTTCGCTAGAATGTATGAAGGACAACTCGGCCATTCTAACTTTAGGTTTACTACTTTGAAGGGCGCACAGATTGTTAATTTTGACAGGAATGCTAACATGTTCCTTTATTATTGCAGTCGGGCAAATCTTATCTCGATTGAAAATAAGTCTACCGATGAAATGACTATATTTTCTCCGAACAATTATAAGTTCCTTGGAGAGAAAGATTTTCTTGATTTTATCAAAGCTAATGGCTATATTAAGAGCTTTACCAAATTTGATGAAGAAGAGGAGGACGGTTATATTATTTGCGGTAAGGTTGTCTTCAACAACAGGTTGACTGTAACGGCGGCATTTTATAGGTAAACATTAAACTTTTTCATACTTTGATTAGCTCAAAGTATGTGGATTGAAACTACAGATAAACAAATATATGCAAAGATATTTTCTGAAAGAATATTTCTCTGCTTCCGACCGAAGCCTAAAAAATATTGTATTCGAAAAGATCGGATATGATGGATATTTGGAGTTAGTTCGGGAAAGCCTTGAAATTATTAAAAATACTCTTGAACGAACTTTGCTTCAGGAACTCGTAGATGAAGAAGAGATTCAAGCTTTATCTGAAATGCGGGATTCTTTTATTAAAACTTTGAACGGCCTTCAGCCTAAGCGGGAGTTTTCTTATCAGGAAAATATGGTTTATATCGAGCATTGTAAAATTATTTCCGAAGATATTATAAATTCTTGTCCAAAATCTGAACGGAATTATCGGAATAGAGTTACTCAGCTCAAAGCCGAATGGAGACAGAGGCTTCCATTGGCTCAATATGTACGGGCTTTTGTATTCAGTCCATCTGATGGTACTACCGTTTCTGAGATTTGAGTTTGAGCTAATCTATACTTGCTTCAAGTATATGAGAGATGCTCCAAGATTTAGAGACAAACTTGCTCTAATGATTATATCCTTCGGAATATTGATTTATACTCCTCTTGCAATTTGCCTTGATATAGTGTTCTTTATTCCGATGCTATTTTGTGATCCTAGAAATATCAAGAAGAAATCTTGAACACCGTTGAACAATAAGTTAAATCTTATTATAAAACTGTAAATCACATTAAGTGGTTAACTTAAAAAACAAAACAAACTAAAATAGAAAGAAAAACATACAATGGCTAAAGACATTAAGAACGTAGACCTGAACGCTCATCTGACCAATGGAACCGTTATTCGCATTCGTGCGAGTGTTCCTGCTCGTGATTATGCCGGTGTTCAGTCGAAGGCTTGCACGACTAAGACGAATCTGACCAATAAGGTTCTGCTTGGCAAGACTACTCCTGAAGAGGCCCAGGCTACTTGGAACGAAAAGATTGTTGAACCCTGGCATCAGATGGTTGTTGAACCGCTGAAGAATTCTCTTCCTGAAAGTATTCTTAACGAAATTACGAGTTTCGAACCTGCGGCTGAAATGCTGAACTTTGAAGTTCCGACTCAGAGCATTCAGTAAGCAATTGGTTTAACTTGAGTATTATGAAGCTCGGATGGACTTTTATCCATCCGAGCTTTTATTATTTTTATATCAGACACCGCCCTCAAATAAGGAGAATTATAAAATGAAGTTATGCTTCTGATAAATTTGAATACCTCAACTCTTGAAATATTTCTTCAGGAACATCCTGACGCTATATTTTCTGTAAGTCCCTTTTTCCTTAAGCTTTTCTTTTATTCTAAAAAATACAAGAGAATCTTTGCGTTAAAGTCTAGTATCAAGGATAATGATGATATATTCAGCTTCTTAAAAAAGAATGCAGAGCAATATTCATTTTCTATTAAGTCCTTGGCTCAAGATGTCTATAGAAATGGAACAGATCCAAATCATTCTTTAATGATTGAGAGATTTTCAACTGAAGCTTCTTTCGGTATGACCCCGGCCGAGTTTGTAAACAAATATACGCTGGCTCTTGAATATCATAATAAAGGAAAAATACTTTTCCCTAATAAAATTTATTTCTGGAACTATGATAATCAAGCTTTGAAGAGTCGGCTTCGAAATCCTTTTTCAGGAGATTACTGCCCTAAGAGTATTGAAAGGGATATTCTTAATAGACGAAAAATGATTGATGTTGTTAGTGAGGATGACCATTTCAAGCGAGGTTTTTTCATTGAGTGGGTTACTAAAGAAGTCGAAGAATTGTGTAGTAATGAATTTATGATCATTGACTAAACACCTCCTTCAATTATGGAAAGCAATACTATAAAAGTATATGATGAATATATCTCAAATATTTGAAGAACATGGTACAAATATCATTCTTCTTGATTCGGACCTCGGAACTACTTTTGACATAGTCAAAATTGATGAAGAGACTTTTGAATTGCGGGAAATGTTTACTTCTTATATAGAAGATTGTTTGCCTGAAGAAACTAAAGAAAATTATATTTTAAAAATCGCTGATGTTAATGATCTTGAGCGGTTTGATGATGGTGAATATTATTCACTTGTCCTGCACGAAATTTGCCATATCAAGCGTTTTGAACTCTTTAAAGGAATTTAATCATGATTGACAAAGTAATTCTCGAAGGAGAAGAAATTCTCATTGGTACTATCAATCATAAAGAAAGATTGACTAAAGAACAACTCCTTTTAGGAGCAACTGAAACTTTTATGTTGAATGAAGACAACTATGTTTCTCTTTGGTGTCAGAATCCTGAAATAGATCTTTATTCGATTGCCGGACATTATCAAGGAGATTTCTTTTGGATTCAATATACCTACTTGACACATGCTCGAAAACTCTATAAAAAGGTTCAAACTATTATTAAACGCCAAAAGAAAACAATTAAGGACATATTAAAGCTTGATGAATGCTACAATTTTCATAAAGAAATCTCCTGAGTTAAATCAAATATTGTTTCAAACATCAAATATTGATGAAATTAAGCAGTATTTGAGTGAAAATCAATCTGATGATCTTTTTATTCGAATAGAAGATAATCAATATGTTGACGTCTTTTCAGGAAAAATATTGAAAAGTACAAAATACCATCAAATAATAAGATTATAAAAATAATAAAAAATATATTTTCCTTAACGGCTTATGTTGACTACTGATATTACTTGCGCGGATGAATTCGGAAGATTTCTGAAAATTACCGATGATTATTCATGGGAAGCTATTAACGCTTTGTATAATTTCTTTGAGGGATTGGCTGAAACGTAAGAAGGCAATCTTTGCGTAACCCGGGATGACGTATTTTTTCAATGGAACGAATATGATTCTATCAAAGACTTAAATGTCGATGAATTCAAATCTCTTGAAGACCTTGAAAATGCCGGGTATAGTGTTCTCAGGCTCGATAATGGAAAATTTGTGACCGATTACCTGTAAAATTTAAGGGAAAGAATACTATAAAAGTATATGAATAATCTAATTGAAACGATTTGTGAAGATAACAAAGTTCGTTATACACGAGTTGGAGATCTTCATTATTCTCTTCAAAGAAAAGACGGATACATTCTTCTTCGAGAACTGAAAATTGAACCTTTCAAGTGCGTTACTCGACCTTTCAGAACATTAAAATTAAGTGCAGTCTGTTATTGCATGTTTTCTTCGCCTGAAGAGCTTTTTAAGCATCTTGAAATTAGTTCTATTGCAGATGAAGACTGGGTCATTTCTGATGAGGCGAATATTGAATTAGAACCTTTTGAGAATCTTTATACAACTATTCTCTGATTATGCTCTGGAGGCCTACAAATGACTGCTTGTTCAGGTTTTTGACAATTCCGTATTGTTCTATACGGAAATATACCTGGGATATGTCAAGTTATGAAGACTATTGGTCATATCCATTGAAAGGCAATTTCTGGGATGCGGGCAGTACTTTTCATAATCCAAAATACGGAGTAAACATCGGGCATTATCATTGTACTCAGGTTCTCAACGGGAATCCTTGGGAAGAATTCGAGGAAGAATGGGGAAAGTTCAGGACGGAATATGATCCGCTCAAGCTTATTAAACATACGGATGAATTATATTTCTTTAATACAAGGGAAGAGCATTCTCCGATTTTGTTTCTTCGCCCGGACTTAAAGGAGAAATGGCATTTCAGGCATTCTGTTTATAGCGTGCTCGAAGATAAAGAGCTTCTTGACGAATATGAAGAGTTTTGCCATAACTTCTTTTTGAAGTACCTTTACTATGACCCTCGGAGGCAAGATGATAAAGTTTGGGATAGTTACGCTATGCAAAGGAGGTTTTATTTCTGGGATTTTCTAATGAAAGAGTACACCAGGCAATCCGGACGAAACAGTTATGACGTTAAGCACATCTGGAGGCCGTTAAAGCCGTTTAACGTTCGCTTTGTTGAAGACTGGAAAAAGGGGTCTTTCTTGGGCTATAAAGAAAAATATATAGTGAGTCCGGTAAAATTAAAATTTGTCAATGAGTTTGTTCCGGAAAAAGCACCAGAGAATAATAAGGGAAAAAGCATTATAAAAATATATGAATCCAGAAGTTAAAAAGATTTTCGTACTGTTCAATGAATTGATTCAGAACCAGTCTGATAATATTTTATTGCTTCCGTGCTTAAAATTGCCTAATTCTAATTCGAGGGTGTTTCTTCGCAATAAGCTGACAAACAGAAGGCCAAGTAAATATCAATATATTCTGACGTTTGAGGATTTGCTTAAGTTGAAAGAAACGGATATTGTCGATTCTTGTAATAAGGTAATTGGTCATTGTGCTAATCATTCCGGGAGCCCCGGATTTGAGGTTTATCTTAATAAGACAATGCTTTTTAGTGTTTGGACTTACCAAGAGCTTGCCGATGCTTTGTCGATTTTCGAAGATAACGTAAAGAAAAGGCTTAAGGTTGTTTGCGGTGAACTTACTATCAAGGCCATTTATGTTTTGGAAAAAAAGTGGCGGTACTATATTGAAAGGAAAAATTCTTTGACTGAAAATGAACCGATGCTGGCGGGAGATGAAGACGATTCTTTCCGTGATGTACTGAGCAATATCAAGCTGGGCGAATCGGTCAAGATCTGGGATATTCGGGAAGGAATTTTCATCGGCTGTTTTTCTCCGGACCTGGTTTCCAAGCTTCTGTAAAATTCTTTGCTAATATAATAAAAATCATGGACCTTTTAATAAAAGTCAATAATATCTCTCAAATCCGGCAAATCACCAAAAGCCTGCCCCAGGATATTCTGAAACAAGCCGTGGTAGACGAAAAACCGGTGCTAAGTTACCTTTGGAATACTCCGGTATTTTCCAACAAGGACGGAACCGTTATGTTCAGGTATAAGAATACTCCAGCGAATTTCTGGAGCTCTAACGCCTGGAATCCGGAGACAAATATGTTTGTGGGAAACTTTAACGAAAAAATTCGAAAATATTAGACGAACACCTCAACTCATTAAGATTTATGTGTATTGAACTTAGTGCTTCTTCTGAAAATGCTTTCAAATTATATAACTTTTTGAATGAAGGAGAAAGAAAACATATCAAAGTAAATGGTATTTTACTCGATAAAATTAAAGAAAAATATTTGCGTTTTTATCTGAATAATATTTGCGGACGGACAAGTCTTTATTTTGATGAAACAATGTTCAGGAATATTAAACCGGACGAACAATGGATTATAATGAATGAAAACGACAAATGTCTTGGATATATTCAGAACATTTCTGAGTATAATACAAAATATTATATTTTTATCGGAGAGAAACTTCTTTCAACCGTTAACTTTTGGCCTGAGGTTGAAAAATTTATTAACAGCCTGGATAAAAGTATCATGGATAGTATAAGAATAAGTTATCATCCGAATTGGAACGGAATATGTTGGAATAGTATTAAGGATGAAAAATGTTATATGCTTATATATGACGATAATGAAATCATGTTCAAATCCGAAGGCTGTTCCGTTCCGTTCAGAAGCGACAAAGATTGGAATGAAGTAAAGGTAATCGATTTTAAGGATAATCTGAAACAAATCGCGAAACTTAAACGAGAAATTAACGAGTATTGTACGAAATATGCAAAAGACAGTTAATTGTATATAAACCGATTGAATTAAATCATTAATATTTGAAAAAAAAATCCCGGCTTAAATTAATTTAAGCCGGGATTTTTTACATTTATGAGTGGAAATGTATAACGTATTGTGAAATAAAAAGTAAGAAAAAGTGGTATAAAGCGGATGTCCGTGATAAAGACAGCAGGAATTTGGCAGATTTTATAAGAGTATAATAAGTTGTCAAATAATAAAATGATGATTTTTATAATAAAAAATGTGTTTTAAGGTATCGTTATTGTTTCCGGAAGTCCTTCCTTATGTAATGTATTGCTTTCAAATATAAGGAGCATATAAAAGATCGTCGATGTTTCCGGATGATGCGAAACAGGTGAAGGAGATGATGAAGATTCAGATTATATGTAAAATAATCCGCTTAAGTCATATTATTATTTTATTTCCGCCAAATTCGAACTGATGGACGATTAAGCAATCAAGTTCTGTTTTATATAGGAATATATTATCCCTGACTGGATTATATTCATTCAATTCAGAGAAAGTTCATCCATATTACATTCATTCCGATCAAATAAGAGAAAATTCAATTTAATCAAAGAAAGTCCGGTCAAATGACATCTTCTCCATACATCGAAGGAATGATCGAATTTTGTTTCAACTTATTATAATTCAATACATTTTTGATCAAATTCCATTATATTAAAGCAAATAAAAAACCCCTCCGACTGATTCATCTCAGTCGGAGGGGTTCCGTTATAATCTATCTGATTTGATTTACTTCTTCTTAGTTACAACCAGTTCCTCACCGGCCGGACGTTCTTCCATATTCAGTTCAAAGTAAGCTTGATATACTTCTTCACCCTTTTGGAATGTCATCAGTGTATTAGCTTCGGTATATCTGAGAGGAATATCTCCAAATGCCTCTTGCAGAGCAGGTTTTACAAGTTCTTCATACTTAGAAGTAATCTTTCCGATAAGTTCTTCTACCTTGTCCATTTCACCCTTGACACAAGCCAGTTCAATTGCCGAAGACTGCTTAGTCTTAACCGATTGAAGCGATTGATAACCGGATTTGTCTACAGGGATGATGATTACAAACGGATTGCTGTTGTTAATGCTAACTTTAACTTCAGTATTCTTCTTATCTGCAGTTACTTTCATATTATTTTATTATTTGTAGTTTATGTTTTGTTTGTTGATTGTCAACACTTTTATAATAATTGAATCCACATTTCCTTCAGGTGTTAACCTTAACTGCTGATATAAAAAATGTTTCATCTTTTATTATATTGTTGACTTATCATATTGTTCCTTTTAACATTAATTGTTATCGGGTACACTTTTATAATAATAATTTACATAACCTTTGGAGGTGTATTTTTATTACTGTTAATCAGTCACCTGTATTTGCTAAGGCTTGACATACAATTTTAATTGTATGTTATTGTATAATTCAGGCTTAAATCACCTATATCTATTAAGGCTTAAAATATAATCCGCCAGAAATGAAGCACCATTGATTATCAAGGTATTATATTTAATTTTCCCTAGGTTTACCACTTTTGAATAATCACCTGCATTTGCTAAGGCTTATTGTATAATTTTAATTGTATACTGACATACAATTCTTATTATATGAGAACAATTTTTACAGTAATTCAGTTTTAATTATTGTTTATACTAAAAAAATAATACTAATTGTACCAATTATGGTATAGTTTTGATTCATTAAGAAGAAGACAATTCAGTTTGATTTTTATCTGAAAAGTCCGTTTGCCCTATATCAACAAACTTGATTTGAAAAATGTCGATTTATACTTTATTGACTTAAAATTAATAAGTTATATAAGACTATCATATTTTAGGCTGTTTTTTAAGCAGTTAATTTCTTTATATTGTAAAAAGTACCTCAAACGGTATATTCACCTGATAGGATTAAGGTATGATATATTATAAAAGTATGAATAACAGTTACCAACTGAAAATGCAATTAGGTCAAAGCCAATATATTATTAAAATAACTGATTCATTTTTTAATGGTGAATTAAAGGAACTGTTTATTGATATTTGTAGAATAATAGAAAATATTGATAAGGTATCAGGTCCTGGCTTAAGCTATATCGCAAGTAAGGCTGAACTTGCAATTTATATTCAAAATCCTTTTTATTCAAGAAAAATAAGCATAGGCAAAAGACAATATAAATCATTGTTTTCTTTCAGAACAGATATTTGCAAATCATTTATAGATTATATTATGAGGAATAAACTTGTTTCTGAACATTTAATTTATGTTTATGATTCAATTAAACAAGTCAGAAGGTTTGAACCGATTATATATACAGTCAGCAGATTGTAATACAATATACAGTATACTAAGATAAAAGCACAGATTGGAGGAAAATAAAACTTCCTCCAATCTGTGCTTTTATTATAACTTATTAAAAATAAATCAATAAAGCGCAAATCAATATTTTTCAAATCAAGTTTGTTGATATAGGGCAAACGGACTTTCAAGAATAGTTTTTCTCTATAAAGAATAAGAAACAATATACAGTATACTGTATATTAAATTTTATTATCAGTAATCACCCTAATAGTTTAAGATTTCCTTTATAATAAGAATACACATGAGTAAAGCTAAAAATCAAGAAACGACTGTTGAAACTAAGAATACCGAAGTTAAAGTAAACCTGAATGGGCAGGAAGTCATCCTTATCATTCCAGTAGCTAAATCGGGTTATCAAGGCCTTCAGTCAACCAAGTCCAAGAATAAAGATAAGATCACTTTGCATTTTGAACGGAACGAGGCTGAGAAAGGAGAAGAAGAAATCAAGAAAATCTCTCAGAAGTATCTTGAACTAGTTAAACCGTTTCTTACTAATCTGTTTAAGGGATTTGAAGGATCTATCTCTTTCACTGAAGCCAATACCCTCATGGTCTTCGACTGCGGTTCTCATGGAGAAAGGAAGGTTACTTTCAACCTGACCGAAGAAGACTCAAAGGAAGAAATGTCCTTGAGTATTGTCGAATAATGAATTAATTCAAGGGTTCCTAAGATTTGAAAGACAGTCTTAGAACCCTTTTTTATACAAAATATTTCGAGAATATTTATAAAAAATATCCTAAAAGAATTTGTAAGAATATAAGTCTTAAGTTGAGTATAAGACTAAGAAATCTTATTTTTATATTCTAAAAAAGTTATTATAAGAATTCCTCAGAATATACCGGTGTTGTTCTGATGTAATATCACCTTGTTGATCATCACCTTTGATGACTTAATTATCGTTAAAGTCACCTTAACTGTTTAAGATCAGTTGTACAATAATATTATGAAGATGCTCAAATACATTCTTACTATTCCTACCTTGGTACTTTCTTGTGATTACTTCTTAATGGAAGATATTGAAAGGGGAATTGGTTTGGGAATAGTAACTCTTCTTATTACTGTTGCATGTATTGCATTCAATCAAGAAGAGAAAAAAGAAAAGGACATTTACAGTTTATAAGATGATAGCCACCTTTGATAGCTTTTATCAAAGCCACCTTTGATAGCTTTTATCAAAGCCACCTTAACTGATTAAGATCAATCATATAATAATATTATGAATGAAGATAATAAACTTTTGGAGATGATAATTGAAATGCTTTTAAGGAAAGGATTCAGCAGGAATATGGCAGAACATAATGCAAAGATTATGATTGAAGATATGGCAACTTAAAACTGGGATTGCCTCATGAAGAATGATCCTGAACTAAACTGAAACAGGACTTCCTAGCACTGGTATGGCCTTATGCTATGCCAGTGCTTCTTTTTATATATGCACCTGTAGGAATTAAGGCTTGATATAGAATAGGCTTAATATATATGAGAGGTCCTGCATTAGGGAATGCTAATATATAATTGACCTTATAAATCAAAGGTGCTCGGCCATGGCATTTTAATTTTAAAAAATAAAAATTTGAAAATAAAAATTTAAATTCAGCCCGCTGAATTATGATGAATATTATTTTCTTTAAAATTTTTCGGAATTATCCTCTCCTGCTTCGTGGAAAGAGAAATAAAAACTTCTTTCAAAAAGGAAGTTTTTTACAAATAAATTTCTATATGTGAGACAATACAAAAAATTAACAAGCTATATTTTTAATAGAATCTAAAAGGCTATTAAGCTTATGTGTAGTAGCTTCGTCGTTCCAAGATGCCTCAGCTTTTCTCTCATCTGGATTATATTCAAAACGGAATTTATTAGAATCTACGGTGCAAACATTATGATTCAATCCTATTCCTTTATTTTTCTCAAAAGAAACAAGTCCAGCATACTTAGAGTCTTCTAATAAAGACACTAAACGGAAACTCTTTTCATCAGGTTCTTCTGATTGAATCATAATATCAAAATGTACTTTCCTATCTAAAGCTTTTTTAATAGCATAAACGAGTTCAAAATCACTATAAATTTCATGATTTAAACTACGGGCAAAAATACGCACACTATTTTCTGCTGAATTGATGAATTCAGTCAATACAACCTTAGCATCACCTGTTGAGTCATTGAAAAAATAACGCTTATCAGCTGCATTTTTCATGGCTTCAACATAAACTTTATATATATTGTCCGACATGATGATTACACGGGTATCAAAAAATTAAACATAATTAACGCCTTCTGAACCGTTTACATAAATGCAGGTAAAGTAACAGTACAATAGTTAAGAAATCTTAAAACCGTTTAATCAACTTCTAATATAGAAAAACTGATACTGTTAATAACTTTTTTAAAATTACTTTTATAATGATAAATCTAATTGTCTGTAGCAATTCGCCTTAATATCATTTCCAGAAGTCTCAAAGACGTTCAGCAGGTATACTTTTTCTTTTACTTTAATTCTATTAAGTTCTTTCTTTATCTCTTTCTGGAAGCGGCCGAATTGACTATTATAAAAATTTCTATAAAAATCAAAAGAAGCCGTTACTATTTCAGACAACCAAGTTTTGTCCGAAATCATTGAATCGATATTTCTCACCGCTTCTTCCGTATTGTTGAATTTAAACATGTAAAAATTAATCGGAGAACCTTGTTTAATTTTTTTATTCTTATGTACAAATAACCTGGACAAACCATCTTTAAAAAAGAAAGTATGAATACTTATTTCAAACTGCTTCATAAATCAAACTTTTTTATAAATGTAAAAAATAATATTATATTCTGAAATTTTCATTAACAGGCATTACTTGGTAAGAAATAAACTTTAACGAGGTTCCGTCCAGCAAAAATCCTTCCCTGTCGTTCTCAAAATTATCATCGAAGGGAATATGCAGATGCCAGTCGCATACTTTTCTAAAACCTTTTTTAAGGTTATGCTTTAAAGTTTTCTTCCTGCTCCATCCGTTTCTTTGAAATGATTTTTCTTCTTTTTCTATTTTGTAGCGCTTTTCGGCTTTTTCAATGATTTTATTCCGAACATCTATATTCTTAAAAAGCATGTCGGCCGCTTCTCGAGCAGTTTTTTCATCTTCATATGTCAAATAAAAAAGGTCAATAGGAAGGCTTTTTTCAATATTCCTGTTTTTGTATATTAAACAAAAAAGGGTTCCATTATCATCAACATATATTGATAATACTAGCTCAATTGTGGTTTGCATAAAAAATAATTTTTAATTCGGCCCCGTCTCCGACTGCTTTTTTCTGATTGCTTTTCCTTTGAAACCCCTTCAAATAATACTGATCTTTATCTTTAAGCAGTTCTTCATTATGAAATTCAAAAGCTTTTCTTAAGATACATATAAACTCGCAAGGATATTGAATAAATTTATCAATCACTTCATCAGCTTCGGATGGAGTCAAATATTCATGATCTTCATAAATTGGCCAGGCGGCTTCCCTGGAATTCTTCCAGACAAATGTTGAAATAACTCCGTCTTTAAGATATACCTTAACCATTGGAGTATTCTTACAAATTTCCTCCGAAGATGGATTTTCAAAAATAGTATATTGAGTTTGAACTTTAATTTTCATTGTTCATCTCTTTTAACTTTGTATTAACAATTTCAATTATACTTGTTTTAGTTTGAACAGCACCCCCAAATATTAATTAATTTCCATTCCATGAACCAAAAACCGAATCAAATACATGATTAAAACTTTCAAAGACTCCATTTAATCCAACATCTTTAACCAATTCTTCAGGGTCAATCCATCTCGTCGGTTCACCTTCAAAAGAATGAAATTTTTGATCCGTAGGTATCAATAATACATAATTGAACTTTTCATCAATATCGCTATCATCCAAATATCCCAGAACAATTTTATTAACTTTCCATTTAGGATTATAAGCAATTACTTGCTTAAAAGGCTTAGGTTTTTCTTCAGAATAAATTTTCCAATTCATGATTTAAGAAAATTATTAATATAATTTTTCAATACATTAACCTTAGTGAAAAGGACTTTTTCTGCTAGTCTATACATTTGCTGACCATTGACATTAAATTCATATAATTTTTGGTCATTTTCATAAACATATACCTTAGTTCTTTCTTCTTTATAAGGATACATACTTTCTTTATAATAAACAAACTTATAAGGGTTACCGGATTCATGAAATACTACTTGATTACTATCATAATCAATTTTGATATTATCAAGATTCTTACCCAGCTTTTCCAAAAATTCTAAAACTGTATCATCATTCATTCCGTTGGCCCATCAGTATAATATGTAAAAGGAAGACCGTCTTTATCAAGACCTATTTTAATAGGCTTGGTTTTAATGATATTATATTTTTCTAAAATAGCATTTTCAATTTCGGAAAGTTTTTCCTGATGATATTCTTTTTGAAGAGAATCAATATCCAAGTTATTTTTATCAATATTAAATTCTTTAATCAAAATACCATTATGACTAATTTGAATGGTATTAACTAAAGAATCTTCATCAGTATGAATTCTGATTTTAAGGCCAAAATTATCAAAATAATCTTCAATACAAATATTTTGGCTAATTACTTTATTATCAAAGGTATAATATTTTCCTTTTTTAATATTTTCCTTTATAACTTTTATAATAAGATTTTCTATCATTCTTGTTCCTTTCGTTCCTTTATTTCTTGCAAAATTTTCTTATACTTTTTATGAGATATTCTATATGTAAACTTATAATTATGTTCTTCATTATTCAGATATACCCGGACACGATGCCCAAGCAACCCCCATAGATTAAAGATTAAAGATTTATCTATGCCATAAATGTAATCTTCATTATTTTCATTCGTAAAATTAATAACATAGAAAAAATGATCTTCTATAATAGAAAGATTATCAATAATTTCTTCAGGATTTCCTAAGAAAATATTATCAAAATATTCTCTAATATCACAGGTATTCATTATCAAATGTTACTATTAAATTAAAATCTACTATATATCTTAATTTGTTGCAATTAAAACATGCAAAGAATTACAATAGCATCCAACATAAAAATCAATCCAATTCCAATAGTGCTGCTGAATAACAATTCTTTTTTAGTTTCACAAATTTCTTTCTTTTTAAACCAGGACCAAATAATAGTAATAGAATCGCCTATTAATGGAATAACACAAAAATTTGCAACAATCGTGACTATTGACAATATTATATAAATTATAATGTCTATCATAAATATATGTCTATGACTAATGGACCTGTAATGAGTTTAGTTGAAATGCTTAACAGTCAATTTCCAGTTACCAGGCCTCAACCTGTTACCGAAGCTGATATGACTCCTGAAGAAATTAAATTAGCTGAAATATCTGAGGCGAAGCAAGCAGAAGAAGAAACTAAAAAAACTGAAGAAACTGAAGAAATTGTTCCTGAAATTCTTTCTGCTAAAATTAAAACTGAAGAATCAATTAAAGAAGTTAAGCCTGCTAAAAAGACAAGAAAAGCCCGATCTTAACACCATTAAATGGACGGCAATATTCAAATTTATACATTGAATATCCAACATTTAGACGAACATCTTCATCAAGTCCAATTGAAATACCTGCTCCAAATTCAAAGGTTCCCATAGCCGCTTTATATCGGTTTTCTTCAAAACCTGGTCCAAATGGAGAAGGCCAATCAACCTTAACTTCTCCATAAGATATTCCGCCTAGAATTTCACCATAAAATCCAACTTGTTCAGTATAATTATATTGAGCTTTATACCCAAGCATGAAAGAATAAATGGTAAGATCTAGGCCAATATTTTTATTAAGATATTCTTTTTCTCCTCCTAATTGACCAAAAACAAAAGAAAAAGTATAAGAAAACTTTGAATCAATCTTTTGTTGTTTACTCCATAATGATATTTCAAATCCAGAAAGATCTGGAATATCAAAATTCTTAGTTATTTTACCTTGCCCTGTATAAGTTGAACCTGAAAGACTAAAACCGTATTCAAGAGCAGATGATGGTAAAATCGCCATCAGAGATATGATGAATAGGTTTTTAAACATAATTTATTTTTATATTTTTTCTATAAAATCAAAGGTGCTCTACATTTTATCTCTATCATAGAACTCGTCTTTCTTCCAATGTTCTAAAATAGACTTCAGCTGATTTTCAATCTGTTTTCCTCGTTTAGTTTGATAATTTCTTGCAGCTTTATGAAACATATAATATTCATCTTCACTAAGAAAACAAGTAAGAATAGTTGTTCCAAATTTAGCATCAATTAAACTAGCAATAAATTTTGTAACTCCACTCAAAGGATATTCCTTATTAATTTCAATTACAAAATTACCAGGCAAATAGCAATTTATAAAAATTGTCATTGGCTTATAATAAAATTTATCATGATTTTCTGTGTGCTCAACAAGGCCCAATAAGTATTTTTTAAATGTATATGATTCGTCCATTTTAATCTTCATCTATAATTTTATACTTTATACTGCAAGGAATACATCTTCCGCCAATAAGATAAAAATCTCCAACAGGTTCTCCTTCATCATCAAAATTTTTTCTAGAATAATTTATTTTATACATAGTATCTTCAATAGGTAAAAAACAAGTGAATGCCAATAAATTATCTGAAGGAGAATAAATCTTTTCAGCAAAAGTTAATGTACTTAGTTGTTTTTCTTCAAGCCTTCTTGAAACGTAATCTTTGATTTTGCCATTCATTAGATCTAGTAAGCCTCATGGCTTTTTTAATTATAGTTTGTATATTGTGACTTTCTTTTTTAAGAACTTTAGGAGTCAAAGCTTTTTCTAATTTCTTTTCATCAATTCCCCAAGATAAGGCAATATTAAAAATTTCATCTTTAACCTTTTCCCGAGCTAATTTTATACATATTCCTTGTCTCAAATATAAGTCATAATTAGTCTTATTGTGCCGTATATAAGTCAATATAACTCGAAGCGGCATTTTCAGATCTTTTTTAATAGCAAGTTTCCAATCTTTCCATTTAGGTCCTCCTATAATTTTCTTAAATTCTTTTCCTGGAATATAAGGAGCTTCTATTAATAATTTTCCTTCTTCAGAGTTAAGTCCATATTTGAGAACATAATGTCTTGGATTTTTCTCAAATCTTTCTTTTCGTTCCTTGCTTAATTCTTTTTGAAGAATATGAATATTTTGATTGTTCCAATTCCAGTCAATTTTAATTGGTTCATTTGGAAATATGTCTTTCAAAAGATAGAAATAAACTTTACGTTTCCAAGTATCTTCATTAGATAAATTTCCAGAAAAAATTCTTTTATTATTTTTATAAAGTTGAATCAGATTTTTATTTTCGTCAAGATAAACTTTAAAATCAGAAATACAGTCATTAAGGCATCTTCCAAATTTATACCTTAAAACTTCTCCAGTTTTATCTCGATAAAAAGTCACATAAGAATAATCAACTTCTTTATTCTCCTCCATTTCGAACAATCTCTACTATATTTTCAATTTTATTATCCGGAGGAAATAAAATTATTTTTCCTACTTTATCTTTTTCAGAAAGCAAAACACCACCATACGTCGTACAATTATCAAGTTCAGAAACAAATATAATTACTTTTGGTTCAGAGATAGTAATAAACCCGGCGACAACACCATCAAAGAAAACTTCTCCAAACCATGGTTCAAATAATTCTTTATCCATATAATCCTCTAAATCCTTTTTGTTTTACTTCTGTAATATTAATTATCTTTAATTCTTTTGGCAAATCATAATTTGGCATCCAATGATGCTTAATAAAAATTGGCTGACAAATTTTAGTGTTTAATAATTTAAGACATAATGTTAAATGATCGTCATAATGACTCTTTACTCCACCTTCTAAACCTCTTAACAACTCAACTTTAGATTCTCTTCCTGTTGCAAAAATTGGAATATTTGGAAATAATTTTTCAATAATTTTACATTCATCTTTGTACCTATATGTTGTAATACAAAGTTTTGCCCCAGATTTTAATTGATTTTTAAAAATCTTATAAGTTTGCCCAATTAATCGTTTAGAATACGGATCATAAAGAGTATCATCAAAATCCCATGAAATCCATTTACTCATTAAAATAAATTAAATTATTTTTCTTAAATTTTAATGGTGCTCAATTAAAATTTATATATTATTCCTGAAGATTACTAAGTCACCTATTATTTTTCAGAATATATTTTTAATGAATAAAAAATGAAAAAATTAAAATCAGATAAATTCCGGACATTTTCATCATTAATGAATGGATTTCAAAGTTATACAGATTTGAATGCAGCTTGTAATTCCAGAGAATCCCGATTTGTTACATCAAAATTAGAAGAATATATTATTGCTGACATCTTACAGGGGGAAGTAGCATATGAAGTTGGTTGTGACATTATTAACTCTAAATTATTTCCAAATAAAAAAATTGAAGTAAAGTCAACTCAGAAAAGAATTATTCCTAAGCAAAAAATGAAAAATACCTATATGTCTAATAGGATTATCATTAATAATAATTTTCAAAGTATTGATGAAGATAATATTTCTTTAAATTCAGATTATATCTTTTTTAATTTTAAATCAGATTTTTTCACAATTTATTGCAAGACTGAAGATATTATTCCATTTATTACAAAATATAAAAATAAATTAATTTATAATACTGTTGGATTCAACTACATTAATCATGAAAGAATTAATTGGCCTGATTCTGAAAAATTCTCTAAAAATGTTATTTTAAATTTATTAAAATATGGAGCATCTCCTATTCCTGAAGATGAATATGGTAAATTTAATGATTATTTTAAATTTATTGTAAACAATCCTAATATTAATCTTTATAAAGAAGTTAAGAGGCTGTATGGCATATGAACATTTGACTAAAGAAGAAACTTATTTGTGGAAGTTTCTTAATGAAAAGAATATGAACTCTAATCCTGATAAATGGAAAGAAGGGTATAAAGAATTCATCAGATATTGTAAGGAAAAGATTCCTTATTCTGAATTTGAAGATATGCTGATTAATTTTCGAAATTATTATCTTTGTATTAGCTTTGATTATGATTTTGATACAAAGAAGTTTAATAATTTTATCATATCAGATTCTTATAAGCCTAAACTTACTGATTTAGAGTAGGAGCGACAGATTGTTGAATATCTATGGCTGAATTTGCCAATGTTCCATTAAGACGTTTAAAATAATGCAAATGTGGCGGTGTAGTTACTAAAGCTTTACCTTCAACTCCTAATCCAGATTTAACATCATTTACTGTCAAGCTTCCTCCTCCTAAAACAGTAAAGTCTAAAGAACCTCCAGTGACAGTAATTGAAGTGGCACTTTCTGAAATAGGAGCAGTTGCTAAAGTACCAGTTACATTAACATTGATTCTACCTTGCTGAATCATTAATTCTAATGCTGCTGCAAGATAACCATATAATTCTTGTTCGTTAGTTTTATCAATAGTTGCGGGACCATTAAAAGCCGGTGCAGCTAATCCTCCCTGGGCATAAATTGGACCAGAAGAAATAACGCCTTTAGTAACTCCAAGAACTCCTTCTATTGTAGTATTGCCCGAGACTGCAATATTATTTGCTGAAATACTTACTATTTCTCCGCCTTCCATATTAAGAACATAAGGAGAAATAATATCAACCTGCTGGCCTGCTGTAACTTTTACATTTCCTCCGGCATTGATACGAGTATGTCCAGATGAATTAAAATTAATTTCATAAGAATTCATTTCATAAAGCGTCTGAACATATACTATTTCTTTACCGGTAGGAAAGTCAGAAGTATAATCAGTATTTTGAAATAAAGGATAAGGAATTTGTTTATTAACTGTTCCGCCTTCTCTTAAAGTAATAGTAGTGGTAACATTCCCAGTTGCATCAATTAATGATGGAGTAAACGGTACAGGTTTAGTACCGACAATTCGAATATTATTTTTGAGATAATAATCATAATTATCTCCGCCTTCTCCTAATGCCCTTTCAATAGGAAGAAGATTTTCTTGTGTTTGAATAGCAATAGTTTTTAATTGATCGTCGTCTACCTTATTTTGAATTTTATCCTGAACTAAGGCTGAAGATTTGACATAAGATTCTTCTAATGCCTGGTTAGGGTCAAAGGCAGGATAATTTTTATCACAAAAATCTTTTAAAGCTTTTGCAAGATTAACAGCTAATTCCTTCTTTTTTTCTAAACCTTTTTTTAAATCTTCATTATTATCAACAAAAAATAATTCTAAAAGGACACCAGGTACTCTAACCGAGCGGGGAAAACCCATTCCTGGAAGATCTTTAGTAGTAACTGAAGCAGGAACAACTTTACGGAAATTAATTCCAAGAGTATTACTTACTGCCTTATTAAGCATTCGTCCAAGAATTTTACCATGCTCAGTATTCGGACAATAAGCTTCTGCACCTGAAGCTTGATTAGCTTTAAAGGCATTTAAATGAAGATTAATAGCACATTTAGGATTATTAAGAGAAGGAAGAGCCCTATTAATAGCAGAAATTTCCGCTCCCATTGCACGATCTTGCATAGACCCCCCATTAATATCAGAATCTTTATAACGATTGGAAGTCACTCCTTTTAACCCAAGTTTAGAAAGTTCTTCACAAATCATTAAGGCTAAACCTCGGCAATAGAAATATTCGGTAATAACATTTCTTTTAGAATCATATCCAGAATCTTGTTTGGCCAATTTTAATAAGCCGGGATTAACCAATTTCTGGGATGTAGCATTTGGATGTAAAGAAGAATGACCAATGCCGACAATTACTGTATCTCTGTCTGCCATAATTATTTGTTTAAATTATACAATGCTTTTGCATTAGCATTAAAATTAGAATACGTTTCCATTATTGATTTTTGTAATTCTTCAGTACTTTTTTGTCCAGCCTCCATCATTTGTTTTTCGAATTCAGCTTTAGTATTTGCATCTTTATTATTTTCAGCAGTACCATTTAATAATGGTGGACAAACTGTAACTGAACTTAATCCGGAAGGAACTGAATAAACAGTATTAATTGGATAATCGGTAATAGCTAAATCAAACCGGTTATCTCTCCATTGAGATTTGAGAGCCCCCATGCCTTGCCCATAAGCTTCAATCCATTTATCGATTACCTCTTCCTGGATAATAGAAGTAGGTCCAACTAAATTAAATTGATCTCCTTCATTTCTTATTTCCGCAGTTCCTTTAATATAAGTTGAACTACCTCCATAAATTGTTGCAAATGAATCAGATAGTGTTAAAGATTGACTTTTCCCGGAATTAAAATAAGAGGTTGTTTGATCTCCGAATTGAACATTAGATCCTGACGGATGAGTAATATTAAGAACACTTCCAGTAACTGTATCAGAAGCTTCGATAGTACCTCCGGGAGAAGCCAAAATAGATTTAGTATTAGGGGAAATTTGCATATTATTCTATCATCATTTGATATTCTCGGGCAAAAGGAACTTTACCAGTAATTACTGCTTGATTTTTAATTCCGCCAATAAAAGTGACAAGTACTCTGGCACCGACATTAGGCAAAGAAAATGAACCTTTAGGGGAGTTAATATAATTTTCCGGAAAATAATCTTCTCCGGTAAAATTACCTTTTTGAGTTAATGTATTAGAAGGAACAGCGAAAGCATCATGTCTTGCTCCATAATAGTTGAACTTTGCTCCAAAAGCTTTTGGAGCTTCTCCATTTTCCGAAATAGAAAAAGCTTCAGTATCAGTTACAGAATCAGAAACTGTTGTTTTTCCAGTTGACTCATTTACTCGGCCAATTGAAGATCCTCCAAAAATAGGCTGAGAAGTATATGCCCAGACACAACTTTTTTTAAGAAGATTTAAATCTCTTATTGATAAATCTCCTCCTGTATCGTTTCCTGGAAAAATATAAGAACTTTGTCCGGTGAAAGAACTTATTAAATTACAATCCAGGCTTGGAATAAAAACTTGAACTCTTCCTAAATGTTCTGGATCAACAGCATCAATTACTATCCCAATATAAGATCCAAATAATTTATTAGACATATTAGAATATAGAGTTTACTTGAGAAGTGAATTTATTAACAAACATTGCCTGATTATTGAGATAAGAAGACATTGAGTTTAAAACTTCAGTATTTTGAGTAATTTTATTTTCAATTCCTCCAGCAATATTATTAATTTTTTGATCTGCCTTAAGTTGTAGCTCATTCAAATATGGAGTAACCATTTTGCCAATCATACAGCGCAAAATGTTAGCGATGAAGTATGCGCAATCATCGCTTTTCATTATAAAATCTACTTTACTCTTTGACCTGTCGGTAAAGAATTCGTAGATATTGTTGAGCATATCTCCTACACCTTGGATGGCTGAAATAATGTTTTTAATTGTTTTAAAATATCCTAAAACTAATCCATAAGAAGTAGCAAGGATATTATTAACTCGCGCCATGCAAGTCCGATAAACATCATTTAATAATTGAAGGCCAAGGCCAAGAATAAAATCTCCAGCAAGGTTGAGGGCTTTTAACATTTGATTGGGATTCATTAAAAGTGTCCCGATACACATAACCCCTTTAGCCCCCTGAGTTAAAGTTTGAACAATAGAACCGGCTGATGCAATAAAAGTTCCAGTAGAAGGAGATTCAATATTTGAATTAAAAATATTAAGAGTTGGAAGATTAACAGTAAATCCTCCAATTTTAAAATTAGCTCCAGTAGCTGCCAAGCCATTGGCTAAATTTTTTAAGCTATTAAGGCCCATTAGTCAATATTTAATGGGCCTTTTTATTTTAACTTATTAAACTAAAATAGTTCCTGGTAAATCAGTTAAAAAGCCTTTATTATATGCCTCTAAAGCACTAATGATAGCCTCAGACCTCATTAATGTATCAATATCAGCTATAGATATATTACTTCTGATACGATAATAATTTTTAAGCTCTTCATTAACTCTCTTTGACTCTTCCATAAAAGATCCTAATTCATTAAAGCTTAATTGTTCTATAGAATGAATTGTTTCATGAAAATAAAAAGTACAATGAGGAAGAGCCGTCCGTTTTTCACAAGCTAATAATAAGACAATTCCTGCAGAAGCGATAGATCCTTCACCTATGCAATAAACAGGAATTTCTAAAGATTTAATAACATCGGCAATTAAGAAAGCATAAGATACCTGGCCTCCTGGACAATTTAAATGAATAATAAGTTTATCATTGACTTCTTTTTGTTCATCTTTTTGTATAAAACCAAATTCATTTTCAGTTTTTTTTTCTCGATAAGCCATATCGCATGCAACTAGCTGGCCATTTAAGTTAAAGGCAGAAAGCCGGTTTAATGATCCAGAGAAAAATAAATGTTTTTCATTTTCAGATTCAATTAAGGAGATATAATCTTCATTTTTAGATTGTTCACTCATATTTTATTTGTAAATTTTTATTAAAAAGGGAGTTAATCAATTAACTCCCTTTAAAATTATTTGTTTTTTAATTTTTTAAATTTCTATACTGCAAGCTCCTCCATAACAAGATTGGGCTGCCATTGTGTCAATATCAACTTCAACTTCTTCATCTTCAATGGCATCATCCCAAGGAACAGGTTGCCATTGGCGTTTTAAGTCAAGAAATAATTTCCAGTTACAAACATCTTTAAGAAGATATGTCATTCGTTTATAGTCTCCTTCAATGTATTTGTCTGCAAATCGCTTGGCTTGCTTAATCCATTTAATTTTTTGTTCTAAATCTTTATTATAACATTCTTTTAATTGTTTTTCAAACTCAATTTCTTTATTATAAATGACATCATTACAAGCATCCCAGAGATCATTGTCATAAGCTTCCAAAGCTGCACAGATTACACCAGAAGCCATAACAGAAGCATCTCCATATTCTTTAACAATCTCAGACGGAGTATGAACAGTTGTAAATGGAGCATTCTTATAATCAAGATCTCCGGACATGGCAAGAAGAGAAATACCACAGAAATATTCTTTATTCTCGAAGATAAAGTCTCGAACTTCTTCCCATTCTTCAGGCCTGACAACTACAGTATTAGAAACATTATGAGCAAGATTTTTATCATTCTTATCACAAAGATCTTTATTAACCCCATATTTGATCCAGTTATCCTGAGTTAAACGAATATGCTTTAAGAACTCAATTGCCGGGAGCTGGTTTTTAGTAATAGATCCGGAAGGAACTTCACAGGGAAACAGAATAGCGCCTGTTCGACCGTCTCGAGAACCAATTACATTTTCTTCAATAGCATGAGGGTTATATGCTTTAAAGAAATTATAGCAAAATTCATTCTTAACAGCTTGAACTCGCCGAATATATCTCTTAGCATGATGTGGATGAATTCCAGAACCAGTTTTACCTAGTATACTGGTTGTTCCACTAGGTTTTACCGTTGTCGCGCGCCGTGCAGGATGAATATTCAATAACTTAGCAATTTTAATATTTGTATCTTTTACAATTTCCGCTCCCTTTCGTTGAATATCGGGATTGAAGAAAAGTTCCGGCTTATCCATAAATCCTGTAATAGAACAGCCAAGAAGAGCATCTCGTTTAGCAATTTCTTCAGTTACTTTACCAAGATAGGGGAAACTGGTATATGTTGCCTGCATTGTTCCAATAATGGCAGAAGCCCGGCATGCTTTATAAAAATCTTCTTCAGTTTCACACTTAGAAGCAATAATTTCAGTAAGGTTACAACAAGAAAATCCAGAAGCTATAATTTCTCCATTATCATCAAATAAAGCAGGACGAAGAGAAATTTCTGCACAAGGATTGACTAGATTATTATAATCAGAAACAAATACAAAGCCAGGTTCGCCAAAGTTTTTAGTACGTTCAAAGATATTATCAAACTCTTCTTTGGTAATTTCATCTCGTTTAAGAACAACGGAATTATTTGAACGCATGCGTTGAGGATGTTTTTCCCACCAAAATGCTTCAGATTTAGAATTAACCATTTCCTCATCATCCTTATCAAACAAGGTAATACACGCGGAGCGGCGCACTCCCCCTGAAATTACTGCATCCGCTATGTGCATGATAATATCATAAACCTCAATTGGACGAAGTTGCCGGCCGCCTTCCGAAGCTACTTTATCAAGCATTTCAGTAATAAGCTCAATAGATTTCTTCAAAGGTTCCGGCCCTGGGGCTTTAAAACCACCAGTGATGTGTGCTCCTTGTGGACGAATTTGAGAATAATCAAATTTAATATTTGTTCCATAGTTATATCCTGTAACAAAATAATGATTCATCAATTCGTCAATAGCATCAGACCATCCTTCAATTGTATCGGGAATAATAAATGTCTTTGTTCCATTTATTTTTTCAGGAGATTTACCAATGAAAGGAAGCTTATTAACATGCCTTTTTTGTACTGAAAAACCAACTCCGCAGCCGGAAAGAAGCATATAAAATACTTCGGCAAAAGCTCTAGTTCTATCAATATAAGTAGCGCAACAATTGTAAAGTCGGCTGTTGTGATGAAAAATCGGATCGATAGCGTATTGAAGAGCTCGCTGAGATCCGAATACTCGCTTTTCTTTCATCATTTGCTTAGCAAAATCAAAAGCTTCTTTAAATTCAGGATTTTTAAGCTCCTTTTCAAATTTCTTAGCATGCATCTCAAAGACTCGGTCTGTAACCTCGCCCCAGTTTTCTCTTCGCCTCTTTTTCGGATTATATTTTGCATACCGACTTTTAAATGTATACGTAGAAAGTGATGATAACGACATAAAGTGAAATTATTTATTATTGTAATTGGTTATTTATAAAAAGAAAAAGTCATTGATTGTCAATGACCTTTTAAGTAAAGTTAAGATTAAGTAACTGATTATAAAGTCTTTTCAGACAGCCATCTGTCAATGAACTCTTTTACTTCCGGATCAGTTTTAATGAAAGAAACATTATCTTTTTGATCTTTCATTTTATACTTAACTTTGAGATTTTTCTGGTCTTGCCAATATTTCATTAGCTCGATTCCTTTAGGAGAAGAAGGATCTTCAAGTTCAGTCTTCTTTAAAAGAAGAATTTTCCTGATTTCTGGAATTGTATATCCTTTAAAAAAGAAATTCTTAGCTCGATATGTAATGTAATATTTTAAAATATTTTCTCTTGAACCATATCTTTCAATAAGTTTATTCAAATAATCACCAGAAAAAATACTTTCTTCTCCGGTGATAAAACATTTAACCTTTAAAGTTTTTTTATCTTCCATGCTTCATTAAATTTTTCATTTTATCCTTCTGGATTGTTTCCCAATTAACTGGACGTTTAAAGGAGTTTCCACATTCAGTACATTTATAAATGAAATAAGAACCTTCTTTACAAACTGTCCATTTAGTAACAGTCCGAGGATTACAAGAACACTTATTAAAAAAGTCCATTTTCTTTAATATTGGTTTTATTCTTAAAAAGTTGAGGTGATTTTGAAAGATTAACTCCAATTTTCTAAATTTGATTTATAAGATTAAATTTACAATTAATAGAGTTAACCACTTTCATTTTATTATATTCTAAGAAATATCTTTAAAGTATTTTAAAAATATCTTTTCAAGGAAAGTCAAAATTGTTTGAAATATTAGCCCAAAAAATGAGCAAGAAAAGCTGAATAGTATTAAATCTATTAAAGACTTTCCAGTAATAATTCCGACAAATAAGCCAGTCCAAAATCCAATACACATTAAGCAAGAAAAGAAATCTTGAAATATCGGAAATTTAGAAATTAAAAAAGAACGAACTTCTTTGAAGATTTGTCCTTGTTTAATAATTAAGGCTATACCTAATGCTGCAAAAAATTCAGTCATTATTCTCGAGGAACCAAAAAGAATCCGCCGTTCATACGAGTAAATTTGATTTTGTCATCGGCCAATAAGCCAAGAACTGCATATTCAATATCCCTTTTCTTAATTTTTGTTTTACCATCAGAATTTAAAGATCTAAAAATCATTTCAACATTAGTTCCCTGAACAGGAGATTTACTGATTTCAATTCCATCTCCTCTTCGAACTAAACGACTTATATAAGGATTTTGAATAAAATCATAAACTAGAGATTCAGTGTCGCTCATCTGAGATGGTTCATTATCAAGCATCTCTTCTACAATTTCACTAAGGCCATCAATACCGTAATACATATTAACCTAAAATAAGTTGTTCTTTAACTATGGGTTGATTATCACAAGCCCTAATTCCAGCTTCCATCAATGCAGCTTCTTGAGCAGTAATATAGCAGAAATTACCATCGTCATCGGTAAGTTTATACCTGCCGTCTCCACATCTTTCTAAATTAGCACAGCAAATCTTATCTCCGCAAAGAATGACTCGGCCGCGTTCATCTAATCTTAAACCATTAGTATTCATTAATTAATATTTATTAGTATTTTTTATATCGATAATTTCCAGATTGGTCATTTGGTTCATTCTCAAATGCTTCAGGTTCTCTTAATTGTTCACTTTCAATTACTTGAGAAATTCGATTAATAAAATCGGAACTTAATAATACAACTTCTAAAGTTGAACTTTCACTTAATTCAACATTATACTTGGATTCTAGTTTAAAAATTAAATTATCGATCGCTTTTTTCATGTAGCGATCGATAAATTTACCCAATAACTCATCTTCAGAAACTGACATCTTAAGAATTAATTAAAGTTGCAATTTCTGCTTGAAAACCGATTTCAGCCCAAACAGAAAATTTTAAAGTGAATGCTCCCTCATCAGTTTGATCGAAATCAAAGGTTGCAACACCATCATAACAATGTACTCGAAGAGAAAGACTAGCCGGTTTAGGCGTTTCATCGATTGTCTTTTTTCCCTTTACATTATTTGTAATTGCAACTTTCATTTCATCGTAAGTTGAAGCTTCTGCAATTAATGCAAATTGATTTGTTTTCCAACCTACATCGGAAAAGACATCTACTTTAAATGTTGGAGGTAAAGCCATAATTACCTTTATTTAAATTAGCATCATACAGTTATAAAATTAAATTGTTTTATTATGCAGGCATGTTCGATGTAACAATCTCTTGGTCACCAATAGCCCACATAGAAACATCAGTCAAATGATAAATGGTTGACGGTGATTTTGTTTCTAATGCTTTATATTCAGCTTCTGTCATGGAAACAAACTTAATAACACCTTCTAATGTTGTATTGAGATTTTGTTGAATTGTCTCATCAACATAACCTTTACTTACAGCTTCATCTGTAAGTTGTGCTTCTGTAATTTTTAAAGGCTTAGAAAATTTCCAAGTACCGGAAATAGTTTGATCACTTGAAGAATCAAACTGAGAAATTGTACTTATTTGGGTATCTACATAATTCTTATTGGCAGCCTGTTCCGCTTTGGTGGGGGTTTTGACAAGAATGGAAGCGTCGTTGTGCCAGGTAAAATCAAACTGACAGGCGAGGATAATCGAGGCTTTCGTCCATACCCCGTTAATCACCCGCTCATGGTAGAGGATATAGGCCCCATTATCGGAAGTGGATTTGCAGCACAACCGGTGATTGTTGTTGTCGGCAGTCGTCGGCGTCTCAATCAGGGAGCCGAACGTCCAGGTGTTGCCGAACTTGCCGGGGTCAATCTTCCCGGTTTCAACCCGTATGGTATCATTAAATTTAATCAGTTTATTAAAATCAACAGCACTAGTTACCTTAATAATAAAATTTCTCTTAAAATAATTATTCATCTCTTTTAAATGATAGTATTCTTTGAGACGAGCTTTAATTGCCTGGATTCTACGTTTTCTTTTTGAAGGCTTCATTATTTTCTAATGTTTTTATTGTTTCTTTAATTTTTAATTTTGTTTCGTCTTGATTGTTAATCCAATTTTCTTCTTTAATGTGGATTAGCTCAATATTTTTTTCTTTGGCTAATGAATCTTTTAAATCATGATAACCCGGTAATCTTTCCTCATGTATTTCATGCCAATATGTTCCATCATATTCAAAGGCTAGCCTTAATTCAGGAAGATAAACATCAAGTTCTTTCCCATTCAGTTGTATTCTATCATTTGAAATAATATTTCCTTTATAAATTGATTTAATATATTCACACAGTTCAATTTCACCTTTAGACTTGGAGATATGTTTTCCACATTCTGGACATCCTTTTCCCTGATAATGATTAATGGGATGTTGAGTAAAAGTTCCATGAATAGGACATATGATTTCAATTGGAGTCATCATATTCACATAATTCATTTTATCATAAGAATATTTGTTATTATGAATGCCATTACAATAGTCAATAAAAGCTTCTCTATTTGTCCCTTTTGGTTTTTGCTGCTGAACTTTAGATATTATTTTGCTAAGTCTTTCTTTTGAACAGCTTTGGCAGCCTCCATATCTTTGTGGGTCAATATGAGATCTAGGATCTTTAAAAAATGAACCATGAATTGGACAAATAATTTCTACTTTGGTATAATTATTGATATAGTTGACTTTGGAATAATTATAAAAGCTATTCCACTTTAGATTAGCTTGTTTAATGAACTTTTCTAATCCTTTTGATTTTGTTTTGGAACGAGATATTTTTGCACATTCTGGACATCCGCTTTTTAAAATATAATGAGCGCCTGGAGTAACCTCAAAATCTCCATGTTCCGGGCATATTACGATTACTTTTGTTTGTTTGTTGATATAAATTGATTTATCATAGTTGTACTTGAAATTATGGGCAATATTTGATTTCTTGATAAATTCTTCTAATGTTTGCTTCTTCGGCATTGCTTATCTGTATATGCTTATACTTTTTCAATCTTTTTGCTGAGAAAAAATCTTTAATTTCATTTTTGGTTTCTTTATTAAATTCAGTCCAGTCATTTCCCCATACTTCAATTAAAGTAATTCCGGCATTTTTACAAAGTTGCCTTTTATAGTCATGGTACCCTGGATCATTTTCTTCATATAGAGCATGCCAATAATTCCCATTATATTCAAAGGCAGTTTTTATATCAGGAAGGTAAATGTCTAATTCTTTGGGCTTAATAAAAGCTCTTGAATTAAAAATCATTTCATTTTCATAAATTGTTCCGAGAAATTCTCTAAGTTCAAGCTCTTGAGTAGAAATTAAATGAGCACATTGACTGCATCCTTGCCCGTATAAATGGGCTCCTGCTTTTTGTTGAAAATCGCCATGGACAGGACAAGTAATGGTAATTGTATAATTACAACCCGTATAAATTGTTTTGTCATAGATATAAAATCCATTATGTTTTTCAATACAGCGATTGATAAACTCTTCCTGCGTTAGCATTTTAGAGCCATAACATTCAAAACATCCTTTGCCGATTAAATGAGTATTGGGTTTTTGCCAGAATGAACCATGTTTTCGACAAATGATTTCAATATATGTCATTGCATTAATATATTTTGATTTTGAATAATCATATTCATCTCCATGAACTTTTCTGGCGTCTATGATAAATTGTTCAGTAGTTTTGGTAATGGTTCCGGCACAATCTTTACAGCCTTTTCCTCGTATATGTCCGGCAGCCAGTTGTTTAAAGTCGCCATGAATAGGGCAAGTTACAATAATATAGTCATCATTGCTCATGCCAGTATAAACTGTTTTATCATAACTGTAATAATTATTATGTTTCTTTTTACATCGTTCAATAAATTCTTCTTGCGAAAGCTTCTTTGGCATTTTATAAATTAAAATTAAATTCTTTTTTTTTTTAATTTAATAAATGTCTGAAAAATAATAGGTGGTTTGGACAGGTATAAAATAAAAATCCCGATGAGATCAATTCTCATCGGGATTTTTAAAGTTTTGGTTAGCTTAACCTATTAAGCAATAGGCTTCGTATTAACCGGATTTTCAGGAGTGTTGGTAACCTGAACCGGATAACCACCTTGCTGACGAACATCAGTAAGAGCGGAACCATTCGGGAACGTTCCAGGCCAGTTATTGGCAGGAGCGCCAGACGGCGGCAAGCTATTTCCGAGCGTATCGATTAATACGACATGATAATAGAGATTGGCGCCAAAAAGGTTATCGACAACACCATATCGGGTCATTAAACCAACCTGAGGTTCAAACGACACAGGATCCACAACCCTTTGCAGGAGTATTGGGATGTACGGACAAAACAGAATGCCTGCGTCCCAGTATTCGCTACCCTTATAGCCGAGTAGAGCAAAGTCCGGAATACCCTGAGTACGAGCTTCTCCACCAACGGTATACTGTCCTTGATTATCCCAGGAATTGTTCATCCAGGAATTGTTCTGAACAGGTGTACGGGTATCACGGAAGACAGTGAATCGGCCATTGCCGATTGTACCAATCTTAGCAATACCGGAACTATCCGTAGAGATCGTACCGTTAACTTCCATAATGGCATACTGAGGGAGCGTTTCCAATAAGGAGCAAACATCCGGAGTAGCGATAATGAAGTTAGCCGGACCACGACGGTTACGAACAGCCATACGGTTGGCCATCTGAATGATGAACTGATAAAACGCACGGTCACGTTCACCCATCCAACGGGCATCAGCCTTAGAACCATCCCAATAGGAATATTCATTAGCAGAAAGAGCAGCATAAAGCATACGAACGATCATTTCACGGTCAATTTCAGCCTGAAGTTCGTAGGACATCATGGAAGTAACTTCCTGTTCGATGTCGATACCGTTCATGTTACGAATATCCTGTTCGAGTTCAAGCGTCCAGGAGGTACCGATACGGCGGGTACCAGCTTCAACAGCTTTCTTCTCGAAGGTAAACTTCGTGCGAGGAATACGGCCAGTAGCTTCATAGTCACCCAAGAGAGCGGCAGTACCGAGGTCCTGATCAGAGAACGTAAACTTACCACCGGCAATGTGGGTAGCCTTAAAGAGAGCATTCGCAGCAGCAATCGCTTTCTTATCTTCAGCAGTGTCAAGAATTGTATACTTGGTTGTACCGTCGGACAATGTGAATTCAACACCAGGAGTAGCTCCGGAGATAATCACAAGGTCGGCAACAGCCTTAATCTGATAGGTAGCACCAGCATCAGAAGCATTCCAAGTGGTTACAATATCAGCATCGGTATAAGGAGCACCCGTTTCTTTATTGATCGTACGGTTAAAGAGGTTGTTACGACGACCAGTAAAGGAAGTGTCGAGGTAGTTATAACCCATTTCAGTTCCAGGGGACTTAACCGTAGCTTCAAGCTGCTTCATATCCGCAGGAGCCGGAGGATTGGCAGTATCTTCGGCACGGAAAGTATTCACACCGTATTGAGGTCCAGTCGTAGGCGGATTAGCCAGCGTACCGGAAGAACGAGCTTCATGAAGAGGCCCTTGGTCATAGCGATAACGAATAGCAAACGCAAGGGAAACAGGTCCGGACATCGGCTGGACACCGACAACTTCATTGGAAATAAGTTCCGGGAACGTACGACGAATCATCGGAAGAAGAATCTTCGGTAAACGATTGTCGCCCTTCGCATAGGTATCGCCTTGAGTAATCGCACCACCAAAAGAGGCGTTGGCACCCCAAATGCTGGAGCTGTTCGGGATCATATCTTCCATCAGGGCGTTAGCCTGGTTTTCAAGAAGAACAGCTGTAACGGCACGCGTATGCTTATTTTCAATAGGAGCAACGTGTTCAGAAACGAGCAGCTTCTTCCACTTATTCACACAGTTCTGATAGAACTGCTTGTTCTGCTGAACAGCAGCGCCAACAGACTGAGTTTGTACTTGTTGAGTCTTTTTCATAAAAATTATATTAATTTATCTTTGTTTTTGCTTGAATATCAAGCGATTTTTCGAAGAGACGGAATTCTTGTCCGTAAGATTAAATTAACTGATGCTTGAAAATTGTATAGTTAATTTCTTTGGTTATGCTCTAATAACAATTGATATTTAGGTTTTTAAAGCAACTCTTAATAATCAGAAGACGCCATTTCGGCAGCAATTTCATCAATAAGAGAGAAACCGGAGTTATTAGAAGAGTTTTCTGTCATCAGATCTTTTGTACGGCGGGGTTCGGTCGGAAGCTTTTTCTTATCTCGTACCTTCAGGGCTTCTTCCTTAAGAACAGTACGTTTCTTTTCTTGACCTTGCCTATAAAGATCTAAAATATAATTGAAATTTTCATTAATGAACTTAATATCCTTGCCATGAAGCATGCGTTTCATATGAGAAGCTTCAGCTTCCGGCAGCTTGGCAGTCCTGGATTCAATCAAAAGATTAGCCTCGGAATTATAAAGAGATTCTTCAAGCCGCTGGTTTTCTTCTTTAAGCTTTTTAATATAAGAAAGAGCTTTGGTCATTTTTTCACGAGCTTCAAGAATTGGGCCGGAAATAGATTCCTTCATTAAAGCGGAATCAACGCCAAGCTGAGTGCGAAGGCCTTCAAGAACAATGCGGGCCGTATTATTAAGGGCAGCCTCTTTGATAATAGAATAATCTACAATATTGCCAATTTTAGATTCAATGAATCGTTCGATATTTTTGGCAAGGGAAGCTTTGAACTTTTCAGCATCTGTTCGAAGAGCTTCAGTATATTTGGCTTTAATTGATTCAAGCAAAGCCTTATCTTTAGCGTCTTTCTTCTTAAGAAGATTAACCAACTTTACCTTATGGTTTTCATCAATCTGCTTGACGAGTTCTAAAATTCGCTTTTCAGCTTCATCGTCATATTGACGAAGTGCAGATTCTACTTGAATTTGAACCTGCTTGTCAAATTCTTTTTTAATATCGGCAAGATCGGCTTCCGATAAAACATTCTTTAAACTTTCGGGAATTTTCATATTCTATTATTAAAATAAGTCGGTTTCGCGTTCAGCCTTTTTAAGCTTCTTGGCGATATTTTTCTTAACGATGGTTTTTAGTACAGAAGCGGCAGATTTGACGTCTTCTTCTAAAATTGCCTGTACAAAAGATAAGCAATCTTTATCTAATTGTTTTACTTTCTTTGTTTTCTTAGACATAAGGTTATTTACGATTTGTAGTAATTTCGTTAAAGCTCTTAAGGAAGTCAATCACTGATCGTTTAATATAGTCGTTTCGGTCTCCAATTGGAAGATTCGTAAATTTCTTACTAGTATCATCGTAAAGTTTTTCCATTCGAATAGAACCGTCAGATTCACAAACAAACTGGGCAGACTCTAAAATACCGTCTACATAAGCGCTCGAAAAACTTGGATCCGAAACCGCATCTATGGCGACCATACGCAAATTTGAAACTCTTGAATAACCTTCAGATGTTTCCGTCAGCTGGCCAAGGCAGCGGGAAGACATGCCAACTTGAACGCCATTATTAAGAAGAGATTTTAAGAGATCACCTTTGGGCGTACCAACTAAAACTTTAGACTTGCCGTACCAAACATTATTATCTTCCTTTAATTCAACAACCAAATGGCAAGCGGCTCCAAGATCAACTGAAGCAGATTCGGGGTGATTTAATTCTCCAAGTGCACGCCCAAATTTAATCTTTTCTTCAGTATAGCGATTAACTTCGCGGCGAAGTTCTTCAGCTGGATATAAACGATTATTTCTATTAATAATTTCAGAACCAAGATAAGGACCAGTCAAATATAAAGCCCGTTCTTTGTGAAGACTTTCTTCTTCATATAATATTTGTAAAGGATCCATTCGGGAAGGATCGGGCATTTCACAAATTAATTTATAAGGGGTTGTTGAAACCATACTTTATTAATAATTAAACTTATTTACGTATGAACAACTAATTTTTAAAAGATTAGCGCTTTTTGCAAAGATTTTTAATTAAATTTCATTCCTTAAATATCTTTCATGACTAATTTATCTCAAATCGCTTTAGAAATTTTTAATGAAGGAGTTTTTGATGATCCTGCAAAGTGGGATGAATGGGAAAGGAAGCTTGCAGATAAAGAACGAAGAGCTTCAGCCAGAAAAGAGGCTAAGGATTTATTAAGGTATGATGATAACAAGTATGGCAGTTTAGCTAAAATTTTTAACAAAGGATCTGAATGGAGAAGGGCTTCCGTAGATCAATTAAGAAAATGGATGAAGTTAAACCCCGGCTTTTATATTACTGTTGTTGATACTGATCAAATTGGATCCGGTACTCGAGTTCCTCCGATTAAAATTACCGAACCTATTAATAATAGTTTTATTCCTCGCCAAATTAAAACATTTAACCGTGGAGAAAAAGCCTTAGGATATGGACGAAAAGGTTCAGCTCAAAATATCAAATTTAAAGATATTTCTAATGTTTCTGCGTTAAAGAAATATCCTGATATTATTACTTTTAATTTTGATGAAATGAGCCCTTCCGGAGCAAACAGGCATTCTTATCGAGTATTAGTAACTCCGAAAATGCCTTCTGAAGAAACATTGATTGCCTTTAATCCCACCGGTAAAGAACAATATAAAGAAACTGAAGAAGAAATTTAACCAATATCTTTTTCAGTAAGAATAATAAATTTTAAGCCGTTTTTGGATGCAAATTCAGAAGCGGCTTTCCATTTACTTTGATTTTGACTGAATGTTATTTGTTCAGTTAATAAAGTCTTTTTCCTTTTTCGCTTTGTTGCTTCAGGCTCTATAGTTTGCCGGTAAGGCTTAATTTCAATTAAAAAAGTTTCTATCTTATTTTCTTTTTTAAAAGAAGCAGCCAAATCGATATAATAAGTATGCCACTTATTATCTCCTTCCCAGAAATAAGGAATTTTTACTCCTTCTGAATTCCATTTGATACACTTGGGATTATTATCCAAAAATTGAAAATACTTTAACTCTAAACCTGAACGGTAAATTGCATATTCTCCGATAAACTTATGTTTATTTTTTGGATAAAAATAACCTTGATTATATCGTTTATTTCTAGCTAATCCTAATTCTCCCATTTTTAAACTGGTACAAACTGAGAATATTTTACCATTATTAGAGCTGGACTTTCCGTTGGTCGAATAATACCAATACTAATATTATACAGATGAGTATTCGTTAATGTCCCAACATCGCCCTGGTCTATAAACAGCTTATAGTTTCCTGTAGTTTCATTCGGCAATAATATTTGAATATTTTGAGGAGCAACTGAAAGGTTCCTGGGGTCTAAAATAAGAGTATTATCAATATGGTAATTTTGTAATGTTATTTTATCAATATAAAGATTAACGATAAGAGTATTTGTTGAAGATAATGAGCTTGGCCGAAAATAATATTTTCTAGTTAAAAGATCTGTATAAATATCAATTAAACTTCCACTAGTTGTATTATTTATAATATAATTACTTCTTGCTAAAGCAAAATAAGGATCTATTTGTATTTTAGTATAAGCGTTATTACTTAGTTCACCGGGATGAGTACCAGTATAATTAAAATTAGTAGAATTCTTTAAAAATGGTCCTTTAGTATAAGCTGAAAATGATTCAAATATCAATAAGGGGCCACAATAATATGTAGTAAAGTGATAATTACCTGAATCTTCAACACAAGTAATATAACGAAGGGCGGCCCTATCAGTAAAACGCTGAGATAAAGTAACTTCACCCTCATTATTAAGATATAATTCATTAACTAAATCAGTGGCTTCATGAGGTCCAATAAAAAATGGAGAGTTCCAAATTTTAATTTGATTAGGATTAGAGCTTATACTTTGAGTAGCTTCATATCCATTATTAATAGTAAAGGAACTAAAATTTCCGCCAATTTCATCTGGAATAATACTTGCTGGTAATTTATCATTAGCACCGATTAAAGGGATTGTTCCATTTGTAGTTCCTGTATTTTGATAAGCAGCAGTTTTAATGCCAATAGTATTAGTCAGATAAGATTTAAATGAAGTTTCTTCTAATCCATAAAAAACATTAATTTCTGAACTATTCGGGCCAGGAGGTGCAATAGATACGCCTAACCCGTCTAGTGCTCCGATTCTTAAAGTTTTAGCAGTTAGTGTTGTACCCGGATTACTAGAATTAACAATGCCAATTCCTCCGCTCACACTATCTGGAATAAATGAAGCATCTAATTTACCATCAGCCCCAGTTGCTGGAATAACTGGGTCAGGTCCGGATGTTGCTGTTAAAGAAGAATTGAGGAAATAATTAATACCTTTCCATATTTCTCCAGTTGAATAATACTTTTCAAAAACAGAAACACTAAAACCAGGAGTTTCCTCACCATTATTATCCTGTGCTGTAAAAGCAAAACCTTGAATAAAATCAGACGGAGGATTTACTGGCGGCAAACTAGAAGAAGATGTAAAACCAATAATATTTCTTGGCATGAAGCTTCTATCAAGTTTACCTAAAAGTTCAGGCGCAGCTCCTGTTCCGTAGGTTTCAGGAATAGTCGGAGGATAAGGTCCTGCTGGAGCGATAGATTGAATATTTAAAGATTCTTTAACTCTTGCAGTATTTAAATTTACTGATATAAGAGATTTATCTCCAGCATCACTCCCTACAATATAAATTGGGCCAGTTCCAAATATAGTAAAACTATTTCGTTCTGAAGTTAATCCTTGGTTAGTTTCGAACCAAATACCAGAAATTTTAGTACTAGCAAAATCTTGAACTTTCTTAACAGCATTTGCAGTTGCTGCTTCAGTAGTAGAAGTAGAATTTGTATTATCATTTAATTTAACAATACCTGAAGCCGATACAGAAGCTGCAGGAATTCCAGTTAAAGAACTCCAGCCAATATTTGCCGGGAGAGTAATAATACCATTGACAGGAGTATAATTTGTTCCTAAAAAGGTAATAGAACTAATGGTTCCAGACGGTGTAGTAATTCCAGAAATATCATCCGCAGTATAAGTTCCTGGAGTTTTAGTGACTGTAATCCAATAGGTTCCTTGGACATTTCCTCCTAGAACAAAAATCATATCTCCTTGTTTAGGAGTAATTCCAGTAGTAATGCCATTAATAAATACTACAATATCATTTATATTATCAGCAGAAGCTATATCAAACTTATCATATAGGGCAATATCTCCAATGACAGACTCAGGTAATTTACCCCGGGCGTCTAAAACAGGAATTTGTCCAGATGCTGTACCGGTATTAATAAGAGCAGCAGTACCTAATCCTAAAGCTTCCCGGCTTTTTACTGCATCAAGATTGAAGGAAATTAATACTTCTTCACTTCCTTGTACAGTAGTAGTAATTGGTCCTCCAATGGTGAAATTTAAAGAGGTAGCTTCAGTAACAGTTATGGTACTGTTTGTTACTGAAATTCCATTGATATAAGATTTCCCTGTCTTGTCACTAATACCGGACTTTTGCATGATGTTCAAATATTTAAGATTTGATCAAGGAAGAGCTCCATAGGTTTATTTCGGCAAGCTTTGGTATTGCCTTTGACCGTAAACCAGTTTCCAAATGTAACAATAAAGAAAAGTTTATAATATTCTTCAATATATTTTAAATCACAATCATAATTCCAGGCAGTACAAAGTCCATCATCCTCTTTTTTATTGGGATTCCATTCAGGCATAATATAAATGCTATTAGGCATAGAACAAATAGTTGCCAAGCATCCAATGGTCATATCTTCGGGGGCTGATGTTTCATGAATATCACAGTCATTAGCCATTTTAATCATCTTATCTAAAATATTATTTTTAATAAGATAGCATATTCCGGAAAAAATACTGCCTGGCCGATGAGAAGCAGCAAACATACAGCTTTCGGTATCATAAAACTTATCAAATATCTCCCGATGTGCAATCATTGTATCTGAATCAAGTTTAATTGATACTCCGGCCCTCCCTTTAGTAGATTTTTTTATTTCTTCTAAAATACCAACGACACATTCTTTACCGTTTAAATTATGTTTTCTGTCAAAAGTGGATTGACGATAAAAAATGCCAAGTTCATTTAATTCTTTAATCTTTTCTTCTGAAATGGGATGTTTATTATCATCAATAACATTTACTTCAACATCATCACCTAATACATATTTGGCTGAAAGAGCACTGTATTTTACAATCTCTTCATCTTCTTTATATGTAAAAATGTTTACAAAAAACTTTTTCATTTGATATTCAAAAACTTATAAATTTCCTTTAGTTGATCTTCAGTAAAATCTTCCTTTGTAAAAATACGTTCAGAAGGAGAAGAAACATTATTTTTAATTAACTCAACTCCAAATTGATTTTTAAAGAAAATCGGTAAATCAGATAATTGAACAACTAATGGTTCAAATCCTTCTTTTCTGATATGTTCAAAATATTTTTCCTGTTGAATTACATGTTCATCGCAGCAAACTAATTCTCTTGTAATATAAGGAAGAGACCAAAGATGTTCTTTAATAAAATCCTCTTTTGACAAATTAAAATTATAGTATTTGTTATATTTGTTTTTCCAGGACCAATTCAGCCATCTTAGAAATCTTTTAAATGGATCTTCTAAAACTACAAACTTAATATAGTCAGGATAAGCATGGCATTTTGCTATATTTTGAATAACATTCTTTTCGAAACAATATTGCGGATTATTCCAGATAAAAGAATGATCCTGAATAGTATCATATGTTCCGTCATGAACCATTGAAGTTTTTAAAATAGAAGAACAACCATTTTTGCTGATAATAAAAGAAATAAATTTTAATTTATGACAAATATTAGCTCGAACAAACCAGCATCCTCTAATAAATGGTGTTTTGTTCAAATACATAAACCAATAATTTTTGGAAATTGGATTATATTCTAAACGGTAAACTTGATTTTGATAATCTACATAAAATCCTTGTTCATCTTCATGATAAATTTTTATTTCTAAATTCATATTTGGAGAAGTTATAATCATTTTCTCCAGGTCAATGTCAATAGGAAATTTAATTGGTCCTTGAACTAATTCAGATTTCATTTTTTAATAAAATTATTATATGCTTCTTTATATTCTTCTGTATCTCTGGTGTATTTGTCACAAACAAAACAATGAATATTATGATTCCAATATTGACTTAGAATGTTATAGGCGACATTGGCCCGAACAGTAGAAATAATTACATTAAAACCCTGGACGACTAATAAAAAAGCAATTCCTGCAATTATTTCATTATTTTTTATTCGATCTTCGTCAGAATATCCTAAATCATGGGTAACAAAATGTCGTACTCCATCTCCATCAAGAACAACTGTTGGATGAATATTTCCATTAGATTCCCGATATTCAAGAATCTTTTTAGCCAATGTCGATTTTCCAGATCCGCTTTCTCCGCAAATACAAAGGATAGAAGGGGAATCTTCAGCTCTAAAGCATTTATTAAATTGATTTACTTTTCTAAATTTTTCTTTATTCATTAAAAAAATCCTTTATTCCTTAAATGTTCCATAGCAAAAGGAGCTGAATTATCTTGTGCTTTTCTTCCATCTCGCTCAGAAGTATGAGGGTGTTCATATATATATTTGATTATTTCTTCTACTGTTTTAAAATGAGGTATACATGGTTCGGTAACAAAAGAATCTCCTAAACTACGGTAACCTTTAAAATAGAGTTCGCAAACAGGAAGAGTATATTTTTGAATATATCGCCAAATATTTTCTTCGGTAAAATTAAAGACAGGAGAAAATCTGGTATGATTTTCCTTTTGAACAATATAATGGTCTTTACTTCTTACTCCTTCGTCAGAAGCTCTGAATTGAATAGAAACTAAATCAATATTCTTTTCTTTAATAAGTTTTTCATTAGCCAAAGCTTTGGCTTCCATTAATTCATAAGAAGTATTTCTTTGATAGTCTAGACCTAAAGAATTATCAAATTTAAAAAACTTTTTCTTAAAGAGAAGCTCATAGATATTGATTATATGATTTACTTCTGGAAAATCAAATCCTGACCAGGGAACATAAACAGAAAAATTATCAATTAATCCTGCTTGTTTAATAAGATGAAGTCCGACTAAAGAATCTTTACCTCCAGAAAAGAAAATAGCATTATGCTTTGTTGAATCAATATTTTCCTTTAATAAAGAAATAGCTTCTGCCTCTACATCAATAAGCTCTATAGATTCATTATCTCTTATTTCTTTTATTAAATCAAAAATTATAGATCGAAAATTATCTTCACCTAATTCAGTATCGAAATTATAACAATTAGGACTTGTATTTTTATTATCGACTGGATAATGAGAATTTATTTTATAAAATATTTTATTTTTCGGGAGAAGTTCCTTAATAAATTCAAAATATCTTTCACTTTCCTCTTTTCTATTATAATCACTAATGAAAATTACAAGTGAAGCAGCATTTATCCCCTGCTTAATTTGGTCAATATATTCCTTATGTCCGGGACAATCATAAAAACAAATTTCAAGCCCGAAATAATTGCAAAAGATTTTTGCACATTTAATAGTTCTAGTATCGTCATTTCCATAAATGTCTTTACCATCGGAATAATGAACTTCTTTCATTAAGGCATCAGGATTAACTGTTCTCCCTGTTAATATTTTTACTGCTTTGGAAATGAAAGTTGATTTACCAGAATCTGGTGGTCCTACAACTGCAATTCTGACTTGCTTTGACAAACACATTATAAACATATTATAACATAAAAACCCGGATAAGTTTTTCTTATCCGGGTTTCAAGTTTATATTATGAAAAAATCATTTATTAATAACTTTAATTTGATCCATATCTCGAATTGGTACGAATTCTAAAATATACCAATCTAATGGTTTTTCTGCTTCAACCAAAGAAACTGTAGAACCGTCTTTAGCAATAAAAGAAATAGAACAATTAAGCGGTTTATAGATTACTATTCTAATTAAATCGCCAATTCGATTATTAGTGAAATCTAAAATTAAAGATTCGATAGTTGAATCTACAGAATTAATATAAATTACATTACCGTTTAAAGTAGTATCAAAAATCCATTTTTTATTAATCTCATCATAAACATAATGATTTTCTAAAGAAGTTGTATTAAGAACATCAATTTCATTTACTCGAGAAATTAATAAATCTTTATGAGCATTTAAATCAGTATTATGCTTTTCAATAGCATCTGCAATAGCTTTATCCATTTCATCCTTGTTAGGATATTCCGGCTCTGGAGGAAGTGGAGGCTTACAGTTATAAATCTTTACATAAAAAACTTGAGATTTAATTGTCTTATTACCGGCAACCTGAAAAATAAATTCTCCATCCATGACTGCAGTTCCTTCAGCCACCGATTGAATATATTCAAGTAAGGCTTCACCAGTAAAGGAGACTTGTCCAGTCCAAGTAGTTTGGTCAAATAATGTAAAATCGACAGAAGTAACTAAAAGACTATCTTCAACTCCAACTTGGCCTTTCTTATAAAAATTCAAAGTAATATTATTAACTGATTCAAAACAAGCACAAGTAGGAAGATCAAACTCTAAAGAAAGATCTTGAGTTTCTCCATAATAGGCAATAGGCCAGGGAGTAATCAGCTTTTTAAATTTGTCAAATTCTAAGACAGTCATTATGACTTTTATTTAAAATAAAAAATCCCATGGAGAATTGATCTCCATGGGATTTCATTCAAAGACTGTTAATATCTGGAAATTTAATATTTTCTAATATCTTTTGATCATTATTCTCTAAAGCAACTTTTGCTTCATCCTCTAATCGTTGTTGAATACCAATGATTTGAGCTCCTGGAAGTAATGCTCGAGCAGCAGCATTTAAAATTTTAGTAATCATTTCATCAAGAGTTAAACCTCGAGTTGCCGCTAATGTTCGAACAAAATCAGCTTCTGGGATTGTTGAATCTGGATCTGCTTGAAGAGCCCGGGCTCCTTTTTCTTGTTTCTCCCAAGTATCAAATTCTGCTTGAGAATAATTTAATTTAAGGAGATTTGCAGCATTATCAGCAGCCTCTCGAACTTCTTTAATTTTTAGCTCATAAAGAACTTCAATCGGAAAAATCCAAGAATTAGATTCTTCATCCCAAACTTTTCGGTCATCATCGGGTTCAATATCCGTCCAAGTTTTGGCTGGATTTTTACCGATTTCGGTAATGATATTAAGCTTTTTACTTTGCTTATCCCAATATTTTTTATTCCTGAAATCAACCTTAATACTCCATTTTTGAGTCTTCTTGTCAAAGACTGTAACTTGATTTTCAGCAGTTTCCAATGGTTCTTTATCCGTTACATTGGAAGGCAACGGCATATAAGGTTTAGATTCCGGGTTTTTCTTGGGGCTATAATAAGGATTAGGGACAGGAGAATATAAGCAAAGATATTCTTTTGTTTCAGGATCAAACAAATAATATAAAAGTCTAATATCGGGATAAATTGGTTCAGCTGAATCCGTCATATGTCATTAGTTAATGACAATTAAGCAATAAGTTTTCTTATTTCCAAAATATCAAAACATATTACTTTAGTTCCATTAGTTGTAGTCTTCTCAAAAGAAGTATGATAATGTCCGTTAAACCAAACTTCGGGATTTAATATATTAATAATTTGACAAATATTTGATTGTTCTTCCATAATATCATCAATTAACCTTTTATCAAATTTACAACGTCTTTTAAATTGTTTATCATCTAAAGTATCTGGACGTGGACCAGTATGTGCCAATACTCCAAAAACTTTAATATCCTTAAGCAATAAAAGTTTTGCAATATTAAACGTTGTTCTTTCTGATCTAAACCAAGTACTGCCTTCTTTCAGAATAGCCCGGTCAATTGATACAGCGCCTCCCCAAATAAAATAAATTTTATCGTTAATAAAAACAAGACTATTATCTCTAAGATGAATAATATTTGGCCATTTTTTCTCTACTTCAGATTTTATAGGATTTAGCCAATATTCCGGGTTATCGTGATTTCCTCGGACAAGATAAACAATATTATTTCTTAATTTAAGCTGCTTAGAGAAATAATTATAAAATTTGGCGGGCTTTTCTTTATAAAATCCTATTTCACAATCACCTAGAATAATAATATGAGAATCTCTAATATTAAGTTCTTTAATTTTTTGAAAAATGCCATTTATATCTTTATGAAGATCCCCACAAAGATAAACATTACCATTTATTATGTGTTCAATATTCATTTATGTAATATTCTTTAGGATTAAATGTTGTATAAGTTGCTACAATTCCTTTAAATCGTCCTTCCCTGTAAAGTCTATCTATACAAGAACCTAAACAATTCCTTTCAGCATTATCAATACATTCTTTTACCATTTTATCAGAAAGATAAAGAATAATTACACCATAACCATTAAAACCTTTTTCTTGAAGTTTATCTCTATCAACTAGGATAGAAGCAGCTCCTATTTTATAAGTTTGAAAACTCTTTTCTGCAAAAACTCTAAAATCCATAGCGTCTATTTCATGGTCAGTTTTAATAAGATAAGTTTTAGAGTTGCTAAAAGTTTCAGGATGAAACCCAATATCGTTTAAATCTTCAAATTTTGTCCGGGGAACAATATCAAATAAAATAACCGGATTAGCATTAGGGTCAGTATTAGGAATGACTATAATTTCATCTCCTTTAATATTTTCATAAATTAAACAAGGAATAAAATCATTGATAAGATTTTTCATTTCCTTGAATGTAAATTTATATTCATCAATAAAATTATATCGGCCAATTGCTTCAGGAAAATATTGAAGATTGAGAGTATTAGTATCAATATTATTAAACATTCCTAAAAAGTTTTCAGGATTTGGAAATGTTGGGCAATTTTTAATCCAGTAAGAAAGTTTATTTCTTTTCTTAAGGAATTCTTTATTTTCTTTTTTATCTTTAAGGTTTTCATGAATATAAACAATATAGATATACAAAACTATAAAAATAGCTAAACTGGCTAAAAAAGCAATTCTCATATCAAAGGTTTATATCTTGTTCCACATCAAACTTGGCAATCAATCGTTCAGATTCAGCCTCAAGTTTTCTTTTAATTTTGTTTACTAAAATCTTATTATTTTTAGATGAATGCTTACTTCCTCCAATTGAGGAGATTCCATCTGTTAAATCTGAAGCATACTGCATATTAGCCAGGACTTCTAAATCAAATAACTTAGCTTGAAAGTTCTCTTCCAAGGCCTCAATAATTTTTTTTACAATTATTAATTACAGGTTGAAGTTGAACAATTAATGCTTCTTGTTTATTACATTTTTCAAGAGTATTTTCAATTTGCTTTTCATACTCTTCTACTAAAATATCTTTTCCTCTCTTTTGAGCAATATCTTTAGAAGATTCTTGAAGTTTAATAAGCTCTTCTAAATCTTTTAATTTTCTTCGTTCGTTATTCAACCGCTGAATAAGAACATTAAAAGATAATTTCAGAGGTTCAATTTTGTTTAATTGATCCTCTTTTAATTTCTTTATTGTTTTTTGAATATTTGATTTAAACAATCCCATTTATTACTATTATACTCTTTTCTTTAAAATCGAAGGTGATTAATGTAAAAACAAAAAATCCGAAGAACTAATTAAAGCTCTTCGGATTTTTAACCACAAATAATAAAATGAATTACGGCAACGTAATTACATCTTATATTTTATAAAAAATCTAAATTTTTAAAGGTGATTGAATAGAATTTATTACTTCTTGAATAAGATTTTTAAATCTATCTTTATCTGCATGCCATTCTGAATCCCAAACCTCAATTAATTTAATGCCTTTCTTTTCACAAGCTTTTTGCTTTTCTTTATGATAACCCGGTTTTCGTTTCTTAGTTTCATCATGCCAATATTCGCCATTATATTCAAGAGCCAACTTTAATTCAGGAAGATAAATGTCTAGTTCTTTTGGCTTAATAACTGTTCTGTCATTCTCCAAAACTTGACCGGAATAAATTGATTTAATAAATTTACAAAGTTCAATCTCTCCCCTTGAACGCTTATAACTCTTTGCATATCGATAACAGCCTTTGCCGTTTAAATGACCATTTGCTCTTTGCTCGAAAGGGCCATGGATAGGACAAATTATAATAATCTTTTTGGCATGTGATTGATAAACTACTGAAGAATAATCATATTTGTTACCATGAATAGCTATAGCTCTTTCTATAAATCCTTCAGTTGTTAACTTTTGATTTCTTGCACACTTGGGACATCCTGTTCCTTGAAGATGAACTCTGGGATTTTGTATGAAGAATATTTTATCTTTTTTGCAAAAGATTTTTACATTTGTATGATTATTGATATAAACTGTTTCTGAATAATCATATTTGTCTCCATGAACCAACTTTGCTTCTTTGATAAAATCTTCTGTAGTCTTAGCTGTTCGATTTGAACATTTTGCACATCCAAACCCTTTCAAATGAGACCTTGGATTTTGACTAAATAAACTGTGAACTGGACAAATTATTGAAACATTTGTATTAGCATTTTTATAGTTGACTTTTGAATAATCATATTTGCTTCCATGAATTTGTTTTGCTAATTTTATAAAAATTTCAGTGTTTAAAAATCTTCTTTGTCTTTTTATCATAGACAAGAGAATAAAATATATCTGAATTCTTTAAGGTATTAATCAAATTTAATGAAAATAAATGTCTTTATCCAACAAAGAACAACGGATTTTCTTTTACTCCAAAAGCATTTCGGTCAATAAGTTCTTTTTCAAGTTCTTCAATTTCTCTTTGACCTTCTGCTCGTAATCCAAGACCATCCGTTAATTGACCTCCTCCAGTAAGAGCAACAGAACCAAATTTTCCTCTAATTGATCCCAATGCTACTTTAGCTTGAGCAAGAGAATATTTGTATACCCACATTTCACGCAAGATCTCTCTAAGCGGTTTTTCCAGATAAACTTGAAGAACCGCATAAAATGAATCGGTATATCGAGGTTCAGGAAGAATTGTAAAATACTGTGTTTCAGGATTAAAATAAAAAGAACGATCTAAAGCGAGAACTCTTCGGCGAGTTTTAAGAAATTCTTGAAGACAGTGAAAACTAAGAAGGTCGAATCCACGGTTTGAAAACTGGTAACTATAAAAAGCTTGCGCTGAAAGAACACTTTGAATAGAAAACAATGAATAGGGACTTCTATTAGAACTTTCATCATAGCTGATTACTTGAGCACAGCGCCTGTAATCCATCAAGTCATAATCAAAGGCATTGGCAAATTCAGTCGGAACATTATCTACTTTTTCTCCTTCAATGGTAAAATCTTGTTTTTTACTAATCTTGAAGAATCCACATAACGAAGAATTATATGTAGTAATTTCATCATATTGCTCAGCAGTAATCACTTCGCAATTCTTAACAGGCCTGTCCCATGTCGAAGGAAGCTCTTCAGCCGGTATATCCCGCAGGGCAATATAAACACGTTCTAACCGTTCAATAGTTTTATCATATGTCTTATTAAAAAGATTTTCAGGCCTTACATGTCCTTCTTGAGCTGCTGCCTTGGAAGCGATTGTACAAAGTTTGCCGATATTAATTCCTTTTCCTTTTTCGTAAATTCTAGAATCAAATAAAAGAATTTCCCGGTCCTGGACATATTTGGAAAAGAATTCAATAGCAATTGAAATAAATTCAAAAACCATATCGCGGTGCAGCTCTACGCTGACAATAGGATAACCAAGACTCCGCATAATTCGATCAGCCAAATCTTTAAATGTTTTGGTTTTATTATTCAGATTTGTAGATAAAAATGCCTTTACGGGCTTAATTTCACAGACATCTTGATTACTCATTTTTGATATTTAAAATCTTAATTCTCAGTTCTCTTTTTCCATTTAAATACTATCGACCTTTTATGAGCAACAATGTTTTAATTAATGATAATTTTATTAGCAAAAGGGCTGATTTTAATACATTAGTTGACGCATGTAAAGGTTTTACTCATACTCTAGATAATCAGCAAGATTTTCTTTCCTTTGAATTGGATGATATTCAAAGACTGGAATTAATTCCAGGCGGATTTTATACATTTGGGAATTATACATGGAATCCGGAAAATCCTGACCCTACGCTGGAAGAAAATGGAAAATGGTCAAGATTTGGTGCCCTTTGGGGTAATTGTTGTATTGGTACGCCAGATGAACAATCCGCCCCTCTTTTAAATGAGGAAGGCGTTTGGATTAATGATACGTCAAATGGCGCTATTTCTTATTATTACAAACAATTAACTACAGAACAACAAGAACAAATTAAAAGTACTGGTATTGGAGAATCTACATTTACTGTAGCTTTTCCTCCGATGAAGATTCAGAGGCCTTCGCCATATAATTTTACTCCTATCAATGTCATTGATAGGAACTTCTTTAAAAATAGACCTCGGCGGCACTCTTTTATTTCATTTGGAGCTTATGATACAAATCAACCAAATCTTCAATTTAGGTTTGTTGTAAATTTTAGAAATATCTATAATTCAGCTACAGATACTTGGACGGTTTATATAGGTAATTCAGTTAATGAACCTTTAGCTAATTGTGCTCCGGTAGAAGGCTGGGACGGATTATCTTTTAAAAAATTCAAATTTGAATATGCTCCTTCTGCCAATAATGGCATCATTGGCAGATTATATATTTTAGATGAAACAACTGGAGATTGGAGCATTATTCGTGAAAATTTTGTAGCTTCTAGAGATATTGCTACATATAAAAATGCTCCAGAATGGGGGTGTTACTCAACTCCGGGTTTTGCAACTATTGTTGTTAGGGATTTTAATTTTAAAGCATTTATCCGTTCAGAATATACCTATATTCTGAACGGAGTTATATTCCAGTCTTCTGTTGACTTAGTTAATTATTGTTTTGATAATTATTCTTATAATATTGGAGGAACAGGAAATGTTAATATTGACTGGTTCTTTAATAATCGACAAAATCAAATTGATTTAAGTTCTGGAAAAATTACTTTTGACAAAGAGTGGTTTCCAGCTAATGAAACTTTTAATTTTGACTATTTCCAAAGGAAAAATAAAACATTAAAAATTTCTGGTGATAAAGATAGTATTACTTCTTTTGAAAATCCAAGTAAAAAAATAGCTCGGATTAACTTAAGAAGTTGCACTAATCTTCAAATATTAGATTTAAGTGATAACCCTATTCAAGAATTAGATTTATCAGCAAATTCTAATCTTACTAGCATTAATGTTTCTAATTGTTCCCAGCTTACTAAGTTAATTCTTCCTAAAGGTACTGATTCTAATTTAGAATATCTTAATATATCAAATACCAAAATTAGTAGAATTGACTTATCTGACCTTAATACTTCTAAAGTTGATCTGGAGTTGGTTTTTGATCAGCTAATATTAACAAGTCTTGATATTACTGGGATTAAGTTAAAAAATCCCGATACTTTTGGAGAAGGAATTATTAATATTCAAAATAACTTACAGTATATTAATATTTCAGAAACCAATCTTTTAACAAATAAAACAAATTTGGAAAAATTTCTTAACCTTCTTCCGAACCGGACTGGGAAAGATACTGGAATTATATACATGTACGGTAAAAAATATACTTCAGGTGGTATTCAGGGTTCTTCCAAGGCCATTGCCAAAACTTTAGATACCCTTAAAACTTATAATTGGATTTTCTATCTATAATGTCTAATATTGTACAATTTAATGATTTAGAGAAATGTAAATCTCTTGGATTGAAAAGTCCAATATTGATTTTACAAGATGAATCTTCTATTAAAGCTTCTCTCTTAATAGAAGAACTGGGTGATATGCTTAAACCGACTACCATGATTTTTCCTAGAGGACGTTTTATCTGGAGTAAATGGACATCTAACGGAACAATAAACTGTTATGATGATTCGGCTGGAGATGTTAAAACAACTATAATTCAATATCCTTATTCTGAAGTAAGTACATCATATAATATAATTACTGGAACAGTTCCGGTAAATTTTGATTTAACTTTTGATAAAAGCTGCTATATTACATGTAAAGAAGGTTCTCCTACTTCATTATTCATTTATACTGGAACGGTTAGTAAATTGGACCTTTCAGCTTGCCCAAGTATAAGATCAATTTATTTTAATGGACCGAATACAATAGATACTGATATTTTAGACCTCAGAAATCTTTTTAATTTTAATATTTTAAATGTAAATGAAGGTAATTCTATTAAAATTATTTTAGGATATTCTAAACTCCACAAAAAATATTATATTTTAAGTAATTTTACTCATGGAAGAATTATGAGTAATAATATTAGTAATATTATTCCATTTATTTCTCCATTAAATCCTTATAATGTTCCTACTCCATTTTATATGGTGAATTATCTTAATGAACAGTTTACGGAAAATGAGCTTCAAATAGCAGCAGATAAAAATATTATTCCGATCAATGTCCGATAGCTATATTAAACTTTCCCAAATTGCTTTATCATCATTAGAAAATTTACTTCCTAATGATAATCAAGTTTCTTTACCTGGATTATCAGATAATGGAGAATTATCTGATCTCAATCAAACAGCCAGATTTGTCCAATATAAAAATACATTATCTCCTGACTGTATTGCTTTAACTTTATTGCCGGATATTAATACAATATCTTTTAGCTACAATATTAACCAAGTGGCAGAAATAGAAACAAGAAAACTTTATGTAGAAACAAATAATAAAGTTTTTAGATACCTTGATATTAATTCAACTGAAGAAGATATTAATACACAATTTACGATTTATGAAGGAAGTCAGGCAATTAATTCTTTAATATTTTCTCCTGTTGTCCTTGATTCAAGCGGCATAATTATTCAGAATAAAGATTTAATCAAGAGTTTTACTTCCAAAAATCAAAATATTGCTTCTTTAGAATTGAATCTTCCTTCTTGTTCAGAATTAACTATTTATGAACTAAATCTTTGTTATTTGAATTTAGCTCCAGAAATGAGATTTACCTATCTTGATATAAGAGACTCATTAATCACTGGAACTTTTGAAATAAATTTAAATTCGCAAATTCAAAGTATTAATCTTTCTAATAACGTTATTCATACTTTAATTATTAATGGAGATCATACTATATTGAATACTTCTAATATAGATTTTCTTACTCAGAAAGCTGATCGATTAAGTTATGTTAAATTTAATAACTGTAGCGTAGAAGATGACCTTCAAGATGCCTTAAACAACAGTGGGATTCAATATGATATTGAATAAAACTTTTATGCAAGTTTGACGTTTCATTTACAATAATAAATTAATAGACAATATATTATAAATAATTACATGTCTAATAATGAACGTATGTATGCGATTGTGTTTGATTTATAAGATATATAAATTTAAACTTTATTTTACTAAGGATCAAAGTCTGTTTTTATATATTATATGAATAGTATTAAATGGATTGAATATCCCCAGCATTTTCATCTGGAGCTCCTATTTCACTAGTCGCTGCTGGCCCGCCTCCAAATTCAGGTGGATTTTCAGAACCCCCCATTTCACCTCCAGGAGAACCTCCTCCAAGATTTATACCTTCACCAGGTAATCCTTCTCCTCCCATTCCTCCACCAGGTTGTTCCCCACCTTCACCTGTAATCATATTTTTCCAAGTAGGACCATATTGACGACGCTGCTCAATTTCCCAAAGTAATGCCGCTTCAGTCTTAAGGAATGCAATATTAGCAAGAATTTCCTTATCCGACCAATCAAAATATTTCTTAAGGGCATAAATCTTAGAAATAATTTCATTAGATGAAACAGCATTAAAAATATCATTTCTCATTTGAGCAATTTGAAGCTCTCTCATGAGATAATAAGAACCAGGTTGGTTAAACTTAATATCTATATGATTTTCATGAAGATGATAACGCTGCCATAAACCTTTAAACTTAAGATGAGTAATAAAAGCTTGCTTTAAAGCGTAAGCAAATGAACGTTGAATATCGGTAATAAAATCAGCAAATCGTAATTCTTCTACTAAGATTTGACTAGGGTCAGAATTAACTGCTTTTTCAGAAAAATTAAGATAAGAAGAAGGAACTTTTAAATCTCGATAAAGAGCTTTTAAGAAGAAATCCAGGTCTTTAATTTCCCCAAGATTATCACCGCCCTTTAATGATGTAACACTAATTGCTTCACCATTCATAGGCTTAGCAAAATAGTAAGCATCAGTCATGGCTTGAGGATTATAGCGTTGGCTAATATCCCCGGTATTAATATCCATAACTTTGGATTTCCAATAATTATCCATGAGCGTTTTAAGATAACGCTCCGCAGCAGATGGAGTCATGTTTCCTGTTGGAATTGTAAAGACTAATCGTTCAGGAGCACGTACCAAACGATAAATTACAATAGCATCTTCAATGTAAGAAAGCTGGATATATCTCCTTCTTGCACGTTCAATAAAAGGAACCATGTATTCTCCGTCAGCATCCCATTGTCCGGAATAAACATAAAAAAGCTGATTAGCTTGATAAGGCACTAATTCAATCTTTTGAATCTTATTGCCGTCATTCGGGTCATAAATCGGCTTTCTTCCTATGAAGGAATCAATAACTCGGGCAGCCTTTGACTTCCAAATCGTATCTACAAGATCTGCCGAAATATCAATTACTCCTAAAATTCCTTCCTTTAAATTTTCAGGTTTTGCATCATTTACAATAAGTTCCAGAAAAACTTCTCCCTCGACAAGATAACGCCAACAATAAGAAGACCCTTTTTCTTCAAAATTGAAAAGTTTTTGAAAATAATCAAATTCATCCAAAAGAGTTGATTCCTCTACTACGTCAGCATTAGGCTTGGAATACCTCATTGTAGCGACACGTCCCCGGTCATCAACCGTAATAAACTCATTAGTAATATGCTCCAAAGCATTTAAAATTTCTGAGTACTGCGCCATCATTCTGTACTCATAGAGTCTTGCGCTTTTGTTGTCGTTAAGTGTCGAATAATAAATTGAGCCGTATGGATAACGCCCGAAAACCCCCTGGGCAAATTTTTCATTAGGCTTATCATAAGTGACAGAGACTGCATTATTAGCTAATCCTTCCCTACGCCGAATTCCCGTATTGTAAAATAATTCATATTTTGGATTCGTTCCTGCCGTATCGAGTTCAATAAAGTTACCAAGAACTCTTGAATTCTGGCTAAGCTTGGACAATGCTTTACCAAGATTAGTTTTAAATCTCTTTTTGGTCTCTGCCATAATTTTCTATATTTAAAGTCCTTTAAAATAAGTCTTTATTAAATCTTTGGTTTGCTGTCATTTTAAAATATTCTTAAAATGTTTAAGTGTAGAATTTAAACAATCTTAATAAAGAATCCTTTTTCTTTTGATATAGAAGTAAATCCAGCATTATTAAAAACATAAATGTCAAATATAGTTCCCGGAACTAAACTTTTAGGCAGTTTAAATTTAATAAGATTTTCACTCATTGAGATCATTTCTTCAGTAATCGCAAATCCGAAAACTTCTCCCATCTTAATTGTATCAATGGTAACAGGGGTTAGTCCTTCTGGCTCTAAATCAATAGGATCAACTGGTTTAATTAAGAGTCCTGTACATTGATTGGTAAAGAAAGATCGCCCCTCAATTATTAAAGTTTTTTCGGATTCAATCGAAATATAATTTTCAATTCCTTTTCTCAACCGAATATTATCAACAATTACATTAGTAATGGAAGGCCACCCATCTTTATTAAAATATTCTATTCCTTTTTCTCCAATTTTAGCTACATTTGTATCATAAGTCATCTCATTCTCTACTGAAGTAATAACTCCGAATTTTTGAGAAGGCCTATTAAAAATCCATCCCTCAATAGTAAATCCAGATGTTCCATGAATAAGCCAATTTTGATTTTCTTCAGCAGTTCGGGGATAATCGATTGCAAAATTACCGTCCCATAAAGCTTGACATCTTATTTCTTGAGAGCCAGTTTGTAATTCTTGAGGAGTTTGCCAAGATATAAAAAAATAAGGATTAGTAAATGCAGCAAAATTAGTAAACATTTGCCAAATATCTCCAAAGAATTTTGTATAAAAATTTACACTAAGATTGATCTTAATAGGAGTAGGCTGTTTATATCTTATCTCCTTAGGAGACATATATGTTCTTGGCTGTAGCTGCTTATTAAAAGATCTTGTACTATCGAAAGCAATTGACTGAACCTCTCCAACTACAACCGGTAAGGTAATATTACCAGCAGCATTTACAATATCAGTAAAAACCCGTGTTTTATTTCCAATAAGATAACGTGGAACAATATATTTTTCTTTTCCATTTTCATCCTTGCCTCTTCTAATTATACAATCATCAAAAGCGCTAAGGAATTGGGCTAAAAGAATTTCAATTTCAGAATTATATTGTTGGTCCAACATTGTCAAGTATTTAAAATGAGAAAGGCTAGTCAAATTTAATGACTAGCCTTTCATAAATTCTTTAAATCGATCAGCCCAGTTTTTATTTCTCAAATTAAAAACAGGTATATTATAATGATTTGCCAATCTTATAACAGTTCCAGTTCCTCCAGTTTCAAAAGAAGTGAAAGTCTCAGCTCCATCCCGAGTATAGCATAAAACAAAATGAGAAGGAGTCGCTAAATCCTGTCCTAAAATCTGAAGAACATTTCTTCGATGAAGCTTTAATGTGCTTTCTCGAAGATTACTGAAGTTGGGATGAACTCTACTAAGAATTTCATCAATACAATTTATTAAATTTAAAGGTGTAACATATCCATGGACTTTATTATTGAAAAAAGTCCATGGAAGATAAATCTCTTTATTGTAAAGAGACCTTACACCATTTTCAAAAGCAGTATCAGCTCCTTCCGCTCCTCCGCTTCTGAGAATACAGCCTTCTTTTTCTAATAAAGAAGCTAAAACTGTCATCTTTTCAAGATACTCATGAGGAGTATCTCTATTCCCAACTCCAGTATAAAAGATCTTCATTAAGCCAAGAGAATATTTTTCAACCCAATTTCATTGAGATAATCATATTCTAGAGCATTAAGTACTAATTCTTTTTCATCAATTGGCTTCACATCTTTAGTAGACATGATATGATAACCTATTGAACAACCCAGTTCAGAAGTAATTGCATCAATCATCTTTTGAGCCGGTGCGTTATTCATATCAATTCCATACTTTGTATAGACCAATTCCAACGCTTCTAAACATTTTTCGTTATAATCTCTTTTCATTTTTATACAAATCTTTCTAGAAAATATTTTGGAAGTTTATCTTTATTTTGAATCAGGCTTTTAGTTAGTGTTCCGTCCAAAATATAAGTTACTGCTTCATCAGAAGCATTTCTAATAGTGCGCCCGCACATTTGAATACAAGCACCTAGCATTTTATTAGTATACCATTCTTTATCATCTTGCGCTAATCGTTTAACTCGTTCATCGCCCAATGGCAGAAATGGAGCTTTTAAAATAACAGCAAACTCTCCCAAGGCACCGCAAAGGTCAACACCATGAGTCATTGACGGAGACACAAGAATTGTATCATCATTTCGCTCAATATGTTCATTAATTAAAAATTCATTAGTTTTTCCTGGTTCTCTAAAAAGAAAACGAGGATTATTGCCTACTGCCTTTTTAAATGCTTCAGTAATTTCAAAGGTATGAGTATGAATAATACCTTTCTTTCCTTTATAATTTTCACAAATCTGTTTAGCAATCTTACAAAGTTGAGGAATTACTAAAGCTTTATTTGAATAAGAAACAGAAAGAAAATTAGATAAATGAATTGGGGCTTTCTTAGGATCAAATGTAGATGCCGATTCAATATAATAATACTCGTCCTCCTTAATTCCCAATTGCTTGGCAAAGTTCTTATAATCAATAATAGTAGCTGACATAAGAACCACTAGATCACAATGCTTAAACAATCGTTGGGCAATTTTATCAACCTTAAAAGGTTTAAAAATTAACTCTTCTTTATTATGTTCGATAATAAATTCATTATTATCGATAATGTCAAGTACCTTGTCGCAAGAATCATTAAAAATATTAATGGCTCGGAAAACAAGTTTCTTTTCTTTACTCATTTTCTTAAGGTCCTTGCCTCTCATTTCTTTTCTTTTTTCTACGAGAGTAGAATAAATTGAAGCTTTCGCACTCCTCAGCCAAAGAATATATTTTTCATAATTAGAACCTTGAGTTGGCGTAGGAGGAATCTCAATATTAAGCTTTTTCAAAATCTTAAAATTAAAAGGAACTGTATAAGATTGAACCAATAAATCTTCTAATTCTGCACATTCATCAGCAATAATATTCCTTTTAGCCCTGCAAGCCGGAGGAAGACTCATAAACATTGAATAAGAATAAAAAGAACATTTATGCTTTAATGCCTCATCTCTTTTTAAGAAATATTCACATTGTCCACAAGAAATGCAGAGTTCCTTTTGCTCAGGTTCAAAAACACAAGGTCCCAAATCAGATGAAAGAGTTGGAACCATGGAACAAGGATAGTTTGATTTCCCTTTTAGCATAGTATCTTCAGGAAACAATTTTTTATATTGATCCTGAAGAGATTTGGTAACAGTTAAAATAGCTGTTCCTTCTTTAAGGGAATCTGGAACATTATCCTCTTCTATATCATAAATTGCCCCCGAATCTACAAAATCTCGATAAGTTGCAGAAATATCGGGAGCAGACTGTGCAATTGTTTTAGAAATTATACTTTTACCTGAACCTGTCGGAGCATTGATAATAATATATTTCTTTCCTAGATTCCAGGCTTTATTCAATTCTTCAAGAATATATTCCTGATTTTTATTAGGCTTATATTGAGAAGGAAAGTATTTTTTAAAATCCATTATCCTTTAATTTCAAAAGTTACTGTACTATTCAAAAACTTAGAAGAAATCTCTTCTTTATAATTTGCTATTTTTAGATTAAGAAGCTTATTCCCCCTGGTGACTGTATCAACTTTATAATCAAAGATAATCTTATTATCAGTTTGTTTAAAACTAAATGGATAAAATAACTCTAATACTTTAATACTTCCAGCACTTTCAATAAAAAATTTAATATAATGATTTTTAACTGTTACCATTTTTAGCTTTCCTGTTTTAAAAAGCTTATCATCATGATAAATGTTAATATCATAAAGCAAAAAGTTATCAAATAATTTTTCTATTTCTACAAATTCCATGATTAACCATTCATAAATGCAATCTTATCTCTCTTACTCATCGGAAGTAAAGCATTATTATAATAATTCCAAAATTCATTTTTAGGAATTACTTCAATAATGTTAACACTTTCACAAGGTATCCAACGATAATCTTGACAAAGAATATCCCAAACTATAACAATATTATGTTCTTTCTGGTTTATTGTTGGTGAATGCTTCGGCGGTCGATAATTTAAATTTACTCGTCCTTGAAAAGAAGTTAAAATATCCGACTTGGTACAAATCATTCGACGGACTCTCCCAACAGGGTAAGTCCGTCGAAAAAAACTAATAATCAAAATATTGTCAAATAAGAGATTTTCTAATCTGTTTCTATCCATTATTCTTCAATATTATGTACTTTACCGAAAATACGTCCTTCGCTAAGGAAATGTCCATGCTTAACATATTCTCGTTCACCGGATTCATTAGTAATATAAAGACCTCCAGATTCAAGACCATGAATTCCTGGGAAAATTACAATATCACCAACTTTATAATCTTTTACTCGGGGACCAATCATTTTAACTTGTCCTTTTCGCCAGGCTTTAATATCGGAATTAGTTGCAGTTAAAAACTGGCCTACTTTCTTAAATCCTTCTTCAAGGTCAATCATATCAAGCAGAATAGTATCATAAGATACCCAGTCTAAACAATAATCTTGAAGGCCCATATCTCCCTTATATTCCTGCTTGTTAAGGTCAATAACAAATTCAGGAATCTTATAATAATCATCTACATCTTTAACCATGGTTTTAATATTTTTCGTTTATTTTTTCTACTAGGAATAACATTCCCCAAACTTCTCTTTCAGATATATTATATTTTCGAGAATATTTCTTAACAAAATTATCTGCTCCTTTTACTAATTCTGACTTCTTTTTAGAAATATAATTAATTCTTCCTTTATTCAAGGTTGGAAGGATTGATTTAAGAACTTGGTAAAGATAAGGTCCTGAATTATCGAAATAAAGGCTTTTACCAAATTTATTCATCGTTTCATTTATAATTCCTACTAATCCGGGATTATAAAATGAAGTATAACGATTAAACAAAAACATATCCGAATTAGAAACAATATGTTCCGAAACATCTGTTTCAGTTTTATATAATGCTTTGTTTAACAAAGGAAAAAATTCAGTGCGAAAATCCATTTTTATTAATTTATTCTATTTCTTAAAATCAGAAGGTGCCATTAAATATTAACAATCATGGCTATTCAGAAAGATGGAAATAAAGTTTGGGCAAGCATAAATGATTTGTCTTTAATTCAAGATATTCGAGATGGAGATAAATTTTTAGTCCAAACAGCTGAAGGTACAACTACTTTACTCGATTTTGCATCTTTTATCATTACACTTGATAATGTTTCTTTCGGCTCTCAGTTTAATGAGATGTGGAATTCTTATTCTGCTTCTTCTGACCAAATCGATAAAATCGGAACTTCTACCATTGTTGTTAATAATCTTTCTTCAGACCAGAATAACTTGTCAGATGCAGTTAACCAGTTAAACTTAAATGATATTTCAAATTATAATGAAGTTGTAACTGGTATTAATACGTTAATTGAAATTATCAATCTTAACCCTGCATCTTTCCCAAATCTTCCAACAGGAGTTACTATTCCGTTAGATCCGCTTCCTCTTAAATCATAATCCTTCAATTTCAGTACGAGGAAGCAAAAATTCCTGACGTTCGATCAAGGATTCCATCATTCCTCGAGTCTTGTCGGCTTTAGAAACCTGATTTCCACCGAGATAGTAAGCCTGAAGGTTCTTATCATCTTCAGCAGAATAAAGGTCTCCATTCGGATTAATAATAATTTTAATATCTCCTAAACGGTTATTAAGATTTTCAAGATTAATAATACCAGGGCAATCTTTAACAGGGAAGAAAACGTCAGCTTCAAAATCAGTATAATACTGTTGCATTAAATTTTGAAAGACTGAATCAACTTTCTTAATATAATTGATGTCAGTATCTCGGGTGCCATTATCTATAACTTTGATCTTATCATCAAAGGGACAAATAAAGATTACATCTAATAAACTAAGAGAATCTCGAACCCTTTGAATAGTCTCGACCAAAAATTCTTCACTAACCTGATTTGCTTCAGCTGCTAAAACAGTATAAACAAGAACGTCAAGAGGACAACGATCATAAATGATATACTTTTCATCCTTAAGTTCTGTCAATTGATCGATCATATAATCCAAGATAAACTTTTGCGTTTCTTCGCAAGTTTTACTTGAATGATTCATCTTTTCAGCTTTTAACTTATTTCTGTAAGTTTCGGCCGGGGTTTTATACATCTTAAAGGTATTAATAAATTCACGAATTAATGTGGATTTACCTGAGCAACTTGTTCCTGAAACGGCAATTTTCATAACTTTTATAAAGTCATTATATCACGAGAATTGTCTTTAAATACAAAATATGTTTCTTGACGAAGAAAATTTAGAGATTTTAAAAGATATTTCTGAAGGGATCTTTGAAGAAAGCTATAATCAGTCGAATACATTTAATTGGGAGGTTGAAAAACCAACCATAGAACAACCGCCGACAGGAGCATTGGAATCTCAGCAAAGCTTGCAGGATTTGATTTGTTCTATTAAAGGTAAGTTGGATATTATTTCTCAAAATTGCTCCAATGAAATTGATTCTCCTCAATTATCTTATCTTCGATCTTTATTGACTACTGATTTAACTGCTATCTCTTTATCTCTGGAAGATTATATTACCCAGTTAAATTCTGGGATTAATCTTCAGCAAACTATAAATGTTGGAAATGAACGAGTGACTGCCCCGCAAATTATTTCCATTCCTTTAAATTAATATGAAAGCTTTAAACTATTTGAGAAAAAGAAATTATCAACTTTGGCTGGAAAAATTAGTAGTTGGAGTTGAAGAACCTATTTTTATTAAGGGAGTTGGAGATATTTTAGCCAAAGTCGATAGCGGTAATGGAGCTTTTAATGTAATTCATGGCGAAGATTTTTATTATCAAGGCGATGTTGTTGTTTTTACTACCTATGACGAGAATGGTAAAGATCACAGGGTTTCTAAAAAAGTTCAGGACACTATTACAATTAATATTGGAGCCGGTCAAACTGAAGATCGCCCTGTAGTATTATTTGATGTTAAGTTTGCCACTGATGAATTTTTAAATATTCCTTTTACGGTTGGTAACAGGTCCAATAATAAAAATAAAGTTTTACTGGGGCAAGAGTTCCTTAAAAATGAACTTGATGCTTTAATCGATATTTCACAAGATAATATTTCCGATAAGAAGATTGAAGTTGATTATACTCTGAAGGAAGAAGATACATCAACTGCAATGCATGGCGGAAATAATTTTCTTCCTAAATCATTAAAAACTAATCCGTCTGGAGCAACATCCACTGCCGGCAAAGCTTACCAAGCTGCTAAAGGCGGGATTCGGGGAGCTTATAACATTTATAAAACTCTTGGAAATACTGATTTGAGTATAGGGCAAGGTATTGATACTCTTAAAAAGAATTTGGCTGATGCTAAAAAAGAAATTCAAGATTACCAAAAAGATGACAAATATCTTATCTTCAAATATTTGAATGATAAATTCATGGCATCTGGACAACCGATTAGCCCATTTGTTAAAGATCCTCAAGTTTATAAAATTCTTGATTATATTGGTTATACCTATGAAAATAAGCAAATAGGCGATAAACAGAATAATTCACAAGGTCAGTCGAAGGATCAAAATCAAGAACAAAATCCAGAACAGCAACAATCCGACAGTACAGAAATTGTTAATTCTTCATATCAAGAAAATTCTTTTAATTTGATTAAAGAAGAAACAACATTTGAAAAGACTCAAAGAGAACAGGCTTCTGTTAATAAGCCTATTCTTTACCTTGTTCTTTTTGACAATAATCAGAAAGAGGCTTTTAAAGATTTTCTTAGAGATAATTATCCTCAGGCTGAAACTGATTTTAACAAAATAATGTCAGATATTAAATCTGATTTTTATTCTGATACTACTAAACGTCTGGGAAGAATGTTAGTTGATGGACTTAAGTCTAAAGGTATTTTAACTGAATTTGTTTTAGTCAGTGGTGTTAAAGGTTCCAGAAAAGTTACTCCTATCGCAGAAGCTTTTGAAAAATCTATTTTCACTGAATTCCTTGGTGAAAAAGTTATCAATTATATTGAAGAATTATTAACCAATTCTGAACTTTCTTCGGTGGATGAACAAGGTAATTTTTCCAGTAATCCTCAATTTGGATTTAAGAAATACCGAGCAGTTAATGGAAGTACAATCGCAACTGAAGGACCTGTAGACAGTCAAATTAAAAGATGGATAGATAGTAATAAAGGTGGAGAAAATCCTAATATTTTTGCTGCTTTCCGGAAGTTTAATAATTATGGAACTCAAAATGATAAAACTTCTGAAAATAAAGGTAAAGGTGATTCTTTTGGTAAAACTGAAGGAGGAACTCCTCCGCCTCAACCTGAAAGTCCAAATCAAGGAACTGAATTTGAGGGAGAAGATGCCAGAGCTACTGACGGAGAAGATTATTCTTCAGAAAAACAATCTCAAGCATCTCAAGATACAAAGCGTTTAAGCGATTTTTCTAAAAAACAAAGAAAAGCTAAACAAAAAACAACTAAAAAAGAAAAATATCCTAAGAAGGCTCCCGATGGATTTATTCCTCCCAAAAAGAGTAAACGCCTGAATAACGGACATTATCTTTGGAAAGATTCAACTTCAGGAAGATTTTTGGAATATGATCCGGAAACAGGTATGATTTATGATGCCCTTGAATGGCGAAGGCAAAGGGGACAGGAAGAGAATGAAGAAAACCTTCTTGAAACAACTTGTTCAGAATTTATTTTGAATATTTTATTTGAATAAAGAAAACCCGAAGGATTTAATCCTTCGGGTTTTTAATCATAGGGCTTTCATTGAAATTAGCGATTTGAATAATTTTTCAAGAACTGTTACACTCATTGAATTACCAATTCGTCGAATAATTCCATTAACTGAAATCGGACGACCGTTTGCAAGTTTTGTTTTTGCTATACTTTGATAAATTGAATCATCTCCGGAACTTGAATTATAATACATCCCCATTAACTTCATTAAAATTGCCGGGTGAATATATCCCCAGCTAAACTGTCCGGATTTATTACGAAGAATAAAGTAGTTTGCATTGCCAACTCCTCCGACTTTCATAGGAATAGATGAATTCTTAAGAATTGTAGGAATATAACTTAAATTACGTTTATTATAAGAATTTAAAAGAAATTGGGTCAATAACTTCTTAGCAATGATTTCTTTAAATTTCTTAATAGCAATTTCATCAACTTTTTGATTATTATATTTTCCTAAAGCTTCTTGAACTACTTGTCCCAAAGGATCTTCCCCATAGTCAAGATCCAATTCACCCTGAACCAATGGTTTTTCTTTCTTAACCCTTGGTTTTGCGGGTTTAGTTCCAAAGTCTAAATTTAATTCACCTTGCGGATTATCAATAGTAAATTTACCGCTATATTCTTCAAAATAACCGGAAATACCTTCTGCTAAAACAGTAGAAAGATAATCGACAGTATCGCTTTTTTCAGATACATCCAAAATTACAGGTTGCTGTTCGCTCCTAATTTTCTTGAAGAATTTAATAACCTGAGGATCATTAAATTCTTTATCGATAACGTTAGAATCATACTGAAATTGATTTAATTGAAGGTTTCTGGGATCAACACTTCCATTTTTAACAAGCTTATTAAAGATATAGTCAGTAGCTTCTGCAAATCTATTAATGCCAAACTTAGAAACTAAACCTTTAACAAGTTCTCGAGGATTTTTGGACATATAACCATGAGAATACTTTGAACTCATAATGTAGTCCAAAGTTTTGTCCAAAAGTTTTTGATAATCCTTTTCGGATTTAGCGGTATTCAATCCAAAATTAGTTGCCATCTTATCATCAAAAGCTTCTAATTTATTTGGATTAATTCCCGCTTCAATATCATTTCGAATACCAACGATATAAATTCGGGGGCGGCGAATTACAGAATTGGTATAAGAAGTCGGATCAAGGTACATTGGATAAAAACTATATCCAATGGTACCGAAAATCTTTCCAAGGAGTCTCAAATAACCTCCTTCAGATGTATCTACTTTTCCAGATTGCCCCAGTCTAGATTGAATTACTTTAATTTCTTTTTCTTCTGTAATAAATTCAGAAGAAACTTCATCTTCAATATCAGCCTGGCCAAAAGTAGAAACATTTTCAAGAATAATAACTTTTGGCTTTAAAGCTTGTGCAATTTTTAATGTTTGAAATGCCAGCTTACCGTCAGAATCTGGAGAAATAGTTACTTTAGTTCCTTCAGGAAGTCCTTCAGGTAAAGGATCAGATTCATCATTATTAATAGTGATTGCAGTATCTCCATTAATATCAGTTAAATGCCTTTTAATATTGACGACAAATTTTTTATTGGATCCTTCAGGTTTTACTTGACGAGAATAAATGCCGTATTGTTTACCAGATGAAGAAAAAGCTTGGCAGGAAAATCCTGCAATTAAAACATCTGCATTAAGCTTTGAAGGTTCAACCTGGTCTAAAACATCATAAACATTCGGAATAAATGAATTATTTCCTTTAGCAAGTTTTTTACCATGAAGTTGTTTATAAACTGCTTCGGCCTCTGGATCAATATCAGATGCCAGAACAATCCTGTATTTGACTCCTAGTTTATCAAGGGCAATTTCAGGAGCTCCCATTCCACTGAATAATGTTACTACATTAAGGACAGGATCTTTTCTTTTTTGAGCTTCTTGAATTAACTCAATATTTTGTAAAATTTTTGTAAATTCTTGCATAACTTTTAAACTTTTGATAAATCATCAACAATATTATTAGTCGGCTTTTGAAGATTCATCCTAGATTCAATAAATGCGATAACCTGGCTAGCATTCCGCGCTGTTACATTTTGAAGATTCTCCGGAATATCAGTAGAAGGAGGAGCCATGAAAGCTTTTAAAAGAAGATTAGCGAACATTGCAAGCTTTGTATCGGAAATAAAAGCTCCTTCTTCATTTTGAGGAATATCTCCAGTTTCCGGAGTTTCAGTAGGATCATCGGCTTGAGGCTCATTAATATCCATTTCAACCTCAGCATCTACTTCTTTATCGCCTTGATCCCCCTCTTCTCCAGTAGGAAAAGGAAGGTCTTCATCATTAGCTTCTTTAATCAAATATTGTTTTGTTAAAGTATCTAATGTCTTGAATAAATTAGAATTCATGATAATTTTTATTTACATGATATTAGAAGACCAATAACTTCGGTCAAATTCTGGTACTTCTTGTTGAGGAAAAAAAGGCCTGACTTCTTAAGATAATTTTTAAAATCGGTAAAATGGTCTATAAAACTAAAATTATAATTTTCAGCCATTACTTCATCAAATTCTGGAGAATCATCAGAAATGATTGCCAGATATTCATTAATAGAGATATTGGAAATGATGGTTGGAAATTTAATTTTATTTTTCAGGAGTTTTAAAATAAGAAAATAATCCTTTGGCAAATCGGATTGATCTTCGAAATAGAGAAGAATATTTTTAGTAGTAAAATTTTGGCAAACATCTAAAAATTTTGTAAAGGTAAAATGTTTAAAAAGAGTAGAAATATCTTTTAAATTTTTAATGTCATTATCTAAGGCATACTTGTTGGCTTCAAATAAAGCTGAATCAAATAAGCAATTCAAATCAATAACAGTTAAATTCCGGATTTTAAACTCGATTGACATAAATTAAATTTTTCAAGACTTTCTTTTGGCGAACGGCCAATTCTTAAATTGATTATACCATTGTAATATTCATCTTGCTTGAATAAAACATCTTCTTCAAATTGGGCCTTTGCTTCAAAATAACTCAATTCCCATTTACAGGTACAAAATTTTATAATCTCGAATTTAAATTTATCTTTGCCTAATTTTTTAATATCTTCATTTAATTCCGGAGAAGACCCGGTATAAGTTTTCCAGTCTGTTTCTACTTTTTTATGCCTTTTTCTTGTTTTACCTTTTAACGGAGGAAGCTTTTTAACCGATGTACAAAGTTTTTTACCAATGTACATTTTATTATTTTCCAAATTGGTAATTCGATAGACAAACCCGAATATTTCTTCAGGGATGTCTATCGAAGTAACCCAATGACCTAAATCTTGATTCATTGGAATCAATTATAGTCCGCTAAATGCGATTTTAATTCATCAAATGCTTTTTGAATTTCAATATCCGTCATTTTGCGGTCCTGGTCCATTCCTCCTCTGGCTTTATATTCTCGATAAGCTACTTCATAAGGACTGCATCCACGGCTTTCAGCCTCTTCTTCAATCTTTTCCCATTCTTTATCGGTAAAGAAATCAGCCGGAATTTCGGGATATTCCTCAGCATCTTCTTCTTTATATTTTCGTTTAATAACCCTCGTTTTGAATAAAGACTTAGGAATTCTATTATCTCCTGGAGCATATGAATCAGTATTTGTAATGTTTCCTCCAGTCGCCTGGGCTGAAGGAGCTAAAACAGAACCGGCTGTCATTCCTTCGCAGTCTTCTTCAACTTTTTTCTTGTTAATGAATAATGAGGCAATATCCTTATGTCTTTTTAGCTTCATGATGTATAATATTACTATTAGTTAAAGTCATGACACCTCACGAAAAACTCGAACAATACTCAAAAGAAATTACCGAAGATTTAAAATTAAATGAAATGGTTATTCAGCAAAAATCTTTTGAAATTCCACAAAGAAAACATTATTGGGTAACAAAGCTGATTTTAGAAACCCAGGAACTCAATAGATTGGAACGAAAGAAGAAAGCTCTTGAAAAAACTGCACTTGAAAAGCAGGAGCCATTGGTTCAAATGTCTACTGCTTCCATGAAAAATGTTATCGCCAATACCAAGCCTATGCAGGAAATTACTCAAGAAATCGAAGATCAAAAGATGCTGGTTGAATATTTGAATAAAGTCGAAAAGATCTTCGCCTATATTACGAATGACGTTAAGAACATCGTCGAGATCATGCAGCTTCAAGTTCTGTAATTTAATTCTAAAAAATATCTAGAAAATTTTAAAAACTTTTAGGCTTGTACTTTACTACCTGGAGGGTAAAAGAATTTAAAATAATTCTCCAGGAGATTTTAAAAATAAATTGTCGAAACCAATCTGATTTCTATAAGTCAGATTGGTTTTTATTATCTATAGAATACCGAAGAGATCCTGACAATAAATGTACTTATTCAAATCTTATTCAGATTAGACAATTATCTATTTAGTTAAACCTCTAAACAGCGCACGGTGATTTCGCGTGCGCGTGTGTGCGGGCGCGCAAGGGGAAATTTTTTAATATTTTAAATTATTTTAAATTATTTTTAATATTTTATATTATAATATATAAATTATATATTAATATATAATTAATTTTAATTAATTATCATTAATAATAATAAAGTAGAAAGCGTGCGCTGCACGCTTATGAATATTGCCCTAATGGGCTATATGGGGTACGCGCGCGTACCCCTTAATAAGTTCGTATGTTTCAAATTTCAAAATAAATTTCAAAATAAAATTATTTTGAAATTTATTTTCAAAATAATTTTATTATAATTAAAATATAATTAAAATATAATTGAATATAATTAAAATATAATTGGTATTCTCCTCCCGCGCGCGAGGCCAGCATACCAATTATATTTGATATAATTAATTAAATTTAAATAAATTATATTAAAATCAAATAAATATTGTGTAATTTAAGTTATTAATATTAAATTATTTGAATAATTTTTGATCAATTTTGAATATTTTACGTTATAATTGAATTATAATGATTATTGAAATCAACAGAACATCAAATAATCTTGGTAGGATTATATTTGAGTACTTTGATGCTTATGAACAATTGAGAGATCATTTTTCTACAGTTGAACGAAATCATATGTATGTCAAGAGATGTCGTCAAAAAGGCATCAAAATTCAACCGAGTAAAGAATATATTAAGAAATCCTGCATTAAAATGTCCGGTGAATTTGAAATCGGATTATTACGAGACATACTTGCATTTGTTAAGAATACATTTTATGATCGTTCTGTTAAATTTAAATTAGACGACGGCATTAAGGAATATATTCAGAGCAATGATTTAGTTCTTGATACAAAGAACATTTATATTGATGATAAAGGATCGGAAGTCAGGCCTTATCAAAAAGAATCGATGCAAATTGCCCTTAATAAGCAAAACGGCATTTATATTTTAGGAACCGGAGCAGGCAAGACTGTATGCTGTGCATTATTAATCAGGAATATTCTTAAGAATAAATTAGCCAGAAAAGTTTTATTGGTTTGTCCTTTTCCTGATTTGGCCAATCAGACTTTTAATGATATTTCTTCGCATTTAAAGAATTTCAAATATTCTATTTCCAAATGGTTTTCTAATATTCCTTTCGATAAGAAATCACAAGTCGTTATTTGTGGAGCAAGTATTCTTAGAGCTCAGTATGATGACCTTAAAAAAGAGATACAGAAATTTGATTGTATTATTATCGATGAAGTTCATTCAATTAAGGCCAATAATAAAATTTCTAAGATTATCGCAGATCTTCCGCCTAAGTTAAGATATGGCTTCACAGGTACATTACCGCATGATAAACATGACAAATGGTCAATCTTAGGCAAAATTGGCCCTGTAAGATTTGAACTGCCTTCAGCTGAATTAAGAAAAGATAAATTCCTGACGCAGGTTTCAACTTTTGGAATTAACATTCAATTAAGTGATATTCCGACTTATGTTTTTGATGATGAAGGCATTAAAAGGCCTTTTGGATTCATGGAAGAAACCGAATGGCTAAGCAATAATGACCAGTTTAATTCAACCATTACTTCCATTGTTTCAAAATTAAGCAATAATACTTTAATATTAGTCAATAGGATTATTCATGGAGAAAATCTTCTGCAAAAATTTAGAGAAGCCGATCCAAATAGAAAAGTTTACTTTATTCAAGGAGAGGTGCCGATTGAAGAACGAACCGATATTAAGGAGCAATTGGAAAAAGAAAATAATATTTTGTTAATTGCCCAAGCTTCAATATTCTCAACAGGTATCAATATCAAAAATTTGCATAATATTGTATTTCCTGGCTTGATTGGAAAAAGCAATGTAAGAATAATTCAATCCATCGGACGAATACTGCGTTTAAAGGAAAATAAAACTCTTGCCCGGGTTATCGATATAATTCCCAATACAAAATATGCGTTAAGGCATAGAGATGAACGTATCAAATTATATGAGCAAGAAAAGATTCCTTTTAAAATAATTGGCCTAAAGGCCTAAAGTTGTATTATAATTGAATTAACATGACTGAAGCTAATAAAGAACAATTTGTACAGCCTTCTACTAAAACACGTCCGCCTGAAGATTTGGATAAAAAGCGTGAAATGCTGAATGATCCGAATAAGAAAAGGGCGTTTATTACTGTTCAGAATCGAGGAAAGACTAAAAAAGAGGACTATTATGTAGATTCGGCTAAATTTGACGCGGCAATTAAAAGGTTTTACGAAGTTGAGGACAGTGATAAACCGAATATGAATTACATCGCGGAATGTTTCCTTAAGATTGCGCAAGGTTTAGCAAGGTCTTCGAGCTTCAGCCGTTATTCTTATAAAGATGAAATGATTTCAAGTGCTCTCATTAAATGTATGACCGCACTGCGTGGGAAGAAATGGAGTGTGAATTATGGGTCTAAGGCTTTCAGTTTTTGGACACAAATCTGTTATTGGTCCTTCTGTGCAATCATAAAAAATGAAAAGAAACACGCTGAAAAAGTTAAAAAATATAGAGAAGTAAAATATCCGGAGCTTATTCAATGTGCAGATGCTCCAATTTATGTAAGACCGGAAGAAGATTCAGAAGATTAGTTTCACCTTAATTTTTTCAGGAGTTTCTGAAATGAAATAAATGGCAAAATTAAAATCAAATGAGCAATTTATTAAAGAATGTACAGAGGTTCATGGAAACAAATATGATTATTCTGAGACTTTTTATACAGGAGCTCATAATGTCATAACAATAATATGTCCTATTCATGGTTCTTTTCAGCAAAAAGCTTATAGCCATGTCCAGGGATGCGGATGTTTAGAATGTGCTGGTGTTAAGAAGCTAACAACTAAAGAATTTATTGAAAAGTCCCAAAAAGTTCATGGAGAAAAATATGATTATTCTTTAGTAAATTATGTAAACGCACATTCTAAGGTTAATATCATATGTCCTGTACACGGAGTATTTCAACAAATACCATCTAGTCATTGGTATCTTCAACAAGGTTGTCCAATATGTGCTTTATCTAAACAGACATCTAGAGGAGAAAAAGAAGTTTGTGCATATATTAAGTCAATTTATTCTGGAGAAGTTCTTGAAAATGATAAGACTCAAATAGGAAGAATGGAGCTTGATATATTTCTTCCTGAATTAAGAATTGGCATTGAATATAATGGATCTCACTGGCATAAACTTAAAGAAGAAAGGCAGCCAGGCTGTCATGCTGAAAAGGAAAGGCGTTGTAAAGAAGCAAATATTCTACTAATAAATGTTGAAGAAAGAGACTGGAAAAATAATAGAAAATCTATAGAAAATTTGTTGTTTACCAAGATACATACTAAAAATAAAGTGTGTAATCTGCGCACCTTTAAAAATTGAGAAATTAGTTATATTCATTCTATGAAAAAAGAACAACGTAAGGAAGCTTTTATTAAATTCTGCCTTGAAAAATTTGGAGATCAATTTGATTACTCTAAAGTTGATTATCAAAGTAACAGGAAACCAGTTGAAATTATTTGCAAGGATCATGGGCCTTTCTTTTGTTTAACCCAGCATTTTGTACGTTCCAAGTATGGATGCAGGCAATGTGCAACTGAAGCATTAAGGAAAAATACAGAGCCTAAAGTGTCCAAAGCTCCAAAAGAACCAAAGCAAAAGAAGGAAAAAATTAAAAAAGTTTCCACGTCTTCTAAAAAAGAACCAGCTCCTATTGTTGAGCCGGTATCTAACCCTGAGTCTTATAATAATTTTATAAATTATATTAAAAGTGTTTATAATGGCCGGATTATTGAGAATGATAAAGAGTTAGCAGCTCCTTATACTATTGCTATTCATATTCCAGATAAGAAGATTGCTTTTGAGTTTGATTCCCTTTCAGGACATTGTGAACGAAATGGATTTACTAAACGGTACCATTTGACTGAAACAAATAAGTGTGAAGAAAAAGGAGTACGGTTAATTCATGTATTCGAAGATGAATGGGAATTGAAGCCGCAGATTGTTAAGGCCCGTATTCGTCATCTTCTTGGAATTACTTCCGGAAAGATCTATGCTCGTAAATGTAAAGTTCGCGAATTGACTTATCAGCAAGTTAAGCCATTTATTTTAAAATATCATATTCAAGGAACTTACGCTTCTTCCATTAATCTGGGATTATTTTATAAGAATCGCATGGTGGCTGTAATGACTTTTAATAAATCCAGGTTTAACAAGAAATATGATTATGAACTGATTCGCTATTGTACAGTTGCTAATTTTACAGTAATTGGAGGAGCTTCCAAGTTGTTTGAATATTTTCGTAGAAATAATGCAGGCAGTGTAATTACATATGCCGATCGTCGATGGTCCCAAGGTCAGCTTTATCGACAAATTGGATTTAAGGAGATTCATGATGCTGACCCGAATTACTTTTATTTTAAAGATAATTCTCTTCAACGAAAAAGCCGAGTTCAATTTCAAAAACATAAATTACCGCGTCTTTTGAATTATTTTGATCTCAAATTATCCGAATATGAAAATATGAGTGCAAATGGTTGGGACCGGATATGGGATGTAGGAAATAAGGTTTTTATTGCGGAATGATTGAAATTCGGGAATCTTAGCGGCAAAGGATAAAGTTCAGATAAAAGAATGGTTTTAGGCAAGTAATGATAGCAATTTTTTCTGATTTACATCTTGGAATTAAAGGAGATAACCAACATTGGCATAGTGTTGCAGTTGAATTTATCCAAGATATGGTTAAAACTCTTAAAAAGAAAAATATTAAAGATGTATTTTTTCTTGGAGACTGGTTTCATAATAGAAATTCGGTAGATGTTTACACTTTGAATTCAACGGCAAAAATCCTCCGGTTATTGGAGGATTTTTCTATTCATATATTTCCAGGTAATCACGATTTGTATTTTTCCGGAAGCACTGAAGTATCTTCTACTTCTATTTTTCAAGGATATAATAATATCAAATATTATGATAAGCCTGCCAGATTGAATATCGGGGATAAAAGTATTACTCTTTGTCCATGGGGATTTAATCCGTTAAATCCAGAAATTGAATCTTCTGATTATTTGTTTGGTCATTTTGAGATTAATACGTTTCAAATGAATTCACCTGAGCATCTTTGTGAAGAAGGCTTTAAATTATCTGATCTATTGAAGAAATTTAATAGTATCTTTTCCGGGCATTTTCATAAAGCCCAGTTTAGAAAATATTCATCTGGATCTATCGTTTACGTAGGTAATCCTTTTCAGATGAACTATGGAGAGGCAGGGGATAAGAAAGGTTTTATTATTCTTGATGTAGATACAGGAAAATATTCTTATCATTATAATGAGATTTCTCCTAAATTTATTAAGATGACTCTTTCTTCCCTTATTAGGAAAGAACCTTTTGCAATTAGTAAAGAAATTGCTAATAATTATCTTCGACTGGCGATTGATAAGAATATTACTGTAGATGACATGGATGAACTTATTAAATTATTGTCATCTTGTCAGCCTCTGGAATGCGATATTGACTGGGATAATAAAGGATTTTCTTCTGCTATTGATACAAAAACTGATTTTGTTGCTTTAGAATTAATGGAAGCAATTAAAGAATATATCGGTTTGCTTGATGTTCCTAATCCAAAAGAAGTATTGCAATATTTGCAAAAGAAATATAGAGAGATTTCTAATGTCCCGGGATAAAAGAGATGGAGTACATGGAGGTGCTCATAAAAATTCTTGGAAAGAATTACCATTTTGCAGAAATGATTGGTGGCCTCATTGTAATTGTTCAAAGAATGAATGTAAGTTTTATTCAAAATGTTTTTCATTTGTAAAGAAGCATAAGCAAAAGGTTAAAAATAAGAAAAAGATTTTAGAAAAGTTGGCTGATAATGAAGTTTATAACATTTAAAAAAATTCAAATTAAAAACTTTTTATCGATTGGTGAAGAGTCTGTTGTAATTGAATTTAAACCAGGTGTTAATTTCATCACTGGTACAAATTCTGATGTACCGGGCACTAAAAATGGTGTTGGCAAAAGTTCTATCGTTGCGGCATTTTCTTTTGCTATTTTTGGAAAAACTCTAAAAGATTTAGCAATTAGGAATATTCCTAATAATTTGGTTAAAGGAACAACTCAAGTTATTCTTGAATTTAACTGTAATTCGACCAAGGGAAATAATAATTTTAAGATTATTCGAGAATTAAATCCGTCTTCTTTAAAGGTATTCAAGGACGGGAGGGATAAAACAAGAGATAGTATTCCTAATACGACAACTTATATTTTAGAGGTTCTTTCTACATCTCAAGAGGTTTTTAAGAATTGTATTGCCATGCAGGCAAATAATACAGTTCCATTTATGAGCCAGGGCAAGACTGATAAAAAGAAGTTTATTGAAAGTCTTTTTAATCTTGATGTAGTAACTCAAATGTTTAAGCTTGTTAAGGATGATATTAATATCTCTAAAAGAGAACTTGACATAGAATCTAAACTTGTAGAACAAATTAATTCTAATATTTTTGATTATACTTCTAAACAAAGGAAAGAGTTGGAGAGAATTGCCAATCAAAAACAAAAGAAAGAACTTGAGAAACAAATTATTGAAAAAGATATTCATAAAATTTCCTTAAAGATTTCTAAATTAAAGGAAGAGGAAGCTAGACTTTCTAAAATAAAGGTTTCCGAGAGTATTTTAAATACTATTAAAAATGATATAGGAAAGACTCGGGAAGCCCAAATGAGAATAGCTGCTGATTTAGGAGCTATTAAGAATGAAAAAAAGACTATATCTGAAAAAATTGATACCTTATTAAAGTTTGGTCCAGTTTGTGCCGAATGTAACCGCCCATTTACTGATAAAGATCAAATTGAAATTAAACATTCTATTAAAGAACTTCAAGATAAACTTCTAAAGAAAGAAGAAGAAAAAGAAAAATTAAACAAACTTATTGCCCTAGCTCAGGATATTCAGCAAAAGAAGCAAAAAGAGTTAAACCAGTTAAGGGATTTAGAATGGGAAATTAGCAATAATAAGTCAGCCATTAAAGCTGAGACTGATACTTTAAAATTAAAAGAAGATCTTTTAAAACAATACCAGGTTCATGAGAAGGAATCTGAAGAAAAAGATATATTCAAAGATTTAATTGAAAAAGCCGAAAAAGAAAAAGCCAAAAAAGAAGAAGTTATTAAAGACATTAATGCTTCTTTAGCTAAATTTGAAATTGCAAGATTTATTCTTTCTGAAGAAGGTATCAGGGCTTATATTATTAAAAAGCTTCTTGATTTACTGAATTTTAGAATCAAGTATTATCTCACTAAGCAGAATTCTCAATATTCACTATCATTTAATGAAGTATTTGAAGAAGAAATTCTCAATAAAAGAGGAATTATGGTAAGTTATGGAAATCTTTCCGGTGCTGAATCTAAAATGCTAGACTTAGCTTGTATATGGGCATTTAGAGATATTCTTAAATTGCAAGGTTCCGTAAGTTACAACGTTTCTTTTTATGATGAAATTCTTGATTCTTCTTTGGATAAAACTAACTCGGAAATTGTTTGTAATATTTTAGAAGAATTTGCCCAGAAAGAAGACCAGGCGATTTATCTCATTTCTCATAAGCCTGATTTCTTTAAAGCTGGAATCGGTGAAATTATTCAATTAGACAAGCATAATGGTATTACAAAAAGAATCACCATTTAACTTTAAGAAAAATGCAAAATAAAGAAAACGTGAAAAGAACTTTAGTGGTTAATTTGTTTGCACAACCTGGTGCAGGTAAGTCAACGGGTGCGGCATATTTGTTTTATAACTTAAAATGCTTAGGTGTTAATTGTGAATATGTCAGCGAATTTGCCAAGGATAAAGTATGGGAAGAGAATAAATCAGTTTTTGAAGATCAAAATTATATTTTTGGTAAACAATCTTTCAAATTATCCAGAGTTAACGGAAAAGTTGATGCAATTATTACCGATAGTCCGTTATTGCTAAGCGCTTATTATAGCAATGATAATTGTGCTTATGAAAGAACTCAGCTGATTGTTAAGACTCATCATCAATATGATAATTTAAACTTTTTTATCAACAGGGTTAAGCCTTATAATCCAATTGGAAGGCATCAAACCGAAGAAGAATCAGATAAAATAGCTAAAGACCTTGAAAAGTTTTTAGGAGATCTTAATATTAAGCCTCATAGGATTTCCGGAGATCAAGGAGGATATGATTTAGCCCTGTCAATTATTAAAGCCAGACTAGACATAAAATAAAAATATGTACCGATTCGCTTATTGGGACGGACGAGATAAAAATATCAAACTGTTTACTTGGAATAAGGACGGCGACCGAATTATGGTTGACCGTCCTTATTCTCCATATTTGTATATTGAGGATTCAAATGGGAAGTATACTTCTATTTTTGGTACTCCTTTGTCCAAAAAGATTTTTAAGAATTCATGGGAAAGAAGTGAATTCATTAAGGATTCAAAAATAACAAGGTTATTTGAGAATTTTAAACCGGCTCAGCAATTCTTAATGGATGAATATGGAGGAATGCAGGATTCTGAAGATTTTTCTAAGAATCCTTTGAAGATTTGTTTTTTCGATATTGAAACTGAGCCACTTCCTTATAATGAATTCCCAGCACCGGAAGAGGCAAGAGCTCCGATTAGTCTTATTACTATTCATGATTCTTTAACTAATGAATATACTACACTCGGTACAAAAGAATTTACCGGAGAATTACCTAATGACCTGAAGGTATTTTATATTCATTGCGAAGATGAATATGAACTCCTTGAATCATTTTTAAGATATATTGAAAAAGACCATCCTGATATTCTTTCTGCCTGGAACTCAAATTTTTTCGATATGCCTTATTTGGTCAATCGGATTACTAAAGTTTTAGGACAGGATGAATTAAAAAGATTAAGTCCTTTGGGAATATTCAATATGGGCATCGGTAAAACAAAGGATAATCCTCCAAGAGAATATACAAAATATATTACTCCTGGAATGCTTATTATTGACTATATTGATGTTTATAAGAAATTAAAGGTAAAACTTCAAGATTCTTATAAGCTTGACCACATTGGTTCAATAGAAGTAGGAGAACAAAAACTTGAGTATGAAGGACCCATTGGAGATTTCCAAAAAAATAATTGGAATGATTTCGTTCTTTATAATATTCGAGATGTTGAACTTCTTGTAAAGATTGATAAGAAGACTAATTATTTCGCTCTTTTAAGGTATCTCGCTACTCTTGGATTAACGAATTTTGAAGATGGATTAGGTGTAGTTGCATATGTTTCCGGAGCAATTGCTCTAAAAGCAAGATCTCGGGGACAAATCCTTTTTACTCCAAAACGAGAAGTCCTTGAAGGTAAGAATGAAGGCGGATATGTAAGCGTAAAACCAGGTCTTGTAAAAGATCTAATAACGTATGATGCTGCATCGCTATACCCTTCTTGCGCCATTACGAATAATATTTCCATTGAAACAATGGTTGGTGAATTTGTGGAATTGGGAGATGGAAATATTCATTTGACATTAACTTCTGGAAAACAATATACTTTAACAGAACAAAAGTTTAATGAATTTGTAAAGAATACTGAGCTAATTAGGACTCCTGCAAATGTATTATTCTCACAAAAGAAACAGGGCATTTATCCAGAATTTATGGAAAGTGTCTTTGATTCTCGAAAGAAAGATAGAAAGGAAATTGTTAGGCTTGAAGAAGAATTAAAGAAAGATCTTCCTAAAGAGGAGAAAGAAAAGATTGAATTAAAAATTAAGCAGCTTCAAATTGCGCAATATACAAAGAAACTTTGTATTAACAGCTGTTATGGAGCTTTGACTTCTAAGACGAGTCCTTTGGGCCATGATTCAATAGGAAATTCAATTACTTTAACTGGACAATGCACTATTAAACAGGTTAATAGAATTGTCAAAGATTTTATTATGATGAAAACTCCTGGGATGACTGAAGAAGTTGCCGAGGAGCATATTATCTTTAATGATACTGACTCAGTTGGCGTTTCTCTTCATGGAGTTGCCGGGATTATAATTTGTAAAGATTCTAAAGCTACTCCAGAAGGATATAAACTTATTGATGAACTTAATGATTACATTGATAGAGAACTCAATAAGTTTGTAACTGAAACGTTTAATACTAAGAGAACAATCCTTCATTTTAAACGTGAAAAGATTTGCGACTATGGTTTGTACCGCAAAAAGAAGAATTACGTTTTACATTGTATTGATAATGAAGGTGAAGTAGACCTCGAGGGTAATCTCAAAATCTCTTGGAAATATACTGGTGTTGAACTGGCTAAAAGTATTATGAGTAAGCCGATTAAAGAAATTGGTAAAAAAGTTATTGAGCCTATGATTCTTCATCAGAATAAGTATGAAACCGATAAAAGGCTAAGAGAGGCATATGAAGAATTTAAAAAACTTCCATTGACAACTATTTGCAAGATTGCCCGAGTTAAAACATTTAACAAATATTCTGACGGTTCTTCTGGTTTTCAGACTATGAAAGGCATGCAAGCTCATATTAGAGCTGCATATTATTATAATCTTATTATAGAAAAGGAAAAAATCCATGGAGTTCAGCCTATTAGAGAAGGAGATACAATACAGGTTATTGCATTAAAGCCCAATAATAAGTATAGGATTGACTCGATTGCTATTCGAGACGGGTATATGCCTCCTGAATTTCTTGAATTATTTGAGATTGACTATCGAAGAATATTTGAAAAGCCATTTTATGCTTGCATTGCCAGCCTTTATAAAGTGGCAAACTGGACTCCTCCTAATGTAACAGATGAATATGAATTTGAATTATTTGATTTATTCGGAGAAGAATAGTAATGTCAAAAGATTTACAAAAGAAAACTTTAATAAAAGAAATAATTGAAAAAGTTAATGTTTAGAGTATAATAAATTATATGAGTTTACTTCATAAATCGTCATTAACTGGAGAAAATTTCTTTGACTCAAATGGAAACCCTATTCCGGGAACTCCATTTTATTATCATCTTCAGCAAAAGATTGATGAGTCTTATCAAAAAGGTTATCAGGCGGGAGTTAAATTTGTTCTTGATGATTTTGAGAACAGACTAAAATTGGCATTATATGCCAGAATTGATGACTTTAAAGCTCTTCCCCCTCTTCCGGATTATTGTAAATTCTTGAATATTGCAATGAAATATGTAGCTAAGGCATTTGCTGTTATGAAATCTTATTGTAATATTGCTCCTTCTAGAATTAATATTGAAGCTACCTTTTGTAAATTTTGGCTCGGTATTGAACAAGATTTAGAATTAAAGAGAGGTTCTATTATTGATACATTCTTATATCGTAGAATTCCTTATGGAAAAGATAATGAAGAGGAGCAACCCAAGGAAGAAGAACCTAAGCCGCTTCGAATTCATCATATGGCAAAGCCCAAGCCAATTCCTAAGTCTGCATTTGGCATTCCGGAATATAATGATCCAGATCCAATGGATAATTTAAAAAATGAAGCCGCGCCTGAAGATGAAATAGAAGAGGAAGAAGATCTTGAAGCAATCGAAGCAGAAATTAAAAAACAATTAGCCGAAACAGCAAAGAAACAAGCCGAAGCTGAAAAGGCCAAAGCTAAAGCAAAAACAACTTCTGCTAAAAAGAAAAGTACATCTTCGGCTAATGCTAGAAAAGCTGCCACTGCTCGAAAATCAACAAAAACTGGCACCAATAAAAAATCAGAACAAAATTAAATTTAATAAAAAATGGAAAATCAATATTATATTTGGGTAGATGGAGGAGTAACATCTGTTGGGGTTCTTAATTCTTCTGAAAAGATAATTGAAAATCCGTATATGATTGTTAATATGCAATATACGGTTACAGAAGATGGGGCTCCTTGTAATCCTAATGACCCTCAGGCTGCTAAGACTAAGTTTAAGGTAGATCTTGTACCTTACCTCTTTAAAGAATATCTTGGGAATGACTTTGAATTGAGTATCGATAAACTTAGTAAGTTTCCTCATATGATTACTGAAAATCAAGAATCTCCGCTTGTTAAGCAGTATAAGGAAATTACTCAAAGTCTTTAATTATGGCAGAAGAAGAAAAAGTTGATATTAATAAACTTGCATCAAAAGTTTTTGATGTATTGGATGATTATAGTCCTTATTCTTCTTTCTTAGATCAATCCACTCTTTCTAATGTAGATGAGTGGATTGATACAGGAAGCAAGATGCTTAACGCAGTAATTTCTGGATCATTATATGGAGGAATTCCAAAAGGGCGCGTAACCCTTTTAGCCGGGGAAAGCGCATCTGGTAAGAGCTTTATCGCTCAAAAAATTGTGGGAAATGCTCAGAAAATGGGAATGTATACTGTAGTATTCGATACTGAAAATGCTATTGATGCTAGAATGGTTGAATCTCTTGGAGCCGATCCAAAGAAGATTAAGTATTTCCCAGCTAAATCCATTGAGCAAGTTCGAAATGCAATTTTTGCTCTTCTTCAAAAGATTGAAGAAACACACATGGAAGGAAAGTTTCTTGTAGTTATTGATTCTCTTGCAAATATGCTTTCTGAAATGGAAACAAAGAGAATGGATAAAGATTCTACTTCCGCAGATATGGGTACAATTGCAAAGGCAATTAAATCTTTATTGAAAACTTGTACAACATACGGGGGCTTAACCAAAACTACATTTGTGGTTACTAACCATATTTATGATAATCCAAATGAAATGTACCCAGATTTGGTTAAGTGCATGAATGGCGGCAAAGCTTGCCGTTATCTTCCTTCTGTAGTTGTCCAGCTTGCTAAAAAGAATCTTAAAGAAAAAGATTCTGGTGAAAAGGATGAAGTTGGTAAGGGAATTGCTGGTATTGAAATGCGTTGTATGTGTGTTAAGAATCGTTTCATTCGTCCAATGATTGAGGGTTCTATGTACCTTAGCTGGAAGACTGGTTTGGATGAAGAATATGGAACACTTGAATTAGCAATCAACCTTGGTGTTATCGAACGTCGGGGAAGTGTTTATGATCTTTATGACGGAACATCTCTTGGTTATGCTAAAGCTTTCCGAAAGAAGAAAGAGCTTTGGGATGAAAAAATTTATCCTGAAATTGAACGACGCTTACCTGAAGCATGGGGTTATTCAGCCCATGATATTCCAGAGGAAGAAACTGAAGAAGAATTAATTGAAGAATAATTTATATGATTTTTGTAACGAAAAAACTTGATTGTAGTGATGACCTGAACAAGGCCATTGAAATGTGTGAATTTTTGGGTGGAGAAATTTATGAAAAGCATCCATCCAGCATTACATTTCTTGTAGAAGATGAGGCACTTAAAAAGCGGGGTTTTAAGCTTGATTATACAGAAAATCGTCGTGAATATGAATCGAAGCGACTTTGTAGTATTAAGAAACCTCATGTAGTTTATGTGGATTTCAATACAGGAACACAAACTGTTTTGGAACCTAACGGAAAAGGACATCGGTATAATTATAATAAGCTTACAGTCACTGTAGCTGTTGATTCCTGGTATGAAGGAATTTCTTCTGATATTATTGATTTAATTAAGAAGCAGGCAAATGATTATGGTGTTAAGTTTCAGGATGTCTATTTCAGCCTTAGATTTCCATGCCTTTCTTATGGCAAAGATATTACTGATAAGAAGTTTACTGAATATTTTAAGAATGTAGACCAAGACTTATTCAGTATGAATGAATATAACGAATGGCTGAAGTATAATGATTCTAAGCTTTTCTTCTTAGCCAGTGAATATTGTGACTGTGAAGAAGATATTTCTACTACTTGTGCTGAAGAAAGTGAATGTCAAGATTGTGACTGTGAGGGAGGAAATGAGAACTCAGAAGTAATAATGTGTTCTGGCTGTTCTGGAGTCCTTCAATGTCCTGGTTGTGCAGGTGATCCTGAGATGCCTAACCAAGCAGACTCTAATAATTATGATTATTGCCGGCCATATTTAGGTTAAGAATATTTTTATGAAATATTGACAAAAGAAAAACCCGAAGGATTTAATCCTTCGGGTTTTTTAATTTAGCTTTATTAATTATTGGTTCCAGAAATAGCTCTTTCGCCATTGATTTTGAATTCGTTCCCTAGGGTATCTGTCCTTATTAGGAATGAATTTTACTTCTCGTTTAACAGGTTTTTTAGAGGCAGATTCGCAATCATCTTTTTTATGTTCGATTGCATCAAGCGCCATCGATACAAGAGGATCATCAGTTTCTTCTTCATCTTCACTTTCAAATTCAGATTCTATTTCAGCTGATTCACTATCATTGTTTATTTTAATATCTTCTTCGGAATCTTCGTCATCTTGAGGTATTACAAATCCGGAAGAATCATATTGGTCTTTGGCAAATTCATAAGAATAAGTTGTAATATCTACATAATCATATCCAAGGCGAGCTGCCATGGTTTGAATAGATTTACGAAGGTCTTCGACAAGCTTTTTAGGATCTTTAGCATTAAAGAACTTGCCATTTTCCGGATAATAGATAGTAATATATCCTTCTTCATCTTCAAAGTTAGTAGACCAGTCAACTGTTGCATTATATTTTTCAAGTGTTTTCTTGAGGGCAACAATAATTGGGCTAATAAGGCGAGGAGCTGTTTCATCAACTTTAAAGATTGTATAAGGCATATCAATATCACCCTCGACTCCTTCATCGGAGAAATCGGAAAGCTTCTTACGTTCAACAGTTTCTTTTTCAACTTTTTCTCCAGAAACAGCTGCAAGTTGTTCTTTAAACTTATTGATTCGATCAATATACCATTGACGGTTAGAAGAACCATCTTTATTCAAAGTTTTACCAAGGTCAAATCGAAGTTGGTTAGCAACTTTGCTAGGAGCAACATTCTTCTGTTTAATAATGTGATTCCTAATCTTTTTAGGTAATTCAGGATCAGATTCAAGAAGATTTTTATATGCTTCTTTATATTTTGGAGTAACAAGATCAATATAACCATTGGCAAGGTTATCGGCAGTCATCTTATTAAGTTCCGGCCGAGTTACTTCACCAAATTCAATTACAGGAGAAGTATCAGTTCGACCTCCCAAGCCAAGGGTACCGGCAGTAACGGCTACATACATCTTAGCTTTACCAGCTTTCCATTCTTTATCGAATTCAATAGCCTTTTGTAACCGCTCATTTTTTTCATCAAAATTAGCCAGAAGTTTTTCTGAAGCTTCGATAGATTTTTTAATAGCCGGGATAGATTGGCCGATACCGCCTTTTCGGTCAGTAACCATCGGCTTATCAGGATTTTTAAGATTAAGGCGTTGAGATGCTTTTGGGCGATCTTTAAGAGCTTTATAAGAACCCATTACTTTTTCAAAGTTTTGATATAAAGTATTAACAAACTTTTTAAAGGATGGGAAATTTTGTACAGTTAATTGATCCGGAGTAATATTATAGATGTTTTCCAGATAATAACGGGCATCATTAGCATATTCATCATCCCCATTTTTAATGTAATCGAGAACATTAGCAATCTTTAAACCGCCAGTATAGCCAAGTTTGGTTAAATGCCGAGTTAACCAGCGTAAAGCGGTAGTAGCTTGCTTGGAAATAAGATTACTAACCTGCATTTTGGAATCATCGCCTTTAACGGCTCGTGCTAATGCTTCAATTAAGACATCTTTATAGTCCTCAACTGTTCTTGGTTGACGCTTTGCCTCAATTTCATTGATATATTTGCTGATTTCATTAGTTTTAAGTGCCCCGGCAACTCGGTCGAGGTTTTGCTGGAATTTAAGATAGCCGACAGGACTTAATCCGGATTTGGAAGCAGCTTCATAAAGAGGTTTAAGAATAGAGTAAGCATTAACAAACATCTTTTCTTTTTCCTCTTGAGTCAATGTTTCAGGAATTTCATCAACAGATTCACCAAAAATATTTTTAGCTACATCAGCAACAGTTTGGGGGGCATCTACAGTATCACTCCAATCAGCTTTACCAATACGATCATGGAAGTCTTGAGAGATTTTATGGGTTTTTTCTGCTCTTCCCGATAAACCTGCAATGCTACGAGCTACATTTTTCTTTAAATTGTCAAGAACCTGGTCCCAACTTTTAACTCGATTAAGCAAATCAAAAGTATTAAAGCCAACTTTATTATCAATTTCCATTTTAGGATTGGCCAAAAGTGTCTTAAGGACCTCGGCAGGAGCATCATCATCTAAAACGGTATAAGAAAATAATTGAGTAAGGAGAGTTTTAATCTTATTAATCTTGGAAACATTAGATGGATTAACGTTAATTCTCCTGGAGCGATAAACTTTAGGAATAAGGCCTAAGTTAGAAAGAGTAATTTGAGCAATCATATATTGAACATCCTGCTCATCTGCAGCTAATTCAAGTAATCCTCTTCCGGCAGTATTTCTAAAGGTTGATTTTTCGGGTAAATCAAATACATAAGAGCTTTCTTCGCCTTTACCGCGATTTTCTAGCTTAGTTCGAGTATTAACTACTGGACGCTGCTCAGTTTCATCGCTTTTTGTTTTTCTTTTTTCAATTAATGCCTCCAAAATTGGACGGGTCATTAAATCTCGATAAGTATCTATCTTAATCATTTATGGTATTTATTGAGTATTGAGCACCTATAGGTGCACTTATCTTTTTTCAGGACTAAAATAAAATGGAATAACAATGTTTGAAAAGTTTGATTTAGACGATTTTGAACCTTTTCTTGTTAAGGGTATTGTTTCTGATGTAATGGTCTTATCAACTTTGGGAAGGTTCTTAACAAATCCAAAATTATTTTTTAAAAATGAGAATTATGCTTTAGTTGTTAATTTTTATAAGTTTTTCTTTGAAAAAAGAGAAAAATTACCGACGAAAGATGAGCTTATTCTCTTCTTGAACAAGAAAGAATATAAACATGCAATAGATTCTGTCTTTAATGAGATTGAACATATTGACTATGAAGGAATGGATAAAGATTTATTCCTGAAATCTGCAGAAAGATTTATTAAGGAACGCGGAATTATTCAAACTATGATCTCTGTTGCCGGAGAATTGGAAAAAGGAGAAATTAATTCTTCTAAAGTTCTTGAAAAGTTTGAACAGGTTTGCAATATTACCCTTGATAATGAAAAAGGGTTAGATTTATATGAAGATATTGGTAATATCCTTACTGCATTAAAGGAAAAGAAGAGAACTATTTCTACCGGATTTAAATCTTTGGACAAGTATATTGATGGAGGCTTTTATGAAGATGGAAAAGCTTTATATTTGTTTATGGCTCCTCCGAATAAGGGTAAATCATTATTTTTAGGAAATATTGCATGTAATATTGCTAATCAGGGAAAGACAGTTCTCCTCATTACTCTTGAAATGTCAGAATTAGCCTATGCTTCTCGCTTTTGTTCCCAACAAACAGCAATTCCATTTGCTGAACTGCATTTGAGAACAGATGAAGTGAAGGAAAAGATGAAGAATAAGCCAGGAAAGATTATTATTAAAGAATTTCCACCGTCAACTATTACTGTTCCTGAATTAAAGGGATGGATTAAAAAGCATATAGTAGAAAAAGGAATAAAAATTGATGCACTTTGTATCGATTATATTAATCTTTTTGATGGACCTGGCAATAATTTATATGAAAAACTTAAAGGAATTGCTGAACATACAAGAGCGTTAAGTTATTGGTTATCGGCGCCAGTAGTGTCATTGACCCAGCAAAATCGCAGCGCAGATGGTAAAAAAATGAGTGGATTGAACTCTATTTCTGAATCAACAGGTGTTTCTGCGACTGCAGATGTTATTTGGGAAATTTTTAAGAATGAAGAAGATTCGGTAATGAATTTTATCAGATTAGGTTTTGCCAAGAATAGATATGGTCCTGTAGATTTTAGTATAGTAATGAAAATAGCATACGATACTTTAAAAATTGAAGATTTGGAGCAAGAAGGATCATATAAATCTACTTTAGAAGAAACTGTAGAAGATTCTTTATCGGCATTTTTAGTTTCAGATAATAACTAAAACAAATGAGCTTAGATGATGCAGATCTTTTATCTTTAGAGGATAGTGAAATAATTAATTCTCTTTATCAGTTGGCTACATTATTGACTTTAATGAGCGGAAAGAAAATTAATTTTCAAAATGTTTTTATTTTAGTTTTAACTGACAAGCGATTTAATCATATAGCAAAGGAAATTACCGGACTTGACTCTGATATAGAGATTTGCAAATATCTTTTAGAAATTGATCCAAGTTTAGTAAAATCTAAATTGATACTTCAATATTTGAATGGAAGAATTAACTGAAAATCAACAAAAGATTTATAATTTATATCTTAAACATTTAGCTCTAAGTCAAAATAGACCATATAATAAGCGGAAGGACTTTTCTAATATTTCTGATGATATAAAAACTGATTTAGTCAAGTTAGATCTTTTCTTTCAACGAAATCCAGAGATTAATGAGGATTTGTTCTTTAAATCAGGTTTTGCAAATTTGACGAACACCTACCTTCACTTAGGATTTTTTCATACTTATATTGCGGTTAAAAGTTATTCAAAGTTCATAAAAGAACGGTATAATACTTTTATAGATTCAGATGAATCGGTAAATGATTTTATTGAAGGATTAAAGTTTATTATTAATTTTGTCCGAGAAAATAAAATTAAGTTACATGATTATCCGAAAATAACAAATGATAAAGGTATTTTTCAATATCTGATTCATTTGAAGAAGCAATATATTTCATTATATCATTTACATGCTTTTCACTTGAAATTAAGTGACTTATATGAAGATGAGATATTAAATATATACTTGGAGGATTTCAAAAAGAAGTTCTTCGAAACACAAAGACAATACAATTATTCGAAAAGATTAAAAAATATTGGCAATAAATTAAACGAAATTAAACAAAATTAAATTAAAAAAAATAAATCTATGAATCTAAATGATTTTTTCCAATCCTCGGCTGAACTTTTTGCTTCTAATACTAAAAAAGGCCTTTATACTGAAAAGCTTTCTTTTAAAGCTGGTAATGAATATCTTGTTCGTCTTCTTCCTTATGTAAAGGAAGGACGTGCTGGCTATCATAAGTCTATTTTCCATTTTTTCCAGTATTCTTGGAGGTCTATTAAGGATGGTCGCTGGACTTATGTTCTTTCTCCTCGCACCTATGGCGAAGCTTGCCCTATTACTGAATATTATTTTAAGGTAAAGAATTCTGGTAATGAAGCCTTGTTTAAGGATGTTGATAAGCGCCTTAACTATAAGGAATCCTGGTATTATAATGTTTATGTTGTAAATGATCCAGTAAATCCTGAAAATAATGGTAAGGTTAAGATTCTTCAAGCCGGACGTCAACTTCAGAACATTATTGAAGAAGCTTGTTCTGATGATCCTAAGAAGAAGGAAAAATTTGTTGAAGAATTTGATGTTGAGGATATGAGGAAGGCAATTTTTGACCTTTCTGCCGATGGTATTAATCTTAATATTAATGCTGAACCTCAAGGTGATTTTACTTCTTATAAATCTTCCACTTTTGTTCGTCGTAAGCGTGATCTTGGTTTGAGTGAGGCTGATATTGATACGATTCTTCAGCAAGCACATGATTTGACTGCTATTGAACGAAATATGGAAGTTTCTGAACTTGAGAAGTTGTTTATGACAACTTTCTTGGGGGCTAATCCAGATACTACGGCTAAAGTAGCTCCTATTTCTGCTCCTACTTCTGTTGTTGGCATGGATCCGATTCCTTCTTTTACTCGAGAAGAACCAGTCAAGACTGAGACAATTAGTTCTTCTGAATCGACTGAACCAACTGAACCAACTGAAGTTGACTTGAATGAGCTTGAAGCTTATTTGAATGGACAAACCGCTGATCTTAACTAAAGATGAATTATAATCAGCAACAACAAAGTCAGTCTGTTCCTTCTTATGTCGTTAATCAATTCGCCCGTCTTCCTGACGGGCGACCCAATCCTCTTCTTGCTCAATTTACGGCAGGACTTGTTAAGAATCTTGGGGCAATTAAGTTTGATCCAAGAGCAGGTTTAACTGAAGAGGACAGATATTTGATTCAGGAAAGGCAGAAATTAGCTCAACAAGCAATTGAAATTAACCGCCAATTAGCTGAACAGCAGGTTCAGGCTGAAAAAGATGCTGCAATGGCTCAATTTAAACAAATGGCTGGATTTAATCCTCAAAGAGCTCAACAGCATCAATTTCAGCAGAATCAATGGCAACAGCAGCCTGTTTCTCAGCCGCCCCCGGTTCAAAACAATTGGCAGCCCCCAGTACAACAACCTCAGCCTCAGCCTGAATTTTATCAAGGCCAAAATTGGGATTCTAATGAGTATATTAATAATTCCAATCTAACTTCATTAGATGAGGATGCAAAATTCTTTTTCACCTATCATTTTACAGAAATCAATAATAATTTATTAAAACTTATTGATATTTTGTCTTCAGGGACAGCCCGGACAAATTATGATAGTTCATTAGAAGAAACATTTGAAACGGGGGAGGAGCTTAAAGAGCTTGACCCTTTAGACGAAATAGAAACAGATGGCAAACAAGATTAAGCTTCATATTCCGACAAAAGAATTTAAATTATTTCTTAAAAGTATTTCAAAGATTACTGAGTCCATTATTATCAAGCTTAAAGATAAAAAAATGGAGGTTTTAACAACTTCCGAGGGGGGTAACATTATTATGTTATCCTCCTTTATTTTACCTGATGAAGGAGATAATAATGTTGATCTAGAATTACCTATTAATGATATTTCTAAGCTTCTTAAGATTTGCGATTTTGCAATCGAAGAAATTATTATTCTTGAAATTAATGATAATTTAATCAAATATAAAAATGATTATATTAGATTAAAGTTTTATCTGGCTGAAAAGAGTATTATTCCTCTTCCTCCTCAGGTAACACCAGATAAATTTAGGGCATTTCCTATTTCTTTTTCTATTAAGCTTAACAGGGATAAGCTTATTCAATTGGAAAAAGGATTTTCCTTTGTTCGAGATAATTCCGGGAATACAAAGGTTTATTTCTATGTTGAAGACGGGGTACTTTATGGAGAATTAACAGATTATCAATCTGATACAACAGATTCTTTTAGGGTATCTTTAGGAACAGATTATACTGGGCAACTTATTGGAAGAATTCCAATTAAATTTGATGTATGGACATTGCTTGATTATTTTAATGATGAAGTAATTTTTGATGTATCTGTTGTTAAGAGAAAGTCATTAACTTATAATATTCTTTTTATTCGTCAATTATCTGAAAATCTGGAACATAATTATCTTATTCAATCTTTAAAGAATTAAATGGCAAATAAAATTGATACTCCTGGTTATCTCTTAAAAAGATTAAGGCAAAGCGGCTTTATTGCTATTAGGCTTTTTAATAAGTTCAGTGATAGTGATCCCAGACGATGGACAATAATGATTGATCCTGCTGGAGCCTCAATTTTTGTTACTTGTTATGAGAATTACCCAGATGTAGGAGATGTTTCTTTTGAATTTAATGATGGAGGGCAAAATTGGCCAAAGAATTTCTTTTTAAAGACTAAATCTGTCGAAGTGATATTATATCAATTAATTGAAAAAGGAATTGCCTCTTATAATAAAGACAATCCGTTCTTTCAAGAAAAATTAGATAAGCTTTATGGAACTTCCAGGTAATTGTTACGCAATAAATCGAGGAAAATATACTGGGAAATTCATTGTATTTGTCAGAAAAAATGGCAGATACAATGAATTTCTTGTAATTCCCGGTTCTTTTAAAATTCTTATTTTGGATAAGAAAGATTTAGAAAAAGCAAAGGAAGAGACTATTCTTGATAAAGCTACAGATTTTGTAGTAGAGCCTTATATTACTTTTGTCGAGAAATTGCCAGACGAAGTATTTGAGGTTATTAAATTACAATTTTTAGAAACAGAAAAAAATAAAAAGAACTTTATAAACGATTTATTTGCTAATAGAAAATAATAATTTCACCATTAGTTATTAAGGATAATGTATAATAAATTTTTATGAGAAATTCTACACAGAAGAACTTAATAATTGATGCTAATAATTTGTTGCATAGAGTTTTCCATGTTTCAAAAGTATTAGAAAAATCTACGCCAACTTCTCACATTTATCTATTTCTTAATTCTCTTAAATCTTTAGTTGAATTATTTTCTCCCAAAAAAGTTATTTGTGTATGGGATTATAGAAAAGAAGACTGCTATAATTTTAGAAAAATGCTAGATTCTGAGTACAAAGCTCAGCGGGATGAAATTAAGAATAAAGAAGTATATGAATATATGCCAGTAATTATGGAATTGTTGAATTCTTTGGGCATTATTCAAATCAATCCTATTAATTTGGAAGCGGATGATATTATTTTTTGGTTAGCGATGAAAAAATATCCCAACCAAAGTATTGTAGTTTCAACTGATACTGATTTTTATCAGTTAATTGGCTCAGATTTTCCAGGAAATATCATTTATAATCCTAAAAAGAAACAGTCTATAACTGAACTATATCTTAAAGATTATTATAATGTTAATAATGGTTTTGAATACATAATTTTTAAGGCTCTTAGGGGTGACCGAGCAGATAATATCAGCGGTGTTAAGGGAATTAGGTCAACCAGGATTCAAGATATTATTTCTCTTCTTAAGATTGATTATGATATAGATTCTCTTAAGGATTCTTCCCTATTAAAGGAAGAAGAATTAGAAATTTTTAAACATAATTTAAAGATGATGAAATTTGATTATAATCTTATTTCTACTGAAGAGGAAGAGCATTATGAAAAATGTATTAGTGAAACACCTGAGGCAAATAAGGAAAATTTTACTCTTCTTATAAAAGAACTTGAATTCTGGAATATTTACAGAAAAATTGACTATTGGTACTCTACTTTAGCTAATCGATTAGACATTACAGATGTTATTTCCTCCCTCTTCGACTTCGAAACAGAATAATGAACTCCCGCAAGAGTATGTTATTAAGAAGTTTTTTGATTTAGGATATTTTGCCCAATATAATCAAGGGAATAATAATTATTCTTGTTCCTGCCCAATTTGTAGAGAAGGCGATACTGGAATAGGTAAAGTAAAACGTTGTTTTTATCTTCCGGATAAGAATTTAATTTATTGTCATCGATGCGGCTGGTCATCTCGCCCATTAAAATGGATTAAAGAAGTATCGGGAATGACTTCTTATGAGATTTTTGATGAAATAAGAAGTAATGATTACGATTATCTTGATTTAGGCGGCGGATATTTTGAAAATAAAGTTAAAGATATTATTGAAGAGATAGTTCCGGAGGATGATTCATTGCCTAAAGATCCTATTGATCTTTGTGATCCTCAACAAATAGGTTATTATCGAAATAATTTAGTTGTTAAGACTTGTTTACATTATTTGATTAATCGGAATCTTTATAAAGCAATTAATCGGCCAAAATCTTGGTTTACTTCATTAAAGGATAAGATTCATTACGGGAGATTGATTATTCCATATTATGATGAAAAGCAAAAGATAGCATATTATCAATCTCGAGATGTAACAGGAACTTCTAATATAAGATATTTGTCCAAATTAAACGGAGTTAAATCTGTTTTTAATCTGGGAAACCTTGATTATAATAAAGAAAATTATTATATTTTTGAGGGGCCATTTGATTCATGTTTTGTTAAGAATGGTTTAGCTATAGGAGGTATTACTACTTCTCGCACACTTTTTTCAGGTATTCAAGAAGAGCAATTAGATAAGATTTTATTATTAAATCGAATTTGGGTACTTGATTCTCAATATCAAGATGAGGCAGCTCGGGAAAAAAGTCGAATTTTATTAGAAGAAAATGAACAAGTTTTCCTTTGGCCAAAAGAATATGGAGAAAAATATAAAGATTTTAATGATATTGCTATTGCAAAAAAGTTAAAAGAAATTTCAGAATCTTTTATATTGGAAAATACCGTATCTGGTATCTCTGGTTTAATAAAACTGGCTCAGATAAAATGATAAACTATATACTTGGTTAATCATACAATAGATCACCTCTTCATTTTCAGGAAATTTGGTAAATAAAAAATGAAAGTAATTTAAATTATTAATTTGGATTTCATGGTCATTATCCTTTATGGAACTAAATTAACTTTCGTTTCTTTAATTCCTTCTTAAGATCTTTTTCTGAGGATGAATTATCGGCTAAGTTTGACTTTAACTTTATTATCTTGGCTTTTGTAGTTTCACCATAGATATAATTTAAAGTCAAACCTAGTTAAAATTTGAAATTAAAAAGCTGAGTCATTAGTTTGACTCAGCTTTTTTCATTTTCTTTACACTGAAAGATTTAATCGGCATTTTTAGAATATCTTCCAAAACAATTTTGATTAAATCTTTTTTAACGGCTAAAGACATTGGATTATCTTTATTTTCTACTAAAGTAAATTCTTGATCTTTAATATCATATAAAGATTCAGTCAAAAGATCACTTGATTTAATATTTGAAACTTTAATCGGTGTTTGCATTAGGCTGGCCTCCATTCTGATTTATCTTGTGCTACTTTCTTATTAATAAAGCCTTTAATTTCCCACATTCCACCATATCCGAATTCATCCTTGAGAAACATTTCAATCTTTTCCAATAATTTATGCTTATCCATTGCAGCCGGAGCCTTGACATAAGTTACTTCTCCATCTTCCAGCTGAATTGCATAGTAATTATAAGAAGATTTATAATGTTGCCTTGGTGTTTCCCAGAAATCAATAGTCTTTCTCAACCAGCGATCTTTTTGGCCTACTTTTTCTGCAGGAATACGAATCAAGAACCAGTCATCTTTCCTTGTTCCATCAGATTTGAAAGGAGAAGGACCAGACATATCTGGAACATTGTCCAAATAATCTTCGTTAAGCAGCTTCATAATAAATTAACGAGTAATAGCTTTCTGACCAACAAAAGAACGAAGTGTTTCAGCTGTCGCAGCTAATTCGGCCGCATTGTTCGCCAGTTTGCGCGTGACATTGCTCTGAACTTTAGCAAAAAGGGTACCAGGTTGTGCTTTAGAGAGAATCGTCTGAAGAGAATCAGATCCTGCTCCATTAAGGAATTCGACAAAATCATCAATTTTACGAGCCCATCCTTCAATCACAGAAGCAATTTCCTTATTTCGTTGTTCAATCTGCTGTTGAAGAGCCTTGTCCGTAGCAGGATCAGAGAGATAATCAGCCGGGGTTACATCAGAATCAAGAGTAGAAGCTAAAGCATCGGTTTCAGAATTTTCTACACCATCTTCACCCGGAGTTTTATCAAGATTATTTTCTATATCCTTAGCTAAGTCAATATTTAATTCAGCTTCCAATAAAGTCCTAAACGTATCTTTATAAAGATTTTTCATGCGTAACTTTATTTAAGTGTACTTTAAATATTCCACAGCATGTCACAGGGAAATCAATATTCCGTAGGAAAAGCTCCTTCCCCTTTTAAATTATCTGTTAACCCTGGGTTTGAATTTGATAATTCTCCTAGAAGAATGCAAGAATTTTTAGGAATCAGGGGAGAATTGGAAGCTTTAAACAATCAGCATAAGCAATTAATCGGCAATTTAGATAGTTTATCTGGAGATTTTATTGGTTTGTTTACTAATATGTCTAATATTCGCAATAAGTTAAATGAAACTTTAGCTTTACCTGGGCTGGATAAAATGCACCTGGACGAATTAAGGAAAATGATAAAAATAGTGGATAAACTTAACTCGGTAATTGTTGGAAAAATTATTCCGATGATTGATGAGTTAGGAAAATAATCAGATAATAAATTATGACTGAATTATTCATATCATTAATCGTTTTTCTTTTCATTGCGGATATTGCCGTTTATTATTTCTTTATCAAGCGGAAAGTAAACCTTCTCAATAAAGAACGAGAAGAATTCGAGCAGGAAGAAGAGGAGTCTATTAATGAGTTTGTACAGAAATATAAAGAACTTGATGAAGAGCTAGCTCAGCGAGTTGAAGAAATTCAAGCTCTGAATACTGTAGTTTTTGATTGTCCTTGTAATCATAATACAATCGCGGTTCCTATTGATTTATCCAAGGAAGAAAATACATTTGTTTGCCCTGAATGTAAAAATGAATATCGCGTTAATATCAACATGTTCCCAGTATTAAAGGGAAAAATTGTTGATGAACATAATATGTATGATTTATTATCTGAGAAATATAAAACAACTAAAAAGTTTAACTCAGATGAAAAATAAGAAATTGACCGGTGCAGAATTAGAGGCCAGAGAGAAACAAGTTGTAACATTTAACGACGGAACTCAGATGACTCTTCCTTTATTGACAAGATGGGCTTTATTAATTGAAGCGATTAATTTAATTTGCGACGAATATTATGAACGAGATATGGAATTTACAGTTGATAATATCGTTAAGAAAGCTAAACCGCATAAAGCTATTAAAAAATATATTGATGAGAGATATTTTGCAGGATTACAAGATTTAATTCTTGAAAATAATTTCTAAAACGATTTTTAAAAGACTTTGGATAAATTTCCAAAGTCTTTTCTTTTATTCTAATATTAATTTTTAAAGATTAATTTAGAATTTAATTTTAAATTTAAATCAGTAGAAGATCTCAATAAATATTCAAACAAGAAAGCTTTATAACATGGCAACAGAACAAAACAATAGAGACGTAGCAAAAAAGCCAATTTCAAAATCTTTCCGAGGAATTTTACGTGTTTCTCCGGCCGATGACGGTTCAGATACTGGTATTGGATTAACACCCGTTCCTGTTGCTGATTCAATGGGTAATAATTCTGCATTGTCTATTGGTACTGAACATATTGAAGTTCAAAAAGAAATTGTCAGCCAAACTCAATTAAGAGATAAAATTACGTTTGGCACTCAAACTAATGTTCCTACTGTTGCTCCTGCTAAAAATAATATTCTCATCGGTGATAATGCCGGAAATTATGAGCATCAGGATTTAATTGAAATTATTAAACAGTTTGTTACCGATAATCAAATTATGGAGCAAACTGTTCCAGTGGGCACTGTTATTCCGGTTGCAATTGCCCAAAAAGATCTTAATTTGCTTCCTCAGCGATTCAGGGATTATTATGACTTTGCCGATGGCCAAAATCGGCATTCATTAACTGGGCAAGAATATAATTTTGATAATTTCCCTGATTTGTACCGAATGGTAGTCGGTACAAGTAGATTATATTATAAAAGATTAAGGCTAAGCCTTCCTATTATTGCAGCATCTTTATTTCATGAAAATAATATTACTGCTTTGACCAAATTAGAAATAAATTCTTTACAGGCTCAAGGAGATTTAAATTTTGAACTAGTTAAAAATGAACTCCAATTTAGTAATATTGAATTTAATACTACTGATACATTTGAAAATCCATCTGTAAAAATTAGTTGGCGGCAAACTGGTAGAACTATTAATTATGAGCAAAGTCCAAATCAGGCTGCCCATGCAGAATATGCCTATTTGCCCGCTAACACAGTTGTTCAAATTCAGGGAGCCCGATATACTTTAGCTGGAAATGCCGGGGCATCCGAAGCTTATATCTATAATAAAGAAAAATTAAATTTATCAACTTTTGGAGTTGACGGTAGCCCTTTAATTTCTACTGTTGATAACAGATCTTATATTATTCCCGAGGATGGAATTTATTGTTTATGGATTCCCGCTACTGGTAATAATATATTTCAACAATTACCAAAAATAAATGTAACAGTTCCTGAAATGGAATGTACTATAGATGCCAAATATAGTTCTAATGCTAGGACATATGTAGAACTTTCTGAAAGCTATACTAATTATATTTTATATTGTCCGGAAGAAGTTACTAACACAGCTCAATTTGTAAGTGGTCAATATACTTTTAATTTTAATACTATTACATCAATTAATTTAGATGTTTGGCAATCTTGGAATCCAGATAATGAAGGTGTTAAAAGGCATTATTACCTTGTATTGGATGGAACTAGTTTGCCTTATAACGATATACCATTGGTTCTTGAAGGAATATTAACAACAAATATTGCCCCCTTTAATATTAATAGAAGCGGCGAATCTGCTTATGATTATGAACCGTCTTTATATTTGAAGAAGGGAACAGTAATTACTGCTCAAGGCCTTGGTATTGTATCAAACGGCATAAGAACACCATTGCCTGTTACTATCTATACAAATGAAAATAGTACATTGTTAGCTACCATTAATGAGCAAAATACTTATACTATTCAAAATGATGGATATTATAATATCCATGTACCGTCTAAGTGGTGGTTAGAGTTTGATTCTAATCCATGGCGAATTCCATTTTTACGATTAAGCCAAGGATTAGCTATAATTACTTTTAATACTACGGCTCATCCAGTTACTTCACATTTAACAGTAATTGGGGGAGGCGGACAATTTAATCTTCCGGATTTAAGAAATAGGTTTATTCGAGGTGCTTCTACTACATCTTCTACTATTACAAGTGAAGGTACATATACTATTCCTGCTCATACTCCTCTTGATATAGAAGATCCTCAAACTAATCCATATGTCTTAAGTTCCCTTTCAGGAGAAGGAAGTACTAAGAGCACTTTTAAAACTTGTGTTCGTTCTCAAAATTATGGAGGAGGCGCCTTATATGTTGGTGGTACCGGGGCATTTACTCAAACTTGTGTAAGTCAGGCAAGTGCTCTTTCTCATTATAGAAATGACCATTGGACATTTGCAAATGCTCAATATGAATTAGACCTAAGTAATTTAGTAGGTCCTATTACTGCTAAAGAGACTAGACCTTATAACATATCTCTTTCTTATTTGATTAAAGTAAAATAGCTTTTAAGTTTATAAAAAAGACGGTGAGAATATTCTCACCGTCTTTTTTATTTGACTTTAATAAGGTAAGCTAAAGATATATTATAAGGTCTAGTTTCTCGTGGAGTCATATTATTTTGACTTACTTGACTACTGAAATCTAATTTATAAGTTGCATATCTTGACGACCCATTATATTTTCTGTGTCCACTTCCGTTAGAAGTATTAACAAGTGAAAAGCATCCAGTTGCTTTAGGATTAGCTTGATAGATAGAACAAAAGAAAGTCCCTGACATTCCATCAATTATAAGTTTACTATTGTATGGGTTAGTCTGAGGATCCTCTATATTAAGAGGAGCATGGGCAGGAATAGTATATGTACCTTCACTCTCTCAACTTACCTTGAATATGGAAAGTATCAATAGTAAAATCAGCAATATTTTCAGTATTATAAGTCATTATTGGGCTTGCAATTCCATATCCGAGCTTAAGATTACGATATTGTCTCATATTAAGGTCAAAATATTTTAAGCATACATTTTTATATTCTGTACCATTAGCTTCAAGAATATCCATCCTGAACAATTTACCATAATTTTCAAAAGAAAATCGAATTGTTATAGAATTTAAATTTAAAATATCAAAATTTTGATCTGTTTTAAATTCGACTATATATAAATCTTGCAGAGCCTGAATAAAAATAGGACAATTATAAGTAGAAGGATCTACAATTTGGTCCGTAACAATATCTTTAACTTGTACTTCATCAAAATAAACATTTTTATAAAAATCAAGCTGGTTTTTATAAAATTCTTTTGTGGAATCAAATAAAATACTAAAAATATTATTATTTTGAAATTCTTCTGTATTAAATGGTTTTTGGTTAGAAGCCAAATCATTTATTGAATAAGGATAAACATGGTCCAAAAGAAAATCATATTGAATATTATTATATCTTAAGGACAATTTTTCATTATTTTTATTAAATCCTTCTCCAATTTCTCCTTTTGTAGAATAATCGGTCAAGCCAGACCTAATTGTGCTGGCTCCAAAAGATTCGGTATTAGAAGAATTAACAAGAAAAATAGAAAATCCCAATTCTTTATCTGAAGTATTACTAGATTTAAGTTTAAATGAAAATGTAAGGTTTTCCTTTAAGTCAAAATTTTCTTTAGAAATCCAATTTTGACTTATCGATTCCGGAGGTAAAATTACCGGGGATTGTAATTTTAAGGGATTATACATTAGTGAATAGTATATTTGATAACTGTTCCACTGTAAGTTACAGTAACAGAAGAAATATCTTCCCAGTTAGGAGCTCCGGAAGGCCAAGTTGATACATTAACAAAACTATTAATTCCAGGATATTCTGAATTCTCTTGTACATCAAATGTTGGAATATTAATATTTGTTTCAGGAGCTGAAACTAAAGCATATTCTACCTTTGTAAAATTGGCTTTAGTAGAATTAACATTGAATATATCAATTGAAATACTGGTGACAGGAGTTCCTGAGCCTTCATAAGTTACCTGGCGAATAATTGGATTATTGGCAGTATAATCCGCTAAATTAAGTGTACCAATATAATTTTTAGCAATAACTTGTCCATCTGGAGGAATAGAAATAGGTGAAGTTAATTCTAACCTATTTGTCCCATGCAGTAAATCAATACTACTGCCTGCTACTATATTTTCTACGGGCTTGGTATTTGATTCTATGGTCCATACTCGAATTCCTCCAAGGTTATCACCGATAATACTTCCTGGAGTATTGTCACTTCCCAATTCAATATGATAAATTTCAGGTGGTTCCGGTAATTCAAAAACCGGGACGGCATACCGCTTATATCCTTTTCCGGTTTTTGTAGTCCCCATATCCATTAAAATCATGCCGCCAGAAAAAACGGTCATCGGATTGGGTGCATTTAACCGGTCTTCTTCAAAAAGACTTATTTCAGTTCTTTCATGACCAGTCCATTTAATATCTTCATCAAAATAATCAGAGATAGATCCATTATAGGCTTTAGAGGTGGAATCATTCACTGCTAAAACATCACCAATGCCAGGTTTTAACCCTGTGATTTGATTAGTTTCATCATTAATGACTGTTACTTGAGGATCAATTTGAAGATTTAAATTAGAATCAAGAGTAATACCACCGGAACTTTCTCCTAAACGATTGGTAATGACAGCATTTACAGTACCGACTTGTTTATTATCAACAGTTGTTAATGTATCATTCTTTTCACCAGCTGGAACTTTAGTAATTTTAATATTTCCAGTCGTAGAAAAATAATTAGGATCTAAATTAATTTGGATAAGAGATCCAATAATTGTGAAATAGTCAGAACTAAAAGTTTCAGTAGAAAAATAATCAGCAGTTATACTTCCTTGAGGAATTGTTAATTCACCATTAACAATTTGAAGAATATTTTGAGGAGAATTCTTAATATTGACAGTATTTCCCGAGGTAATAGAGATACCATTCCCGGCAGTAACAGAAAATGCTCCGGAAAGAACCTGAAGTTCATTATTTGCATTATATGCTAAAGTAATCCCATCTACTTTAGGAGAAATATCTTCCCAATTAGAGTCTCCCATTCTCCAAAGCTTATTATTGGCATACATTAAGTCTCCGGAATAAGACCGCGGCTCAGTATCAGGAGAAGGATCACTGGAAGCAGGCCCAATAAAAGTTAAATTAGATGTAATAATACCACCGACTGTTTCAGGACCAACAGAAGCTTCATTATTATCTCCTACTCCAATGAATAAACGTTTTGTATCTGTTTCATAAACAGGTTCGCCTTCTTGGAAAGAAGTTTTTAATCGCTGTTCTTTTAAACCACGACGAAATTTAATAAGAGATGAAAATTGTTGAGCCATTAGATGATTCGGTAAGAATTAATGTTATAGTTAAGCGTACTAATAAAACTAGTCTGCATTTTCTTGATGATATTTACTTGAGTATTATAGATTGAGGTAAAGCATCTATTAAGGATAATTGATGTTAACTCATTCTCTCCCATGAAGAAATTTTCTTTATCAGAACCTAATTCCTGAAAAGATGAATCAGGCTTAACATGGTCATAAGTCATCAACCCGTCAATACTATAACCTCCAACAAATGTTCCGAAGATATATTTCTTAATTTCTGATAAGTTAAAGAAAAGTTTATAAAGAATTTTATTAAATGTAAGGACATTATAGTATTCTTGATTATCTTTAAAGCTTAATTCTTCTTCAGAATAAACATTAATATCAGATTTTAATAAAGAAGACTTTAAAATATTCGGTTCTTTAAAGAAAAGGATAACATTCTTATGGAGCTTAGAAATAACTTCCTCTTCTTTAATAACAAATGTTTTACCTTCAACTTTTTCCGGGGTATTTTGAGCAGAAGGACGGTATTCATCTACAATATCACCTGTATTCACTAAAACTGGTGGGTTAACCCTGCCATCCAGATTTATTTTAAGGTAGGTATAGTCTCTATTCTTATCATAATAAAGAAGTTTATTGTCTGTGTAATTATCTACTCTTTGCAACTTTCCTTGTCCATAATAACTTCTATTATCAATGATATTAAAAATAACATCTTCATTTAATTCAGGAGTTCCTGTTATGGAAAAACAAACATTTTGAGGATAAGCGGATAATTCTGTAGAACGATCATAATCCCAAGGAATTAAATTATTCCCTAAGTCTTGAACATTTTCCCAGGGCATGTAAACATTTTCCCAAACTAAATCGTCGAGAGTAATTGAACGGTAATAATAAGAAATAATTCCAATCGGATAAGTTAATTTAGACAGCTGAAATTTAACAATTCGTTTATTAGTAACAATATAGAAATAATTTGAATTATTATATGAGAAATCAATTTTTTTAACGATTTCTTGATTATAGATTGGCTCATCTGAAGAAGGTTGTCCATCTTCAGGATTATACCAGTAAGTTTTAAGTAGTTCAAGATAAAGAACTTGATAATCACCCAAGTATTCTCCTTTATTAGAGAAAATATTAATAATAATTTTATCTGCAGCTTCAGTAATTACCCAAATTGAACCTTTTTCTATAGTTTCTTCATTAAGAATAAATTCATAAGGGCAAATTGACACTGTTCTTGTATTTTGACGAATAAATCCGCCTGAACGAATGGTAAATTTATGGTTGAAGAAGTTATCGAGAACTTTGATTACATTATTTCCTTTATCGAAGACAGTGATTGTATTATCAAATGCCGCAATAGATTGTGGATTATTAAATCGATAAGGCTGATTTAAATCTCCAAAGCCTTGAATTTGGTCAACAAGCATTATTCTATTTGTTGCAGCTCCTCGATCAGATAAACATTTGGAAATATCATATTTAAAAAGACCATTTAACTGATTATCAATTACATACAAGTAATTTCCATCTAAAGCTATTCCAGAAATATTTTTAAATGAAGCTGAGTCAATGTTATTTGGATCAATTTTAGAAAATGTAAAGATATTCAAATTATTAACATTAGAACCACTAATATTTTGATTATTAATTGAAGAGATTTCTTCAAACATTCGTTGATTTAATTCTTCAGCATGGTCTCCTTCATTTAATAAAGGATCTGAACTTTGCTGTAATTCATCATAAGGAAATAAGTAAAGGTTCATCAGCTGAATAGAAGTAGATCTTCCAATAAAAACAGCATATAGTTTCATTGGGTTTCCATCGGCATCTTTCTTATCAGTAAATTTATTAGTTGGAACAACAATACTATCAATAATATCTTCAGTTCCCCAATTATAACCCTCAACAGTATCAGGCCAATCTAATTTATTCCAAATATTTTGGGGAGTACTATAAGATATGTTGGAATAAAACCATCCGTCTACCGGGCCAAATTCAGTTTTATCTTCAGAAGCAAATGGTCTATGAGGAGATAAAACTGGGATTTTTTCGCTTAAAGGCAAGTCATTTTGAGCAATAAGACAATTTTTAAAGATATAGGTGTTATTTGCTTCTAAATTATTAATAATTTTATTAATAACAGATGCTTTAAGGAAATCGTTAGCTGCAAAAGTACAATCAGCTAAATTATAAGGCAATTTAAGATCAACATCTAACAATCTATCAAAGAAATCATTAGATAAATTAATCTTTGTTGTATAATTATTACCTATGACTAGTTCTTTTTTATCATCGAATGTATAAGGAATATTATTTTCTACAAGAACATAGCCTTCATAAGGTATTTGTTCTTTTGTAATCGGATCAATTAGAAAATATTCATTAGTAGAATAATATTTTTTAGTCATTAGATAAATTTAATTTCTTTAATGTTTAATGGAACTGCAAGTTCTTCATTGATCTTTCTAAGAATATCCAAAGAAAGATTTTGCTGGTCGCTTAATTTAGTAATACCGGAATTTTTAATATTAATTCTTATGGTATTGGACATATTAGCAGGCGGATTATATTTGAAATAACGAATAATTTCTTCAAAATTATTACGTTGTCCGCCTGGTAAAGTAATAGTTAGAGGCTCTAAATCAGAAAAAGATAAAAGAAGGGCTTGTCTTTCATCTTCAGATAATAATTTAGAATAAAGTAAAAAGTTTTTAATTCTAAAATTAACCGCATTAAAAGGCTTTTCATCTTTAAATCCTAAAAAGTCATTTAAAGTTATTGCATTTTTATAAGATGCCGTTCCTAAAATAAATGGATAATTAAAAACATTCTTTAAATTATAAACATTAGGATTGATAGTAATTTTTCTTTTAACGGGGAGAAGTTGTTCATTTTCATAAACTTCAAATACTCCATTATTAAGATCAATAATAACTCGGAAATTATACCATCCTGCAATAATTTCATCTAAAGCAAAGCTATAAACAAATTTATCATTTATTAAAGAACTCTTGGGAAGGTTTAATGAAAAATTAAGAACATTAATATCCCGAGTAGTAATAATTTGAGAATAATTTGTACAAGAAGTTAAATCAGGGCTTACTTCGAAAGTTAATTGATGCTCAGACGACTGATAATTTTGGTCAACTATTAATACATAATAATTAGTAACCTCAAATTCTTTATCATATTTTGAAGTAAAAAGAACAAAATCATTTTCAAGGTTTCCTTTATTATAAATTTTGAGAGCATCTAGACCAAAAGCATTATCGTACAAATCGCCCACAATTATAGATCTTTGCGGACGTTTTGCCCGGTCAAAAAGTTGTAATTCCAACTTTTTAGAATCACTGGTTTTGTTGCTTTGGTATTTTAAACAGGCAAATTGATTTAAATCATTGACTGAAATATCAAATATCCTATTGTAAGAAGTAAAGATGATATTAGCATCCGGTAAATCAATAACCCTTTGCTTATAATCATTTAAATCAATATTTTCAATCTGATAAAGAGCATCTGGCACACGTTCTCGAATACCAAACAAGCCATCTTCTATATTTTGCTTAGTAACTTGAATATACGGGAAAGCGTATGCCGTATCATCTTTATCAATAAAGATTGAATTAATACCCTGAGAAGTAACTGTCAATAAAGATTCAGCTACTCTTAAATCCGGACAATAATAATTTTGCTCTTTACTAAATCCTGTATCATCTAACAGATAAACATATGTACTTTCTAATAATCCTTCTGGTAAAGGAGCGATGTCGGAATTTTGTGTACGATATACCTGTTTTCCGTTTAAATCAATATGGTCGAAAACAATATTATTATCATTTTCACCGGCTGATGAAGAATAATATACCGGATAAAATTTATTTTGAGTTAAATCGGTAACTTTATAAACTAATCTTGAAGTTCCGGGAATATATGCCATTAATTCAGATACTTCATCTGTTGTTCTATCAAGATCAAGAACATAAAAATGCCTAAAAATATCTGTTTGATTATCAGGAAGATTAAATTTATATTGCTTGTCAATAAGATAAAAAAGTTTATTATTAATAATATTAACTTTTTTAAGAACTTCATTCTCGTTAACAAGTTTAATTCGTTCTTTGAGAATCAAGTCATAAGAAACAATATAGATATATTCTGAACCAATAATAGCAAAATCTTCATAGGGAATATTAAGGGCTAAACCTAAAATTTCCTCATTATTTTTGTATAAATGTTGAATATCAAGTTGCTTGATAATATCAAAATTAGTATTATGTAATGTTACGATAGCATTTGACAAATTATTATTAGAATCATAGTAATTGTCAAAAGTATAAAGAAATGGGGTAACATCATTAAGATTACTGATGCTTAATCCATTAGTAGAAGAATTTGCAAATAAATCAAGCCCATAAACTTTATCTGAATCAAGATACATATCAAAATTCAGATCTAAAATACCTGAATTTTTGATATTGAGATTATTAATTGTAACTACTTCTTCATTACTGGAATAAGAAGATAATTCATATTCTTTGGCATCAGAAATATTGGGAATAATCGCATTAACTTGATCTTTTCCCACCCTGGAATAAACATATTGCCCATTTTGTTCAAACATCAGGTCACTTCGCTTGTCAAAGTAAGGTGCATCCTGAATATATGAATAAAATAATTCATCAGATTGAACATAATCTTTGTCAATAATGTCATTAAAAGAGGCAGGATCAAAATTAACTTTGCCCTTTAAAGCATCTTGCTTGGAGATAATATTAGGATAATAATAACGGTCTAGCCAAATACCGTATGGATTTGATTTAGACTGGTATAACCATGTATGAAGATACCTTCCATTATTTGAAAAAACAGAATTGGTTTGTAACTTTTTAACTTTGTCGGATAAAAATGGGTTAGTAGAGCCAAAAGATCCGTTTTTAACAAATTTGGTATCATTGATATTAAGTTTTTGGAAGGGATATAAAGCAACTCCTCTATCATTATCTTCATTTGCACCAATAGAAAAGGCTAAATCTTCCCCGGGATTGATAATATATTCAATATCATAGAAAATATAATTTAAAGTAACAGTAGAATTGCCAAATTCTTGATTTGTACCTGTTTCTAATGATGTATATTCGCGAAAATCTACATTGGGATCATTATTTGTTCCCGTATTAAGATAATCTCCTCTTATTGCGAAATTTTTAGGAGAAAGATGATTTTTTAAAGGAATAATATTGAGTGTTGTGGAAAATTTATCATCAATATTGTTATATTGAAGATGAAAAAGGCATTGGCTCTCTAAATTATACGCAGATTTTTCTGTATTTACATTAGCAAAGTTCCTATCTTTATAAGAAATCCAGGAAGTATTGATATAATCTGTTAAATCAGTAAATTTATCAGTAATTGTTGAAATTACATTGTAGTTTTTTCCATTATAATTAACCAATGGAGCAAGGTCTGGATTAGATACCAAAGTAAGTTTAGTATCGTTCATAGAATCAGGACCAAGACTTCTTAATCTTCCATTATAGCTGTCAAGTTGGACAATTTGACCAATATATTGTGGATCAATATAATAAAGAAGGTTTTCTGGAGAAGTTTGAGGAACTTTCAACTTATAATTATTTTCCGAAGCTTCATATTCCAAATTATATTTGGCAGAAACCCACATATATGTGCCGTCTTGCCTTTGTACTTTATAATCATCAGTACAAGCAAGATAAAAAAGAAAAGTATCTCCAGTTTTAATAAAGTTAAACTGACCGAATACTTCGGCTAAATCTTTTTGAGAAGAGAACCAAAGATCATCACAAGGCCCTCCGGTATACTGGTTTAGCCTATAATCCCATTTTCTGTTAATGAGATAATAGTCAGTTTTACCGTTAATATGTTTAATATAACATTTATTAGTCCCCTCAATATATTCAATAATAAACAGATAATTTTGTTGAATAGCCGGATCAATTCCCTGGGCTAAAACTGTTTCAACTGAATAAAGAGTAAAATCAGTATCCCAGGTTAATTTATGGTCCGGCGTAAGACTAATATTTTGTTGATTAAAGTATAGAAAAGCAGGTTTACCTTCTAAAATGAAAGTAATAGGAGTAATATAACCATTTGTTTCATTTTCTTTAATATTAGCCTTTAACCAGTTAGTGTATAAATCTTTTTTACCCAGGAAAAAATAAGAATAATTATTGACCGTAAGATCATTTATATTTTTAAGGGCATTATAAAGATTAAAATTAAAAGATTCAGAAGTTGAGTAAGAGGTATTAAGAAACTCTAAAGAATTATCCAAATAAGATAATTCTAAATTTTTAATTTCACTAAATGGCTTTGACTTTAAAGGCCTGATACTCATTGAGGATATTTAAAGCTCAATTAAGAATCGAGACTATGGGAATTTGAGCATCTAAATCATTAGGAATTTCACCAGGAGTTTGTGATTTATTAATTTTAAAAATCACAGAAGATTGTTCTGAATTAAAGACTGCTTTCTGTACATCTAATTCAAATTTTAAATTATAAAATGATTTAGAAAGAATATCTAAATTAATTTTAAGGCCATAAAAATAGTTGGCAGAATCATAAAATTTAATAATTATTGATTTCTCGCCTTCTTCTCCTGTAGGAAAGCTATATCGATGCGGGCCGATTTCAGCTAACCAGGTACTAATATCTCTAAGCCAATTAATATTCGAGGTGTCGATCTGGTAATTATATTCATTTGATTGGCCATCGCCCCAATCAACAATAATTTTAGTAATTTTATTAGTAACTGTTCCTCCCTGGCTAAAAAGTGGAGGCATTGCATGAAAATTTGTATAATAAAAATTAAGAAATACTTCTGAATTATTTTCTACTAAAATATTTTCTCCGGAAGGATGCTCAGGCAAAGATGCCTCATCCCAGACTAAAAGATTGTCTAGTTCGATTGCTGGTCTAATTTCTTTAGCATTTGGATCCATTAAGATACAATAAAGTTGGTATTAAAATTCAGATAAAGAGTTGTTGTTTTATCTCCTGGCGTAATGACAGATTCCTGTCCGGTAAATGCTGGGCTATAAACGGTCGAGTCTAAAGAATCTGGATCTATTTCTCCAAATAATTCAACTCCAGATACGCTTAATTGGAAGAAATGTTTATAAACATAAGGGCACATATTCACATCATACAAGACATAAGAAAGCATAAATGTATTTGTATCGAATGAATAAGTTAAGCATGGATTTCCAGCCTTTTGAATCATTACTGATCCATTTTTAAAGAGAGAAGAAGGAATTTGGAAAGATTCAGCTTTTTGCTCTTCAGTATGAAAATAATATTTTTTAACAGTAAAATTAATTAAATCAATTTCATAAATGTCTGGATAATAAACAGGAAATTCAATTTTTGTTCCATCGACATATTTTTCACTAATGGAAACATTCATTACTGCAAAATAACATTTATGAAGTTTCTCAATATAGAAAATATCGGAACCTTTATCACAAATATTTGCATTTCCAGAAAAGAAAGCAGGATTAATAAGTTCAAAACTCTTATAATTAAAGGCATCAAAATAAGAAGCTTTAATCAGGGGATTTTCATTATTAAAGAAAATTGCTTGTTTATTGGTAAAGAGCTGTTCAAATTTATTAGTCAGAGGATTAAATTTAATACCTTCAAATAATAAATGAATTGCTCCTGTTGCTGGATTTTTAGCTTTAATAATGAATATATTCTCAATAACATCAATATCAATAGCATTCTCAATAAAGAAATTATAAATTTCATTATCGGCAGAAGTTTGCCACCAGGGAAATGCTGAATATATGTCAGTAATTTGTCCTAATCCAGTAATAGAAATTAAGATTGTACCTTTTTCTTCAAGAATTTCAAAATAAGTCTTTTCCTTATTTTTTTCATAATCAGGTTTTAGATGATCAGGAAGAGGTTCTGTCTTGTATTCTTCATTCTGATAATAAATTTTAGGCAAAGTAAACTGACTATTATCGATAATTTCGTTATAATCAGTTGTAATAAACTTGCCGTCTATTACAGCACTAAATGGTTCATTTAAAATATCTTCAATAGCAAGAGTCAAATCACCATTGCCAATTGTTGCACCATTAGGAATATAAGCACGGAAATAAGCTGGAAGAAGAGTGCTTATACCTCCTTCAATAAAGTAAGAATAATAATGATTTTCAGGAGTCCATGTAATTTTATCTGCCGAAACTTCAGTAGAAACTCCTACATCATCAACTCCTAAAACGCCTCCATCGACTAATAAAAACTTTTCTTCTACTTCGGGCTGAGGAATAAATGGAGTAAAATTCCAATCTCGGGCAAATTTACCATTTTTTTCTTTAAAAATAGCAAATTTATTGCCATATAAGTCAGATTTAAAGGAACTTATAAATCCTTTATTAAAAAGTTCATAGAAATTTAAAGAAACAATATTATTTTTATTGAGCTTGTCAACATCTTGTTCTTTAGAATAGTAGGCAAACATTGCCTGAGCATCACTGACAACCAATGGATCGTTAGCAGCCCAGCCAAAGTTAAAGTTTTTAGAATATTCAGTTAAAGAATATTCAATAATATAAGGATAATCTTTTTGTCGATTAAATGCTACATTACCATAAATTTTTGGATCAGGAAAAATGTAAACCTTATTAGGCTCCACTTTACTTTCATCAATAGAATAATCAAAGTTAGTTGTATTAACTCTAAGTAAACTTGTTTTATCCGGTTTAAAGAATAAACCGATATTTTTGAGAAGTTCTAATTGTTTGGATTCAGTAAATGGAGTATCAACAGTTTGCTGGTTTAGAAGATTGTTTGAAGGATTATCAGCTTTAATGAATACATCAGTAGTAATATTACCTTCGGAATCCTTAATCAAGTAATAAAAATCAACGCCAATGTACTTTTTATAAAGTTTCTTTCTAATATTAATTTTTTCATCATTGGATATTAGAGAAACTTTACTGCTTTCCAGCAATTCATTCTTTAACGTAAGTTTATCTCCAACACAATCCTGAGATAAGTCGAGACTAAGCTGGGCAATTAATGGAATTTCCCGAAGATAGACATTTCCATCAAAGATCATGTCTCTTAATATATTTTCTAACTCAAAATAAAGAGAAGAATCAATATCGTTATAGTCACAAGAAAGCGATGAAGCCCGGTCAATATCAAAATAATCAGAATAAATGTCTACAAAGTTATCGATAGAGACATTCAAATAATTTTGAACATAATTTACTTGTTCAGGATTTTCATTAAAAAGAAAACTTAAAATTTTATCAAAAATAATCTTTTCTACAGAAAGTTGAGTACCTTTAATCTTATTTCGTTCAATTACAAAAGTTGCTTCGGTACGTTTATTTCTATAAAAAGCGGCAATATCTTTAATTCTGGAAACAAAGATAGGTAATGCTGAGTAAATCGCATTTTTGGCCTTTAATTTCTCATTAGGATCTTCTAATGAATTAAAATTCCAATTTAGATTAGATAAAAAGACCTGTTCTTCAAAGGTAGCATAAGAAACAGTAATAATTTTAAGTAAATCAATAATCTGAGACTGAATTAATTCTTTAGTCTCAATAATTTGATGGTCATCATTTTTAACTTTGGCCCATTCAGTAAGATATTCTTTATAATAAGTCAAAAAGACTTCTTTATCATTTTCAAAAGAAGTTTTTGAAATAAATTCAATAAATGTATAAGGTTTAATAGTGTCCTTAACTTCAGACGGAACACTATTAGAATTAATAATTGAATTAATTTCAAAGTTTATCATTACCTTGGAGATATTTAAAGGACTAATTGAGTCCAAGATTCTCAATCAAGGTTTTATAAAGTAATCGGTCAATAGAACCATCAGCTTTATACCAGGTATTATAATCTTTAATATTATCAGAAATAGTCTCCGGTTTCAGATAAGAATTGTGAATATCTGTCTCATTAGTATCAATATACTGATAGAAGTAATAAAATTTGTTTAATTGTTCTCGAGCTTTATCTTCAATTGGTTCAGAAGCTAAAAGATTAAGCATTTGATAAAGGTTTTTATTGGGGGAAATGATATTAAAAAGCTCTTTTTCGAAATCTCCTAATAACAAATTCCATCCCCAGGTCTTAAAATACTCAATTAATTGAAAATACTCTCCTTGTTCATCGGTTTTAATAGGAGATTTTCTCACTTTTTCTAAAAGAGCAGTATTAAGAAGAAAATATTGCTTAGCAAATCTATCATAACAAACAATTATTGGCCAAATTCGCTTGCCATTTACAGTTTTAATATAGATTTTTTCAGTTAAATTATATTGAGGACCTCGATTTTTACCCGGAAGCTTATCAAGTGTCTCAAATTCATCTTTAACTTTAAACTTGGTACCAATTAATCTGGAATGGTTAATGGAAAGAATTTTTAAAAGCTGATTAATACTTTCAGGCTGAGAGAAATTTTCATTATTATACAAGTCTAAAGTAAGATTTAGACTTTCGCAGATAGAAATAAGGCTAATAATAGAACAGGTATTAATATTCCCAAAATCATTGACAAAATTATTACCTTTATTAATAACTTTTTCCAAAAAGTTATCTGATTCAAAAATACCAAGCATATATTGGTCTAAAAATGGAAGATTTTCAAAAACAGGATGAGTTTTATAGATATTCCAGATTTCTTTGGCTGAATATTCAGTATAATCCTGCTTAGGATCCAAATAATATTTTGAATCCTTATTAGAAAAGCTTTTGAGATCAATAAAAGTTAAATTATCTACGCTTAAATCTGATTTTTGAAGAGATGTTCCTTCCCATGATACAGATAAATTAAATGTGGAAGTAAGTTCATCCGTTTCCACCAATGGCCTTAGAGTGCCGAAGCAAGAACCCATAGACATATAGGGAGTACCCAATACAGATTCTAATCCGGTATAAAACTCAACAGAGGCATTTTCACAATTACCAATTATTTCTTTAATGGCAATATCTTTAATAAAGTAATATCCATAATTATCTGCTATTAAACGTATTACAAATGGTGAATCTATACCTAGATATTTTGCCCTGCAAAAACTAAATGTATTATTTTCTAAAGAAATATCTATAATAGGATGTTCATCTGAATTATCCGCAGTTGTTAAGCCGTTTGTAGAAATGAATATATTGAGTTTATCAGGATTATTTTGTTTAATTTCCAAACTGGTTCCAATCGAAACAAGATTGATAGTATTTTTTCCTAAAAGGACATTATCATCAGGAAAATAATCAGTATCAAGCACAAAAGTTAATTCATCCTGGGAAGAAGGTAAATCATCTTGAAATTTAATAGAAGCTTTTCCGCTTTGACCAATATGGTAATAATTTAAAGTAGAAATAGAATCTAATGAAGGAACCATTAAAGTATTACAGATATATTTGATGGATGAATCTACTATTAAAGGTTCAACTTCAGTTAAAGCAGTCATTTCTGGATTAATAATATACAAATTAAGAATCAATCCAGAATCATTTGAATAATCAAAAACTACATAGACATCTTTATATTCTGGGATAATAGATAATGTCGGTTCATTATCTTCATCTAAGAAAGTATTATAAGGGAGTAAATGCTGATAAGGATTATTAGGCGGAAGATCAAAAATATTGGTTGCTCCAGCTTTAACAGCATGACATTTAATTGGTACTTTATTTGTAATACTTTTGTCTAAAGTGGCAATAACTTCAGCAACTTCTATTTGTTGTCCGGCATATACATTTTTTAAAAGTCCAGCTTCAACTTTTTTAAGGTATGCAGAAGTATAAGAGATAATAGTCGGGAGAATATCCACGACTTTGATTGTTTGCTCAGCTTTGGGATAACTGTTTTTGTAAGGATTTTCATCAGCATCAAAACATGTACAAGTTACACTATAGGAGCCAGGATTTTTATAGGTATGGGTAGCTGTTAATCCTTTAATTTTAGTCCCATCTCCAAAATCCCATAAAATTTCTCGGTCAAATTTTTTAAAAATCTGGTAAGAGATAGGATTACCAGATTCATCTAAGTCAGAAGTCTCTACAATTTGATTATCATTAAAAGATAAAGTAACTGTAGACCCTGAAACTGTAAAAATTACATCAGAAACAGGGTTATATTCTTGATTTGTTAAATCATTAGTAATTGTAATCCTACCTTTAAAAGTATTACTCATTTATGACAATCATTTTAGAGTTAATGTTCCTTAAATCATAAAAATAAGGGAACATAAATGGAGAAAGAAGAATATTTTGCTGGGTTATTGTAAAATCATTTTCTTCATAAAGAGGATTCCAGACAATAAATGTTAATTTATCGGTTTCATTAGTCCCATCCTGCATTTTAATATCAATTACGCCTGGGATTTGGGCAAGTTGGGCAGAAAGCAATGAAATATCGATAGTTGCTCCCAGCTTAACATTATTGAAAAAGTTATTAAAGACACTAGTTGCTTGAGAAGTAATATAATCACTATTAAAGTTACTATATTTGTCTCTTACTAATACTAATTGGACATCTTCAAAATGTTCTGGTAAACTATTATTATCTGCCCGGATAATCCCAAAAGAAACGGCTTTATAAATTGGGTCAATCGGTGCAATATTATGTGCAATATCTTTATAAGAATTTAATCCTTCAACAATATATTGTTTAAGATTAGTATTCACATAATTCGGTATTTTATCATTAATAATAGTATTAATAAGAGGGAGGAGAGCCACGTAAACGTTGTTAAATCCACAGGAAGATTGAAAGGTTACTTGGTTAAGGGCAACACGAGGATCATCATTTGGTGCATCCAAACCAATATTATAAAAATATTTCAAATAGGAACCAGTATACTCAGAATTAGAAAAGACATAACAATCTTTAACAAAATTATTAAACATTTTGTTGATATAAGTGATATAGTCTTGTTCGTTTAATAAACGATTCTGAGAAGCAAAGATTTTAGGGACATTATTTCTAATAATGTCAACAGATTCAACTGCAGAAACCGGAGTTGAATAACCAGTATTAGAAACTTTAATATACTTTAAATCATTTGGAGTGATATAGGCTGGTAATATATCAAAAATACCAGTTGTTGTGTCCATAATAATTTCCTGAAATTTTGTAGAGTTATACAAAAATAATTCAGTATTATTAATAAGCCCGTCACCAACTTCAGCAGAAGAACCATCTGAAATTACATAAAAAATAATAATTTCAGAATTTTCTACAGGTTTATAGCCATTGATATTATTACCAAATTTAAATTCATAATTATAATTTTCATTAAGTCTCCGCTCAAAAACTTTATCATTACCCTTAGATTCGAATAAAGATTTTACTTCTTCATATTGAACCCATTTGCCATTAGGCTCCTTAACATAAACATCAAAGAAATTATCAGTAATAAATCGACCGTTATCAGTTTTGATATTATTATCTATTAAGGTAATGACTTGAAATTCTTCTCCGGAGGTTAAGAAAATATCAGATTCTGTTAATGAACCTTGATAAAGAATATCATTAATTTCTGTTTCTTCGTTTAATAGAGAAGAAAAAACTAAATCATTCCTTAAAATAAAAGATTTATTATAATTGATAAATGAATATCGGGGAATAAGAAAAGTTCCAATTTTATTATTAGAGCTTAAAGAAGCTAAAATGGAAATAGGAAGAATAGAAGTCTGTTTACCATTAGGCTTATAATTAAACAAACTTACAAGCTTATTCATATTTTCATATAAGCTCGCCGTAGCAAAAGTATTTTCAGTGGCAGAGGTATTAAAATGGAATTGCAGCTGTTGAAGCATAACTGCAATAATATCAATAAAGGCATTTAAATTAGATCCAAGATATTGCTGGTCAATAAAAATTCCTCCTTTATTGAGTTGTTCAATTATAAATTGTTTAATTGAACTACCTTCAAATAAAGCGAAATTTTGGTCACTAGGGGTTGTATTAGAAGTAATAGCCATGGAACTAAAGAGTAGTATATCCAGAAGAATTTAAAATTTCTTTTAAGTTAATAGTTTTGTTATTTAAAGATGGAATAGTTAAGGTCATATTAATAATATAAGCATCATTTAGATAGTCTAATTGAATTTGGCAGTCTTCAACATTAATTCTCGGCTCAAAATAAGGCAATTTTTGCATTAATTCAAGGCCGAGAAAGTATGCAGTATATTCATTAATTCCTTCAAACAAATAGGAACGTAAATCAAATTTTAAATCAGGATTTAAAAGACGAGAACATTCACTTGTCCTGAACCAGTTTTTTAAAGAATTATAAATTGCATTTTCATTGATACATACTTCAATATCTTTAGCTGAAAGATTGCTATTGATAGAATTATCGGTAAAAATGCCGGAGTTATTAATATCAGTAAGGTCAAACTTTATATCCTTGTATAATGTATTAACAGACTTTTCAAAGTTAGAAAGGTCTGAAGGATTTTTTGCCGTTTTATCTTCAAAAGTCTTGGCTAAGTTTGATAACTTAATATTGGCCACGTCTCATTTATTTAATGGACATTAAATATGCTTATGCTTAAAGACTCTAAACTAGATGTTCTATTTGAATCGTTAATGACTCGTTACCGCTTAGGTAGCTTCTTAGTTGGCGATCAAATCAGATTCTTAGATTCGATTGAAAAAAGTGAAATTTTTAAGAATCTTCCTGTAACTGAAAAGGAAATTCTTCAGGATATTATTAATCAACAAAGAAATGGAGATGCTATTGTTAAAATTGTTTCCATTAATCAGACTCCATTTGTACAAGGATCTCCAGAAGCTATTCCAATGTCTTTCGATATTGGCTTAGACGGAGGGGGAGGCCGTTATTTGACTGTTCTTACTCTCCCAGGCCCAATGATTAAGGAAATTGAACGAATTAATAATGACGGTATTAATCTTCCCGATACTATTCCAGCAAATCGTAAATTTACCTATTCTAATGAACCTGACGTTCATGAAGTGGTAGATACCGAAGATGAAGAAGGCGAAGATGTAAAAGTAGTTCCTACTAAGCAGCCTGTTCGTAAAATGCCCGTCAAAGATAATAAATTAGGAAATGAAAAAGCTCCAACTGAGATTGATCCTAAAAAGGCTATCAAATCTAAGATGGAGCTTAGAGGCAAAGTAGATACAAAAGCTAAAGCTTAAAACTTTCCAAGCTGCTTTAAAATTCTGAGAATGGTCGCATAAAAGTTAATTTCCTGATCTATTACAAATACACTATCTCGCAGACCGTTCGCAATCTCTAAGATGATATTAGCTCGTTCATTCGGACTAATATCATCTTTTTTATAGATAAATTCATGGAAGCTTTTAAGAAGATAAACATAATCTCCTTGAAATTCATTTTCAGAGTTTATCCATACTTCACGAAGATCGATAGGATTCATTTCATCAAACTTTTCATAAATGCTTTTAATGAATTCATTATTGATAAGTTTGTTTTCAATGATAAGAGTATTATTGGTAATATTAGATTGAATAATACCAATTGTTTTACGAAGATCTGGATAATACTGCTCTAAAACAGTTTTTAATCCAGAAAAATGTTCTTTAGGGACGACTACTCGTTCTTTTTTAAGGATTCCCATCACATATTGTGCAAATCCTGCTTTCGGAGGAGTAATATTCAAAGAAATACAACGAGATTGCAAAGCATCAGAAATTCTCGCCTGTTCGTTTGCAGTTAAAATAAAACGAGTATGTTCCGCATTATCTTCAATCATTCCCCTAAGGGCATCTTGGGAAGAAGGAGACAAACGATCAGCTTCATCGAGAATAACAACCTTTAATGAGCCAGTTGGTGACATTGTTTGGACAAAATTATTAATTCGTCCGCGAATTACATCAATACCATTATCAAAACTGGCATTAATCATTAATGTAGTTGCATCAATTTCTTTACAAAGAAGAGTGGCTAAAGTAGTCTTACCTTGACCAGGTTTACCGCAAAATAATAATGAAGGAATATCATTATCTCTAATATATCCCTCTACCTTGGTTCTATTTTCTTCAGAAAGAACCATTTCACTAATACTTTTTGGCGCATATTTTTTAATCCAAAGATTGTCAAAAATATCATCAGTATAATCTATATCCCCCATAATTTATAATATATTCTTTTAATAGATTTGTAATTAATTTCTTAATTTTAAAAGGTGCACTATTAACTATCAATAATGTTAAATCAAGATTATGCTGATGATTCTTTACAAATGATTCTGGATGAATTATCCAAAGAATCAGCTCAACCTAGTTTAGTTCCAGCTAAAATTGAAAATCAAGAAATTGAACATTTAGATAGGGAACAATTGGAAGATTACATTATTAAAAGTGGTGTAGAAACTGTATCTACTACTCAAGATATTATTAATGTTTTACTGCAGCAAATTAGATCTACTCCTGATGCAGAATTAATTACATCTGTTGCAGAAATGATTGGTTCTAAGACTAAAGCAGTAGAAAATTTAACAAAGATCTTTCTTAATAATGAAAAATTAAAACAAGCAAAAGAACTTGAAGAATTTAAACAGGCGGCTAAGCTTCAACAGATTAATATGTTTATGACTCGTCCCCCAATGACACGAGAAGAAGTTATGAAGTTATTGGACGATGATATTATTCCTGAAATAAGGACAGTAACTCCTGAAAATGAAGAAAAAGAGGAAGATGAATAAATTTTCCTCTTTTTAATTTGATAATAGATGACTATATTAAGTTTGAAGTCCAGCCAAGCGAGCTCCCCGATCAACTTGAGCATATACTTGAGGATCTAATCCATTAGTTTGGCAGAAACTTTCAGAAAAGAAATATTTTCCGTTAATTATCCCATTATTATTAGGAGCACCGTTAATCTTCATTGCCTTAATTTTATAAGGCTGAATCTTAGCTTTAGAAAGTTCAGAAGATGCCAATAATTCTGGCATCGGATTATTGGCATCGCTTGTTATAGCTTTACCGGAAGAATCATAGAGTGTAGCTAACCCCCATCCTTCTTTAGTAAAGAAATATTGGGCAGTTATATCAATCCAAGGAGATTCAGGTTGGCCACCACCAGTATCAAAAACTGGAAGTACACGTTGTCCATTAGGGAAGAAAAGAACAACATTTAAATCAGAATATTTGATTGCTCTTGATACTAATGTTGAGAAGTTCTTTGGAAGAGAAAGATTTGGATAATTTTTAATAAGAAAAGCCTGATAATATTTTATCACATCTCTAGGACGCGTTGCACACCCGACGTGAAGTATTTTATTTTCTTTAGACAATTGTTCAATACCAGATGCACTATTCGGCAAAAGACGTACTCCAGATTCATTAGTTCCACTGACTATTCCAACATTATCATAATTAGAAGTATTAGCATCAATATAATAACGCCCGTCTGGAAGAAAGATAGGATTATAAGCAGTAATTTTTATTGGAAGAGTATTATCCTGAGATACTTCTCCAATATTTTTTAATCGAATATCGTTTATGCTCACATTTGGATTAAGACGACTATTATCCGAGAAAATGGCAGTTTTACTTTCCATACTATTGCCATTTGGTGTTTTTACATGGGGATTACCATTCTCATCATAAACTACTGTACCAAATCGGTCAGATCTGGTCATATTTTGTTCATAATCATATGGGTTATAACGTCTTTTATATTCATAAAGACGGAAGCAATCACCCATCCTTGAAGCAATAGTACCAAGTACATCTCCTCCAATAGTTTCAACATCTTTAAGAATATATGGGTCCTCTTTAACAGCTTTTTTACTGCCTAATATCTTATTAAAAATATCAGAAGACTGCAAAGAAATCATGTCAGTTAACTGGGTAATACCTTGAAGCAAATATCGGGGCATTTTATTAATCATATATGCCGGAATACCTAATAACGTAGTTGCTTCATCAGAACCACTTGTGTTTTTAAGGTTATATTTTGGCTGATTATCTCCAATTGTACCAATAGAAGGAGAAATCATATTAGTATATTGACATGGCTTAGACAAGCAGTCATATAAATCTGCTAATGTTGACCAAGAATAATTTTTTTCTTTATCAGCTTGTTTTTCAGCCCAAATCTCGTCAATTCGACAATCATTCTTATTTGCTTCCTCTAAAAGTTCAGGATCATTTTGAATAATAGTACGCCATTCATCCAAGGACCCAACATCAAGTTCAGGTCCGTGCATATAAAAATAATCTACAAACTTTTTAGCTGAATCAGGATAATTCAACTTATATTCATTATAATGAATAGCTAATTCAGTATCATCCTTAATTAAAGGATTTTCAAGCAGCTTACAAAGTTCAGGATTATTTTGTACATATTCCCGATTTTTAGCTACGGTTAATAATTTTTCGATTGAATTTAGCTTATAAATGAACATGTTGCTTTATAGAGGATTACAGAAAGAGCTTAGAAATAGTTCATTACTATATTGTTGGCCTTTAAAGGTATGAACAACTCGAGTAACAAAATAATAGTTACTCTCAATTAAATTAGAAAAAGTTGTTTGCGTACCATTTTTATCATTATTTGCTGAAACTAAATTTTTATCAACATAAATGATTTCATTTGCCTTTCGATATGAATTGCCAGGTAATGATAATTGAATAGACTTATTCATTGTAAACATTGTTCTAATAAGTCTTGCAGATACTGCAAAATTTACATTATTATCATTGAAAGGAGGTACTTTTCTAGTAATTCCCCGACTTTCGGCAGTTGAAATAGAAATATTAGATTTTGTTTTTTGATGGAGATATTCCTTCTCAAATGTTTCAACCAGATCATTAAACTTATAAAGGGTAGTTGAAAATGTATCAGGCTGGTTAATTGGAGCCACTACACAATCACACCATTCATTATTAATCAAAATGGTAGTGACCGGAAATGTCTGAACATTATAGATAAATGACGGACTATAGAAAGCAGGTTTTGCAATATCATTTGGAACGGTCCTATCTGTCTGGTTAATTATTGCTTCATAAATTTGATTATCCTGAAAACAGGCGGTAAAAGTATCTTTAATATTACGAATAGTTATTTTTCGTTCTCCAAACAAAACATCATTTTTATAAATGTTTTTATTATTTGTTTTAATAAAAGATAAATTTTCAGAACGAGCTGTGCCGACATCTCCAATTAACAGGTCTACTTTGGTAGTTTTTCCTCCATCATGCTCAATAGCTTTTGGAAAATAAACGTTCTTGTTAATAGTATTAAGCAGTATTGTAACAGATGTAGTATCATCAATATTTTTATAAATCGCTTCTCCAATTTGTCCAGAAGGACAATTAGATTTAAAATATTCAAATGAATGTTTATCTACATCAATAATTCTGGGAGTTGATTCAGACGCAACCGTATATAAACTATTTGTAGATTCTCCGCTTTCTGCAATTTTTAAATCTAATAACAAAAAGTCATAAGCAAATTCAATTAAATCTTCAAGAGTGGTAGATGTTATTTCAGCTTTAGGAACCGGCGTAGTAATTTGAAGATTATCAGTAGTTCTAATAGGAGCGGGAGTTGTTGTAAGATTTGACCCTCCATTAGCCAAACTTAAAGTACTAAGATTTCTATTAGCCCCTTCTACCATAAAAGCTTCTTCAATTTTTAAAGAATAGATAGAAGAAGTAGAAGATGTTTTATTGCCAATCATTGATGAAGAGAAAATGCTAAAATAAACATTTTCTTCATAATTTGTATAGGTATTATAAGAATAAAATCCCAAATAAAATTTATCAGTATTATTAAGAATTGGATCAAAAACATTAGAAATGTTATCAAGAATAATTTCTCCAGTTAATCCGACATTACGAATATCATCTGCATAGGTAAAACTATTAATAATCCCCCATGGAATTACCATGAAAGCATTTTTATCATCTTTCGACTCAAAGAATAAACCAATCCTGTAATCAGCCCCGTTAATGGTCTGAATTTCAATATTTTCTATGATATTAGGATTTGACTTAATAATTCTCATATTTCATTTTCAATAGCTTCAACAACCATTGACAGATATTCGGGTTTAACAATAAAAATCTTATCGCTTACACTGGCATACATTGGATTTAATTTTTTATTAGTATTTGCCAATAAAATTAACCAATAATAAGTTAAATCGCCATAAATTAGATAACTTAATGTTGTCCAGGGCATGCTGTAAGGAACAATATATGTTGTATATAATTCACTTGTCTTGTCTTCAGGCAACTGAATTTTCTTCAGAATATTATAAAAAGGTACATTATCCTGAGTATAATATGTATTAAAAATTGAAGAATATAACATGGTTTACTTTATGATAGTTGGACCTTTTTCTAATGCTGTTGCATAAAGGTTAGCTGATTTATACAATAATGATTGAAAAACAATAGTTATTTGCCAGGCGTCCGGAACTAATACTTTTTGATTACTTTTATATTGGAGAAATCTTCTTGTACCTAAATTTTTAACTTCTAATTTAGAGACAAAAGAGACTGGAAAATATTTTGTTCCCGGAACTGACACTTCATAGAGAGCTGGAGTTTTATATTTGAAAGCATCTAACCTGTATGGAAGATTTTTAAGAGCAATATTCTTGATAAATCGATAATTTTTCTTCCAAGCAGTATCTTCTAAACCTCCATGATTAACCGTATTATAAAGAATAAAATTAATAGCTACTGCATCCTGAGAGCTTTCATATTGGAAATATTTTGGTTTTTCAAGATAAATTCCGTCATTTGACCAAGTAAAGCTATTATCTTTATTGAGCATATTACCGATCATATCACCGACATTAGAAGCTCCTTGCAGATTACCAGAAATACCAGCAATAACATCAAGGTTATTTGCTAAAGATGTCTGAAACCATGATCCAGTTTGAGGAGAATCAGAAAATGAATTAGAAAGACTGATATAATCATTATCAAAATATGGAAATACATATTTTAAACAATTAGTAGTATCATAAGAATACATATTTTCATATGGACTCAGATGATTATTTCCTGTAACAATAGTATTATAGATATTTGTACTAGAAGTTGCATTTGATACAGCGTCTCCTAAACTATTTCCTATTTTTTTTAAAGCTTCTCCTCCAGCTTCGCTAAATTGTCCGACAACTTTAGCAAAAGTATCAATAAATCCTGTTGAAACATTGTTTAGCAGCCATTTCATGGACATTGCAAATGTAGAGACATTTTGGCGAAATTCTCTAACATAGGCACATGGTAAAAGATCTTCTGTTTTTGTCTTATTGACAATCCAGTCATAATCCTTTAAAATATTAACAATATCTCCATTCTTAATATCATTTTTAACATCAGAAGTAACATTTGAAAGAAGTTCATTATAAGTATTTTCCATTTGAGAATACCGAGCTGAATTTTTTTCTTGTACCCCATTAGATGTTTTTGGGATAGTATTTGCAGCAGCTTGAGTTTTTGACTTAGCTGCTTTTTCTTTTGCTGCTTCTGCCTCGGCTACTGCAATGGCAGCTCTTTCACGAATTCCAGCTTCTTCTTGAGGTGTAAGGGCCATAATTAATACCTATATCCATATCTAGGATCGGAAGCTCCTTGATAAGAACCTCCATTACCTATATTATTAACATTTACCTGAGGCATATTAAGATTAGCAAAAGCAACAGGTTTATCCTTGACCGTATCAATTAAACGGTCAATTCCTGAAAGAAGTTTATTCATATATGTAGCTTGGTCAGTAGCAATGTTATTAGTTTGCAGGTTGTTTTTCTTTAAAGCTTCTTGAAGAGAAATCTTTTGAGCATCTAAAGTTGTTTTGGTATTTTCTAATTCAATCTTTGTATTAACATTAGCTTTTTCCAAGCGTTTATCAATAATAGTAGTGGTAGAACTTTTTTCTAAATCAGATTGAATCTTATTAAGACTATCAGCAGAAGTATTATTAAGCTCAGCCTGTCTGGCTTTAATATACTCCATTGCTTCTTTATATTTCTTGGAAGAATCGTTTAACGAATCGGTACCAAACTTTTTAAAAGCTTCGGCTCGAGCAATTTGCAAAGCTCTTAATTGTTGAGTATCTAAATCAGAGACAGACTTAATTTCAGCAGAAAATTGATTTAAGCTTTTTTGATATTCTTCAGCTGTACTAGTTCCCATAATCTTATCCTTAAGTTTAAGAACAGGAATAAGAACATGATTTACTAAAGATTTAAACGGCTTAATAATTTTATCATTAACAAAACCTTTAACAGTATTAAAAGTTTCAGTTATTCTATCAAATCCGCTTTTAACAGTATCAATAGTATTAGAAATAGATTTTTTAACGGAACCTAAAATAAAATTCCAGGTATCATCTAATTTCTTACCGATAATTTTAAATGCGTCTTTATACCAATTAATAATATCATTAAAGAAAGATTTAATACCTTGCCAGGCTTTTCCTAAAATATCTTCGAGCCATTTATAACCAGCTAAAATACCATCCCAGATATATTTGGAAAGATCTTTCATCCAAGTCCAGGCTTTTCCCAACCAATCAGAAGTATTATTGGTAAAATTTTTACCACTTTCAGTATTATTAATCCAATAATTTATTGCATCTATTCCAATAGCAATACCTGTTCCCAAACCGGGAATTAATAAGTCAAGAAATGTTGCAATACCTGAGACTAAATTTAATGCTCCAGATAAATTATTGCCATTTTTAAAATCATTAATAGCAAATCCAAGACCTATTAAGCCGCCAAAAATTGGAATTCTTCTAAGTGCGGTACTTACTGGCTTTAATAGCTTGACAAGGGTTTTCGGAAACATCGATATAAAATTCCGAGCAAGTGTTGCTCCACCCTTTAATGCGGCTTTTGCAACTCCGCTTCCCCCAACATTACCATCCCAAAGCATTTGAAGTACATTAATACCTATTGCTACCCCGGCACCAACCGGTCCGAAGAATGGTAAAATCCCGGCAAATAATTCCATAATTGCCTGGCTATAGTTTCCTTCATTATATCGAAGATAAGCCTGATATAATGATATTACTGTTCCGATTAAAGGAAGCTTTTTTAAGAAGGGCCCAACTGTTTTAGTAATAATACCTATTCCGGTTTTTCCCAATAATGAAAAAATATTTCCGGTGATTTTACTCAGTCTGCCAATAGTTTTACCGATAAAGTTTCCTAACTTACCGAAACTTTCAAAAAATTTAGGAATAGCTTTTAAACCATTTTTAAAAGCTTTAAGAGGTTCTTTAATTTTTTCAATAATACTTTTAACCCACTTAGTCCCCACTAATCCTTTTAAAGCTTCAGGGAGATAGGCAATAGATTTAACAATTTGTCCAAGAGGACCAGTTCTTCCAGCTAATCCCAATAATAAAAGGGCTAAAAGAGCAAGATTGGACAATGACCCTGTCGGGGGTAATTTAGGAACTTTTTCCTTTGGAAGATTAACATTAATGATGGGATTGATTTGTTTTGCGGGAGATTTATCTACTTTTTTATATTCCTCCTGTTTTTTAATCTTATCCCAATATTCAAAGAAGATTTTAGTACCGCCTTTAAAAATAGCGGCACCAATATCTTCATAACCTTTAGCTAATTGACTTGTAAAAGTTGGAGCAACTTTTTGAATATTTCCCCCATTTAAAATATTTTTGGCATAAAAGTCTGAATCACTTCTATTGTCATTTCTTTCTTCAGAACTTTCTTTAATTTCTTCAAGAGCATCAAAGAAAGACTGTGGAAGTTTTATTTCAAGAGCTTCTGCCATGATAATTGCCTGTATTAGCAATTATTTAAAGGTGAAAACCTTAGAGCTCCTTTGAGAAAATATTATGTTCAATACTGATTTTCTCTTGTTTTCCGGTCTCTAAATTAGTAGCAGTAAAAGCTAATTCTTCACCCTTTTTAACTTCTTCAATAAAATCAGTAATTTTATTAATATGTTCCTGAGGAAGGCTATTGATTACTTTAATTTGTTCATCAACAATTAAATCAGTAAAGTTAAAAATTTCTTCATTGATTTGAATAGACTTAATATACTTTGTTAATTCACAAATAAGATATTGAGCCGCAATCTCTCCTGGGTCAGGCTGATGACGTCTGCTTTCAATATTTCTTCGATAATTGTTGATTTTCTGAATAATAGTTTTATTAACTTCAGTATCGCGGGAAAGAGTCGGAGTACAAAGAGTAATTTTGATAACTCCATCTAAACGAATCTCTTTTTCTTTTTTAATTTTATGAAAAGCTTTAGGATTAAGAGTATTGAACTGATAATTTTCAGTTTTTTCATTTCCTTCATCATCGATAACCTTTTTGGTAAACTTATCTCCGATTGTTAAATCCCGAAGTGCACGAAGAAGCATCGGTTTTTCAACAATAGTAATATCTTTATTAGTTCCGTCAGTTGTTTCAACACAGGAATTAATAATATTATTAAAGGCAATTCCAAGTTTCGCCGGAGTTTCAAAGGGGTCAAAAACGGAAACAATTAATTCCCGTTGTTGAGCAAGAGTAAGTTCAGAAATTTTATACTTTTCATCTAATTCAGTAGTCTTTTTAATATTTTCAAGAGAACTGAATAAAGTGGATAAATGTTGTGCCATATGATTTAATTAATCAGCTAAAAGATAAACTCATTCTTATTATTTGAGTTATTTTTTTCTTCAGCTTCTCTCTCTTCTTCTTTCTCTTTGATAAGTTTAGACATAAAAATAGTTGATTCAATGGGAGACATTTTATTAAAATCCGAGAGAGATAAATTAAGATGTCTCAAAAGAGAGTAAGAAAGAGTATAAAGTCCATCTAAATCATTAAAGAAAAGGCTTTCAGCAATAAATCTATATGTTAGATGACTTAGTAAAGGAAGTTCTATTTTACCTTTAGCAAAGATAATATTAATATTGTATTTCTGAAGAATTAAATCATTTAATTTATTATAATTTTCAGGAGTAATAAGATAGTTTAGAGCTAATAAATCTTTAGAAGTTTCTAAACAAAATTCCTGTGAATTTAAATTAATAGTTTTAACTCCAGACAAAATATCAGGAAGTAATTCATCATCTATTTCTTCAAATAGAAATGGACAATTAACTTTAAACTTTGCATTCCCTGATTTGGTTTCAATAATTGTTTCAATAGGTTCAAAAAAGGTTTCTCGAAGATTATCTAAAGTATCAAATAAACTGTATAAGTCTTTATTGAAAAAATTATCTGTTTTTAATTCAATAGCATCAGAAATAGAATAGACTCGAATACTCAAATAAATGTAAACTTTATCTAATAAATCTAAGGAATAGATTTCAGGTACAGTTTTAGCAATATGCCCGTCTAATTCTTTATAAAATCCAAGAAGGTCATTATTCATTACATATTTGTGAAGAGAAATATAAGTTTCATTAGTAATCTCTTCACAATAAACAACCTTTTTGGAAGGTAACTTACATTTAAATTTAAACATGCTGTTAAACTATATTTCCGCCTCTTAGACTTGTTTCGGGGTCGATACTATTATCATATATAGTTGGCAAAGTTGTCGTTTTCCCCTCAGTAACAAGAGCATCTCCTAAAGAAAACGGTTTTCCGGCCATTTCCTGAACTTCATACCATTCATAGGAAAATTTAATCGGAGTCATCATTTCATCAGCTCCCATATCTCCTGCATAATTGTAAGATTTATCAGGAATTGAAAGCGGAACACAACCTCTAAAAGTAATAATTTTCCTAAGGTACGGCTGTTCTTCATTGGCCTTTGAAACCATATATTCTGTTGACTTAGATCCCCAGACATATGGTTGAGTAGTCAAATTTTGTGAATTGGTATATTGAGGATAAAATGAAGTTTGCACTAATCGTTCGCCATTTCTTTTTACTTGAAAATTAGGAGAAGATTTTGCAAAGAAATAGCATTTAATATCTGCTTTTAAATTATCCAGTTGCGGATCTTCAATTAAGCCTTGATGTGCAACGGCAATAATCCATGGTTTAATAATATATTCAACTAATTCTCGGTTAGTATCAAGGAATGTAATAGACAAATCGTTAAAATTAGAACGACGTCCTTCTCCTACTCTTCCCTGAATTAACCCTCCGGCATTAGGAATTTGAACAGAAGCCGGGAATGAAATGCTGACATTTTCATTCGGAATAGAAATTTTATTAGCTAAAATAAAACTTTCAATTTCAGCGATTCTATTTGAAATTGCTTCGTTATTTCCTAAAATATTTCGATAAATGTTTCCATCTGAATTGATAAAAGAAAGAAAATCATTTATATCATCATATTTGGTAAGAACATTTTGAATAGAACTAGCCAAAGAATTTGATCCTCTGGACGGATGAAAAGTAATTCCCCATATTTTAGTAAAAATAAAAGATAGACCCCAATTATTAGAGATCTTATTGAGAAAACTTGGAATTGGACCTATCTTCTTAGCCATTATGTTTTAATATTTAGTTGATCTAAATAGAGATATATGAACGGAAATATCCCAGGAATTCGTGATTTCATTTCCCAAGCTCAAAAACGCCAGTTCTTACGAGACTTTAATTTTCGTCTTGTAGCCGTTAATACTGATGCTTTGGCTTTGACTAGTGATGAAATAATTTATTGTACTGCGACTCAACTTCCAGCCCGCCAAATTGTAAATCAAACACAACAATACATGGGGCTTGAAGTACATTATCCAGGCTCGGTGAAATATACCGGCAGCTCTGAATATACGATTAAATTTTTTATGGATGCTGACGGAACTGCCCGTCAGAAATTAGAACGGGCTTCTCGAATCACTTTCAATGATACAACATCTACTGGTGATTATAGATTTCCAAGCGCAGATCAATATGTGTCGATAAGTACAATTGACTCAAAACTTAATCCTTTAGTAACATATAATTTGCGTCATGCTTCCATAAGAAATGTTAATCCAATCACATTTAACTATGAGGATGGGAGCGGTGCGCTAGTAACTTGCGACGTTACTTTTGCCTATGTGTACTATGATACAAGTGACGGAATATCTAATGTTGCTGTAGCTCAATAATAGTTTTTATTACATAACTAACAAAAGAAAAAGCTGAGTCAAATTAATGACTCAGCTTTTTTATTAATCAACTTTTTCATCTTTGGGCCGATTTGGATAAATTCGAAAATTTATATTCAATAGTTTACATAAGCACCAGACGAGTTGTTGCTTCCAAAGAGGTGGTAATTTCTTACTAATCATATTTTTAAAGTCTATTTTTAACAGATGTTGGCAAACATTTATCAGTTATCTCAAAGATATATTCAATATCTTCATTTTCTAATTCAGGAGCATACTGAACAATATTCCTGAAAAATCCTTTAAATTCAGGTTCTGCATTTGAGGAAATAATTGCATGTTTCTTTAAATTACTAACGATAAAGTTATGTTCATCTTTGGTTAAACTAACTATTTTAAAATCAAGGTCAAAATCAAAATCAGTAAAAGAATTAGCCCTGGCAAAATACTGATGTTGAATCTTCTCAATCTTTTCTTTATTCTGGTCAAATACTTCTCGTTTAAATTTGATTAGCGTATAATTTTCATCATGTTTTTCAATGACCGGATCAAATTCAAGAAGCTGGCTTAAAAGTATATCTTCTTGTTCCTCAAAGAAGTCAGTAACAACAAGCCAAGTAACGGTATTTTCTTTAATTTCCATTAAGCAACAGTTCTTTTTAGAATTATTGAGCTGTTCGATTAAATCATCAAAATATTCTCCTCGAAGCTTATTATTTGGATTATGAAAATAATCGTTATAATCTTTCATGCTTTCAATAAGCTCTTCTTGAAGTTCTTCCGGTAGATCAACAGGAGGCTCCTTACGAGCATTAATAATAGCTTGATTTATTTTTTCTTCAATATCATAGTCAGGATTTTCTTCTATTGCTTCCCTTTGCTGGTCAGCTTCTGCAATAAGACGTTCAAGGTATAATTTATCTTCCTCAATTTTATTTTTAATCTCATCCTTAAATCTTGGATCGTCTCCAATCATAACAAGATCTTTATCAACTTTTTGTTTCCATTCATCGATAATAGATTTAGGGGATTTTGAATTATTATTTTCAGGTTTTTCTTCATTATTCTTATAAACATTAGGATGAAGCATAAAATAATCATCACCGTCTTTACCTCTAAGCCTAATGAAGAGAGCTTCCTCCCGGACATATTCTTTCATTGCATCATTTACAAATTGATAAATGAATTCAATAAAATCATTTAATTCATGATGGTAAGAATGAAATCCAGCTTGTTCATTAATAAATTTATTTTTCTTTTTATCAAATTTATAAATGTTAACTTTAATTCCGCTAAGGTCAGGATCTTCACTATTTTCTATAACTCCTTGAATTTTAATAACTGCAGTATTTGCATCAAAAATAACATAAGGAAATTTTTTAATAGTTTTTACTAATTCTTCAATAGAAGAGATGATAGAGTTATCAGATCTCCTCATATCTCCTCGTTCAATATAACAGACTAAATTGCTATATATTCCCATTGGATTCAAATAATCAACCTTTTCTAGTGTTGACTTATTCGGATCAAATTTAACATCATAAAAACAAAATATACGATCATCTTCGCAGGAAGATAAACAATTGTATTCGATAATTTCTTCTAGCTTATCTTCATGGTCGGGATAATATTTCAGGAATTCAGCTTTTTGTTCTTCAGTAATATTACTCATAGTATTAATATATATTGCGCACTTAGTTAAGTATGTTTTTAACTTTTTAAAGTATATTCATTTTATCCTGATTTTATTTTGGTGCTAAATTGAAGAGTGTTTATTTATCCAAGAAGTAAAATAGAACCTGAACTAGCCGTTATAAATGTAAATATCTTTTGTTAAACTTTCTAAGATTTAATAATTTAACTTAAAAATATATTATGGCAATTACACCCACAATTATCAGCCCGGGCGTCGAAATTTTGGAACGCGACCAATCGACACGAGCGGCGCAGTCTGCCGGAACGTCGGTCTTTATACCAATTTTCAGCCAACAAGGACCTACTTCTGAAGTTACTTCTGTTTCGACAATCAGTGAATATGTTGAAATATTCGGAGAACCTGTTACAAGTTCTGAGCGCTATTCTTATGCAACAGTAGACGCAGCATTAAATTCTGCTGCTTATGTAAGTGTTTCCCGACTTCCTTATGGTGTAGACTTAGGAGATACTAAATCTGCTTCCGTTTCTATTCTTGCTTATCCAGCTCTTGGATATGCTATTGATTCTGAAGAAGTTTATAATGAAGCGACTCCTGAACAACGTATTAATACATCTGTTCAGCTTTATACCAAGGTAACCCGTTCTACTTCTTATACTCCTGTTTCTCCTGATATTGCTGCTAAAGTGCAGGTTCAATATTATACAGACCAGGCCGGAACTCCGTTAACTAATTTCACCAATAAGGTTACGATCTATACTAAGAATGGATCTGAATATACTGAGGTAACAGATGTTCCAACTCAGAATGCTGTCTTTACAACTTATTATGTTCAATCTGCTAATAATTCCTTTAAGCCTATTACGAATTATTCAGATGGTTCCGCTGGCGTCAAAGGTGAATATGAAGATTCCGCTACATTTTTAATCGGTGAACCTGTTCAGTTTAATATTTCTATTGAACAGTATTATCGATTTTTAAATGGACAAGCTTTAGATGGTTCTGGAGAATTTAACTGGTCTGATGCAATTCCTCAAACTATTTCTACTCAGCTTGCCGATTTGGGACAGTTTGCTTTCTTGGCTCTTAACTTTGGCAAGACGGTAACAAATGATCTTTTTGAAGGTTTTTATCTTGCTTTATCCGATAATGCTTTCTCTGATCCTGGCACTTCTTATGCAGCGGTACGTAAGCTTAAGACCGTAACCCAGCTTCCTGCTTCTATTGAAGAAGGTCTTACGGGTCTTCAGTATACGACTGTTCCTAATGAACGCCTTGACTTTAAACTTTCTTCTCCATTGAAAGGATGTATCTCTCAGGTTATGGAAGAATCTATCACTGATTTTGATATTTCCGGAGCTCAATGGAATGATACGTTAAATGTAGGTGTCTTTAAGGTTCGCCAAGCTACTAATTCTGGAGACGCTCTTAAACTTTCTGCCCTGATTACTCAAGGATATAATGCCTCTTTAGAATACGGACGTCAAACTACTTCCAAGTATACCACATCTGCAGTTGACTTCTTTATCGAGAATACAACGGCTAATGATACTTTAGTTCGCATGTTTGTTAACCCGAACTTCTCAGGAGCGTTAAATTCTCGCGGATTATATGTTGATGGTTCTCCGAAGATTAAGGTTCGTATCTATGCCCAGCAATTGCTTGACATTGCATTAACTGATGATGAAATGGCGGGTTCCATCGAAGACATCATGGCTTCCCCGGCCGGTATTTCAAAGGCCGTTCTTCAAAGCATTCCAACTGATTATCCGACCTTTGAAATGGGCGATTCCATGTATCCCTTAGGTTTATATGCCCGTTCCAATAATGCTTCTAAAATCATTGGTAATCTTCCTAAGAAAATCGAGGCTGCTCTTGAATTAGTTGAAAATGAAGAACTCTATGACGTTGACCTTCTGTTGGAAGGCGGCATGGGAACTATCTATGTCGGAGCTATGGATGCGGCTTATCGAAGCTATGAAGAAAAGCTCCAAGCTGCAATTAAGACTGATACCGACCGGGGAGATGACCAAACAACTGAACAAGATAAAGTTAAGGAGCAATATCCGAATGGGTATGATCCAGAAGCTGCATTATTCGATGACACTAAAGTTATTCAAGGTGTGACAGATATGCGTACTGGTAAGTCTACATTATCTTCCGCGGCTGAACAAGTGATCGCTAATCATCGAGCTATTCAATCGGCTTTCTTAAAATTAGCTTCTGCTCAGCAAGAAGGCGGACGAGGCGATGTATTCTTCATTGGTGATACAATTCGTCAAATTTCCGTAGAAGGCAAGGATAATAAGATTGAAAAACAATTTGGAATGCCCTTAGTCAATGCAGCTTATACTGCTCTGGATAATGTTAAGCATTCTTTCTCGACTTCAATCTACTGGCCTAACAGGCATTTATATGATGGATTAGCTTCCTCTTATATGGCTGTTTATCCGTATTTCTTAAAGGTACAAGATCCTGTAAACAGTACTCAATTCTGGGCTCCTGCTTCTGGATTTGTCGCTCAAAAGATTGCTGCTACGGATGCCTTATATGGTCCATGGCAAGCCGCCGCTGGAATGAATAATGGTGTATTAAGTTCTGTGCTTGATATTTCCTTCTCTACTCAGCAAAAGCAACGAGATGATTTATATCGTATTTCTCTTAATCCGATTATCGTATCTCCTTCTTCTGGAACAATGTTGTACGGAATTAGAACTATGATAAAGCGCGACTCAGCGTTAGATCAAATTTCTGCCCGAAGAACAATGCTTTACATTCTTAAACTGTTGCGTGATACTGCCAAGCAATGGCTGTTTGAAGGTAATACTTTGTACACCCGTTTGAATGTAACAAATGTGTTAACTCCAGCATTTGATGCACTACAAGAACAACGAGCAATCTATTCTTATGTTCTTGTTTGCGATGAAAGGAATAATACGGAAACTGAGATCGATGCCGGTGTAATGCGTATCTCAACATATGCAGCTCCAACGCGTAGTGCAGAACGCATTCTCATTGACTTGACCGCTTCTAGATCTGGCGTGATTTCAACAGAATTTAGCGCTTAATATTGCACTAAATTAACACCGAACAATTTTAAGGGTTTCCATATTTTCTATGGAAACCCTTAAAATTTATATGAGAAAATTAACATTAGAAGAATTTAAAGAAAAAGCTGAGTCAGATCAATGACTCAGCTTTTTCTTTTAAAGGTTAACCAATCCTCCAGTTATCCAACCGCTTTTTATAAGGATCATCTTTTGGCCTATCAGCAAGTGTTTTAAGACCCGCAATTTTTTTACTAAATTTTTCAATTTGATCGCGAATATTAACACTATATTTGTCTAAAAATTTTTCACCAAAAACATTTATAATAGCTTTTGTAACTTCATAACTTAATTGACTATCTTCTTCACCTATTTCATCAATATAGTTTTTCAAAACTTTTCGACGTTTTTGAAGACGCTTTGTAATAGTAGGATTTTTAGCAAAATTCTTTGGCCCTTCTATTTCTAAATCTTCAAGAATAAAGTGTTTAACATCTTTTCCATATTTTTCGCTAATTTTCTTAGCAACTTCTTCAAGTAAAGCCTTTTTAGATCTAGGAATATTCTTAATTGAAACAATAAGATTTTTAGGAACATTTATTTCTTCAACAAGTAAATTAGAAAATTTAAGTTCTTTTACTTTAAACTTTTTCATAGTAATTATTTATCAGTGTATGGATTGTGTGAATTCATAATACACCCACTATTAATTTAGTACCAAATAAGATTGAGAATTATTATATAAAATTAAAGTTTAGTTATGAAAAAGCTAACAACTGGAGAATTTATACAAAGGGCTAAAGAAATACATGGTGACAAATATGATTATTCAAGAGTTGAATATAAAAATAGTCTTGTAAAAGTAGAAATTGGTTGCCCTGAACATGGATATTTTTGGCAAAAAGCATCAGAACATTTAAGAGGATGTAGATGTCCTAAATGTATTCCTACGGCACAGTTAACAATAGAAAAATTTATAGAAAAGGCAAGAAAAGTTCATGGTGATAAGTATAATTATTCAATATCAATATATGTAAATTGTAAATCAAAAATTTGGATTATTTGTAATAAATGTAGGCATAAATTTGAACAAATGGCTGCCAGCCATTTAAATGGAAGTGGATGTCCTTATTGTGCTAAAATAAAAGATCTTTTATCAAGAGAAGAATTTATTGAAAAAGCTAAAAAAGCGCATGGAAATTATTATGATTATTCTAAAGTGATTTATAATGGCGTAAGAAACTATATAACAATAATATGTCCTAAGCATGGATTATTTCGACAACATGCAGGGTCACATTTACAAGGCAATGAATGTCCAGAATGTAAAAGAGAAAAGCAATTTTTAACAACTAAAGAATTTATTAGAAGAGCTCAAGAAGTTCATGGAGACAAATATAATTATTCCTTAGTTATCTATAAAAGTGCTCGTGATTATGTGAATATTATTTGTCCAAGGCACGGAGTCTTTCGACAAAGAGCATATATTCATTTAAATGGAAGTGGCTGTATTAAATGTGTAAAAGCTTCAAAAAGGTCTAAAGGTGAAAAAGAACTTTTTAAATATATTAATTCGATATATCCAAGAAAAATTATAAAAAATTCTAGAAATCAACTTGATAATCAATTAGAGCTTGACATTTATCTTCCCGAATTAAAATTAGCCTTTGAATATAATGGAGATTACTGGCATAAATTACACGAAGATCGAAATCCGGGTTATCATGAAAATAAAAGAAATCAATGTATTGAAAGGGGAATTACATTGATAGAAATTTGGGAAAGTAAATGGAAGAAAAATAAAGATCAAATAAAACTTTTAATTCAAGAAGAGATTAAAAAGCTGAGTTAGATTAATAACTCAGCTTTTAAATTAATTATAATATCCCCCATAGATGTTAGACTGATTGTTTACATTCTGATTAAAGATTTCTTCTTTAGATTTTTTATCAATATTCCAGTTATAAGACTTATCTGAAGGTGTATTAATATCTCGAATTTCAGAAGGATCAGTTATAGTACCTTGTATATTATTATCGTAAACTTGACAATTCTTTTCTTCTCCGAAAGGAGTAATTGCGCCATCCTGATAACTATACTGAAATCTTTTCGCAGTTATTTTCCAAATATAATGAGCAAATCCCATATTTAAATTTTGAGAGATTAACTCGTCTTCTTTATTTGTGACCTCAAATAGTTTAGCTCCTCTTCCTCCAGGCCTATCACATCCGAATTCAATAATTTGAATCAAATCAGAGGGTTTGGGTTCATATCTAAGTTTTAAATCTTCAAAAACTTTCATTCCTTTAGTCTTTCGATTAAAGGTTTTAATATGGATATAAGCCGTAATTGTATCATCAGCGAAAAAACCGCCCATTGGCCCTAAAATTTTAGGAACATCTTTTACTTCTACATATGCTTTAATTTGAAACGGCTCTTCATATTCGGCAAGAATATCTTCACCCCAAATTTTATCAGAACGCTTTATATTAAATTTATAAACGAAATAATAAATCGGCATTCCAGCAGAATTAATAAGATCTTTCCAAGCAGAATCAACAACTACTTGCTGGCCGCCTAAATTTTCTAAATTATTATAATCATTACAAGCATCAGATACATCCATCCATGGTAATGATTCATCCAAAGAACCTTCCGGTAAATCTTTAGGCAGGAGAGGACAATATGGCTTTGTCATAATGTTCAGTAGAGGTTAAATCATTTTTATTAGGATCTTTTTCTTTAGGTCCATTATACTTTATAAAGTATTGTTTACCAGATTGAGTCAAATAGATATTATCGCCAAGAGGTAATTTCCATCCTAAACCTTTATAAGAAGTTAGCGGCTTTGTAGCTTTAATCAAAACAAGGAGTTCTTCTAATGCTGGTCCTAATACTTCTAAAGCCCCTTCAGTTTCTCCAGTTTTTAATTGTTGAGAAAGTTTAGATAAATGAGGCAGCTGTTTTTCATACTTTGTAAGGTATGTATTATCTTGATATGCCCGGGTTGTTCCTAAAGCAATATTATCAGCTTTCTTTCCAGAACCTTTTGTTCCTTTTTTTCCGGCAATAGATGTAAAAACTGCATCATTGGAAGCATATTCCTTCAATACTTTTAAGGATAATTTTTTTGCTTCAAATAATTTCATGAGAATATTTAAAATTAAAAAAGGTAAGGAACTTAATCCTTACCTTTTAAATTGTTTATGATTTATTTTAGAATTACAGATCAAAGATAGAATTCTTAGACTTGGCTTTCTGACTTACTTTAGAAGCAACTGGCTTCCCGGACTTATCAAAAGCTGGAGTAGTCTTAGTCACAGAAGCTCCACCATTACGGGTAGAAGCATCATAAGCTTGCCCGCCAGCATTAGGCTTATAAGCCCCTTCAATCGGCTTACGGCGTTTTTCCGGAAGAGTAGTAGAAGCCTTAGTTACAGAAGCTCCACCTTCATTAGGCCCAAAAGAAGCATCAAAGATAGAACCAGCTGTATCAGCAATGGTTTCTTCGTCTTCATCGAAGTTGAATTCTTCATCATCTTCGCAACCTTCAGCACTTTCTTCATCTTCATCAGTTTCTTCAATAGAAACTTCGGCTTCATCACCATCTCCATCCATAAGGTCAATTGTAGCTTCTTCATCAGTAGCAAGATCATCGACAGGTTCATCTTCAGAATCACTAAAAATAGCTGCAAGTTCTGTAATAGCATCAACCAGGTGACGAGGAATTTCCATGGTCATAGTTTCGCCTTCTTCATCAGATACTTCAGTTTCATCAGCAAATTCATCAAGACCTTCAGTAGAATCGTCAAGACTCACATCCACCTTATCGAATTCTTTTTCAAATTCTTCGCATAACTTGCTGAAATTATCATCGTTAAAATTACTCATATGTTTATTTAGCTTAGTATTATATGATTCTCCAGTTAAAGCATATTTTTGAACGCCGTCAGGACCAACAAAAATACCAGGTGCTGTTTCCGTCCAGCCTTTAGCTCGAAGTGTTTCGGGGGTTTCTTGATTAATAACTGGAATAGGTCCTTCTGCATCTTCTTCTACTTCATCTGTTTTGGAAGTAGAATTTAAAATGATAGTACCCTCAGTAACACCCTTTTTAAGAATATTACTTTGAAGCAGGTCTTTGATAGCCTGAACTACTTCAGCTCGGGAAGCTCCGGTATTAGAGGTTACGTCCTTTAAGATTTGAGAAAGGTTAATACCTCCTACAGAACCGGAAGTAGATTGTTCAAAATAGTCAATAACAGAATCAATTAAATCATTTCCTTTTTCTTCATCGGTAATTTCTTCAGGAGTAATAAATTCATCCTCTTCATCTTCTTCTAAAGATTTAAAGATCTTTTTGGTGATAGGATCAATTTCAAGAATATTCTTATTAATCATATCTTGAAGAACTCGCATGACTTCGTTCTTAGGATAAACTCCATCGGAAACAGAGAAATAACCGAGAATATCAGATAATGCCATTCCATTAGTCCTAGGACCAATACCTTCATATTGCTGAAGAATAACATCTTGAATTTCCTGATCATCTGTTTCAAAGTCCTCTTCGTCTTCATCAAAACAATTTGTTTCATTTTTATAGTAATCCTTTTCAACAGAAGAATCGAAAGGAGAACCTTTGAAACGAGGCGGAATTTTTACTTTATTTTTAGTCTTTTCAGGACAAGGAATTTTCTTAGTAATTGGTTCTTCAGGTACTAAATTACCAACTGTACCATAACTTTCAGCGAAAATTTCTTCAGCTATGTCTCCAATATTAGAGCTTTTCATCATTATGTTTAATATTTAAAGGAATTAAATCAGTTCCAGGGCTTTAATTAATTGTATATGTTTAATAATGAAAATATCATCAAAGCTTTAGAAGATGCCTTAAATGAAAATGAAATTTTTGTGATTAATTCCAAAGAACGGGTAATTCCATTTGAATCTTCTTTATTCACTATGGAAGTTCTTAAGCGGTCTAATAAAAAACCATTAAAATTATTATTATCTTCTGATAATCGACAATCTAATAAATCAGTAACTTGTATCGCCCTTGCTCTTGCCCAGGCTTATTATAATCCAAATTCCAGAATTTTATTCATTACCGAGAATAGGAAAATGGCTGATTTAATGATTAATGAATTGGGTATTGCTCTTGATACATTAAATGAACTTAACAATGAAATTATAGGTTGTGTTCGTGATTACAATAAATCTGAATTTTATTTCGGTAATAATTCTCTTATTAGGTTTAAATCAATGAACTCTGCAGAATTTGCTCTAAGAGGACAAACCTATGATTTGATTATTATTGATAATGCTCATTCTATGGATGAATATCTTTATACTATTATCAATAGTACTTTTAAAGAATTATTGATTATGAATGTTACTAATACTTTGATTCATCCTGATTCTTTCATCAATAAAATTCTGTAAGTTATGCCTAAAAAAGCTACAAAGATCATTGATTTTAGGGGTGAAGAAGTAGTAGCAAATGAGGAATATTATCTTAATAATCCTAATTTACCTAAGAATACTACAACTTATACCTATACTCCGGCGATGATTAAAGAGATTGCCCGGTGTAAGAAAGATATTATCTATTTTGCTGAAAATCACTTTTATATTATTTCTGCGTTAAGCGGTCAAAAAGAACATATTACCCTTTTTGAAAAACAGAAAAAAATCTTAAAAACAATTCAGCGCAATAAGAAGACACTGCTTATAAGCTCTCGTCAGTGGGGCAAATGTCTTTCTCCAAGTGTGCCAATTTGCGTGCGCTATAAGCCTTTAAATTTATCCTTTAAGATTAACGTTGGAATCTTTTTTAAATTAATTAAAATTCAAAATAAGCTTAAAAAGTTTATTAACAAAATTACCTTTAAAAATGCTTAAAAAATTTAAAGATTTATCTAAAACAATTTTTAGAAAATTTGAAGAAGTTCTTGATGCTTCAAATTGGCAAATTTCTTCAAATCAGGGATGGACAGATATTAAAACTATTAATAAAACTGTCCCTTATCAAAAATATATTATTAAATTCAAGACAGGTAATATTCTCGAATGTGCCGATAATCATATTTTAATTACTATGAAAGATGAGCAAGTCTTTGCTAAAGATTCACTCGGCGAAGATATTGCAACTAATTATGGAGGAGATAAAGTTGTTGATGTAATTGCAACATCTGAATGGGAAAATATGTATGATTTTGAATTAGCTAAAGATTCAAATCATTTATATTATGCCAACGGTATTCTTTCCCATAATACGACCTTAATGACTATCGTTGCTACATGGGTTGCAGTATTTCATCCTGACCAAACTGTATGTATTGTCGCTAACAAACAGTCAACAGCAACCGAAATTTTTATGCGTGTTCGTCTGGCTTTCCAAATGATGGAAAACTGGATTAAGGGCGGTGTTCTTGAATTTAATAAAACATTCTTTACATTAGCGAATGGTTCTCGTATCTTAACATCAGCTACTTCACCTGATGCTATTCGTGGTTTAGCTATTGATGTTCTTCTTCTTGACGAGTTTGCTATTATTCCTCCTAAAGATGCTGAAGCTTTCTGGGCTGCTGTTACTCCTACTCTTGCTTCTCGTTTTAATAATAATAAAAATGCAAAGCTTATTGTGGCATCTACTCCTAAGGGCGTAGGTAATAAATTTCATGAATTGGTATCTAAGGCGGAAGAAGGAAGAAACGATTTTGCGTTAGAGAAAGCTTTTTGGTTTGATTTCCCTGGCAGAACAGAAGCTTGGAAAGATGCTGAATTGAGCACAATGAGCTATGATACATTTACTCAAGAATATGAATGTAGGTTTCTTAATAATTCGGGCTCTCCATTTGATCCTAACATGTTTGATAAGTTCACAAAAGAATTAATTGAACCATTAAACATATTAGAAGATGGAAATTATTATATTTGGAAAAAACCTGATTCCGAAAAAATCTATACCATGGGAGTTGATACTTCTGAAGGCGTAGGACAAGACTATTCAGTTATTCAAATTTTTGATATTACTGACCCCTTGAATATTGAGCAGGCTGCCAGATATTCAACTAATACAATGGATATTACTACTTTTGCGGCTAAAGTCTTGGAAATTGCAAAACAGTGGTATTCTCCTATTATGTCAGTTGAACGAAACGGCCCTGGGGCCCATGTTTGTGAAAAGCTGTTCTATGAAAATAATTATCCGAGATTTATTAATTTCGGTTCAGGATACGGGCCGCAAACCCCAGGGCGAAAAGTTCTCCCGGGTATTATTACCAATAGAGTGACAAAAAGCGAAGGCGTTCATAATATGAAATATTATATTCATGACCGTCGAGTTGTCAAAATTTATGATAAAAAAACTATTGAAGAATTAAGAACATTTACTTGCATTCGTAATCAAAGTAATAATATTCGATGGTGTGCTCAACCAGGATTCCATGATGACCATGTTTTGGCTTTATGTTGGAGTCTTTTTGCTCTTTATAAGAAAGTAATTAACAATTATCTTATTGTTGATAAAAAAGACGTCAATAATATTCCACTTGTTATTAAAAAACGATGGGAAATGGATCCCAGAACTGATTGGGCTAATACTCTTTATAAAGAATTGGATATGGAATCTCCATTTATTGGAGTGATGGCTGGATTTAGCAGAGGTCAAATTAATACTATTACATCAAGTAATGATTTTAAACAAAAAAAGCAAATGAATCTTTTAGATTTTGGAGAAACCCTTAGTTTAGATGAATATCGAAGCCAGATTACGCTTCCGAACAGCTTTGACCAATTTGGTGTCAAAGATTTACCTAACTGGTTCTAACTTTAAATATTTTAACAATGGCTTCGTCACCTTCAGAATTTAATTTAGTAACATTAGATCAGTTACCTGCACTTACTGATCCTTTGGCAGACACTAGTTTATTTTATGTTTTACAATTTGATTCAGTTAATTCTGTTTATAAGGAAGAAGCTAATAAAGTTACTTTAGGAACAGTTTCTAATTATTTTAAAAAAGATTTTGGAACTGCCGTAAACTATAATGCCGGCACTTCTCCTAATGAAGTATTATTAATTCCTGCTTCCGGCACAGTTCCTGATAATCTTATTTCAGATACATTTGCCAAATCTGCAGATTTAACTGCCCATATTGATAATAAGTCTAATCCTCATACCGTAACTTATCAGCAAGTAATTGCAAATATTGCTAGTGGAGGCAGGTTACCTGCCTCTTGGCAAGGAGGCGTAATTTTTAATAATGATAGAACCTGGCAAGAAGAAATCTATCCAAAATATCGTTCTGTACAGTATGGTCCAAATGAAGGAAATTATTATACCTGGGTTTGTAAGGCTGATGTAATAGCAATGTATGCAAATGTTGATGGTATAATAAATGGTTTCTATGTAAGAGGTAGCGGTCCATCAATTGAAGGTAAACCTGTTACGATTGTAACACCTACTGATGATAACCATGCTGCAACTAAAAAATATGTTGATGATGCTATTAGTGCTTCCGAAATAAGTCATAATAAAATCATTAATTATACCGATAATATGAATTTTGATTATGCTTCAGACGGCATTGATCCTTGCTATATTATTCAAACTAATGCTGATAAAACTGTAGATTGGAATTTTACTAATATGCCGGATATTAATATATTTTCTTATACGGTTGCTATTAAAAATTCTGGAAATACTGAAATAAGCATCACATTTCCTAAAGCGGAAAATGTTATTACCAAAATAAGCGCTAATAAAACTGCATTTTGCCGGTTTGAAAAATATCCAGCATCATTCATGGTATCTAATTTAAATCTTTTATCCAGAGTAGACATTGTTTAATGAATACTGAACAACCGATTATTCAAAGTCCCCTTAATAAGACAAGGGCCGATAAGTGGATATTTCTTTTTAATATGCCACAACCCTTGATGCGTCTGAATAAAACAACTCTTAATATTTCAAAAGAATCTGTTAATAAAAATTCAGTTCAATTTGCCCTCAGCAAGATTAAAATTCCTGATATTACCATTAAAGCAATTTCACAACGATATGCTTCTGGAAATGTTTATGTTTCCTCTCATTCTAAAGAACCATTTCCTTTATTAACTTTCTCATTTGAGATTAACGGAGATTATACTAATTATATTACTCTTTATAATTGGTTAAACCTTATCCATGATGAAAAATTGGCAATTCCTGACCCAGATAATTTAATTTCTAAACAAGATTATTTTAGGTTAGAGTCATATTGGACAAACGTTAGTGCAATTGGTTTAGATGAGTATAATAAACCAAAGATTCAATTCATCTTTTCAGAAGCATTTCCAACTTCTTTAAATGGATTTTCTTATGATTATTCTCAAACAGGGCCTATTGAATGTTCTTGTGCTTTTGCTTTTGCTCAAATGTATACAAAAATTCCTGATGACAAATTAATGATATGAAGTTATTCCAACATTTAAATTTTTCTAAATTTTTAATTGAATCTAAAAGTCCAGGCTCAATTTATCGAGTTATGGATATTGAAGAACTAGTTCATTTATTACGAGATAAAGAATGGGAATTAACGAATAATAAATTTGAGAATATAGATATTGACGATAATGTTATGGATGATTCTCAAGAAAATATTAAAAAGCTTCAAAATTCTCTAGTTTATAAAAAAAATAAAGAATATCCTTATTCCAGGAGTTTTGCAAGATCTTTACGACCTGGATTAATTCAAAATCATTTTGATCCAGATACTTCTGTTATCGTTGAATTTGATAAAGAGGCATTATCTAATTTAAGAAATACTCAGATTACAGCTATTGATTACCAGCCTTATGGCCGTGCTCATAAAAATAATGAAATGGAAGATCGACTTTATTCTAAAAGTAAATCTATTAAACTTCCTCCAAAATATAATCTTTCTAATCTCATTAAAACAATTTACTTTAGTGAAGATTTAGCTTATGAATTATCTGGAGATATTAAAGTAATGAAAAATAAACTTGGATTAGACGTAAAGATTATTCCTTGGATGGAAGATTATTCCAAATTAAATTTAGCTATGATGAAAAGGCTTTGATTTAATATCAACTAAAAGCCTAAGAATATTAAATGTTGTTGTAATTCTATCTTCCATAACTTCGTATTTTGGAAGTATATTATAGAAATTATTAAAATATTCTTTAATGATTTTCTTTTTAATTTTTGTCTTACCTTGAGAGATCACTGTATGATACGGGCTTCCAATTACAGTAATCATTTTATTAATTTCATCTGCTTTTAGCCCTTTTAAGTTTTTACAAACACATTTAATTACATAAGATATAAGACAACCTTGCTGAATTGGTTCAGCACTTAAATCAATAGGACGTTTTCTATCAATTATAATTGATCCTTTGGATGTTTTAAACTTCACAGGAATACAGTCAATATCATAAAAACTTAAAAGAAAACAGTAGGTAAAATACATAATATACTTTACAAGATTATATCCGTCAATATCTTCTTGTTTTATAATACTTGCAGCAATTCTATCAACACTGGAAAGTTTTAATTTCATAAAAAATAAAAATCAGTGAAAGCCTTTATTGACCTCCACTGATTTTAGTTTAAAGATTAACTGGATTTAAAAAGGTGCTTTACTTTCGTTTAGTTCCTTCAATCCATTTATAAGCGATAAAGACGATAAATCGAAGAATATTTTTAAACATGTTTATGTTTAATATTTAACCTGATAAAGTGTTGATCCGCAATCCCAAATTTTATAATCAAATCTATTTATTTTATTATATTTTGAATATCTATTTTTATTTTTGACAAAAAAATAGCTTGGCTTAGAATTTGATAAAAATATCAAATTATCTAATAATGTTTTATTAATAATAGGAAAACGTTTATTTTCATAAAATATTAATGATTCTTTAATTGATAAAGGTAAATTATCAATTAAAACTTTAAAATAATTTTCAATTTTAAAATTAAATGTTGAGGATAATCGATAAATTTCATATTTGTAAATTTTATTAAATCTTGGTTTTCCAACAGATAATACATGTATTAATCTATTTTTATAAAAAAGTCCAAAATTATTTTTTGTAGTAATATGTCCAAGAATATTATATTTTTCATTAAATTTTTTAGCTAATTTATTATCGATTTTTTTAAATGTAATAAAATTTGTTTTTATTTTTTTGCTATTAAAATAATCTTTTATAATACCTTTTATTATATTTTTTTGAAAAAGCCATTCATCTTCAAATATATGAATTAAATTAAAGTTTTTAGATTTACATAATAATGATTTATTAATATGATAATTTTCATTTTTACCATGTTCTTCAGAATGCCAATATAGCCCATTAAATTCTATTGCTAAATGTTTTTCTGGAATAACAATATCTAATTCTAAAGGATTTATTAATGTTCTATCATTTAAGCTAATATTAGAAGAAAATTGTTTAATAAAGTTTGATAATTCTTTTTCCCCAATAGAAGTATTAGAAGGAAAGCAATGTTTGCATATAGGAATTCTACCATTTTTTAAATGATCTTTAAATGTATTACCACATGTAGCACATTTAAAATTATAGTATTCTTTTGTGGATTGATATTCATCTAACAAAGTTAAATTAAACTTTTTAAGCTTTTCTAAATGTTTTTTAACAAGACTATTCATAGTTTTTTTATGAATAGTTTTATCTGATAAAGGCCATTCAACCCCAAATTTTAATAAATTATTATTTTTTATATTTTTTAAAACCTTTTTATTGAACATCACATTATTTGTACCAAATTTTTCTAATGACGTCTTCTTAACTTTTTCTTTACATTCTGAAGTTTTTGAATAAAATTTAGTTCCGTATTTTGCTAAACAAGTTAATTCTTGTTTTTCTTTAAACTTTTTATGTTGTAAAATATTTTTAACCTTATATTTTTCAATTAATGTTTTTTCAATATTTTTTCTAGTATTTTCTTTACCTTCTTTAGAATATTTGCAAGTTTTAGAACAAAATTTAGCATTATTACGTCTATTCCAAATACTATAAGAAATAATATTTCCACATATAATACAGGCAGGTAATGTTGCATTTTTACTCAACAATTTTAAAAATCTAAAGGGTGTTTCATAATAAGGTTTATCTTTAATAAAAGTATTAATAAAATTTAATATTTTATTATTTTTTAATAATTCTTTAAGTTGGCTATTATTTTTGCCATGACATAATACTGTCAATAAAGAAAGGTTCATATAGAGTATATTTAAGGATGATTTCTATCATCCTAATTTGTATAAAGATATTTGATAATAGCATTAGCCATAGCTACTCCTAACTGTTCAATTTTATCTTCAGCTAATTTAAGGTCCTTAGGATTATCGATGAAAAACGGTTCAGTTATTACTGTCGGCGCAACTGTTCCTTTAAGAATTCCCCCACCTCGATCTTCACCGGATAATGGCTTAATACCTCTATTTGGAAGATTTAAAACTTTAACAATAGCTTCTTGAAGGTCGGTCGCAAGTTTCTTGCCTTTAGTTGAAGTGTGCCAATAAAGAACTTCAGAACCAGAAGCAGTACCATTATAGGCATTTGCATGAAGTTCAATAGCACAATCACTTTTATACATATTAATAGCTTTAATAGAAGCAGAGACACCTTTTCCTCCACCATCAGTTAAACGATTAACAATATGAACAGAAATACTTTTTGTACTTTCAAGTTCCTTTTTAATAATATCTGCTAACTTTTTATTATAGTCATATTCGGCAATATGACCATCTGATGCTACTGCGCCTTTATCTGCGGTAGAATGACCTATACTTATGACTACAGAATATCCCATATTATCTTCTATGGGTTTATTTAAATTCAGCAGGTCTTCAATGGCTGTAAGGGTCTTATTCCCAATAATACCATCTGCATTGACATTCAATGCTTTTTGAATTCTTTTAATTCGTTCTTTTTGTTCCATATTAATAATAGTTACATTAATAAAAAAGAAGTCTCAAGATTTTATTCTCAAGACTTCTTTTTTATTCATACAAATAAAAAATTCTTTATTCTTTTTCTTTTTTAGATTCTTCAGGAGTTAATTCTTTAACCGCTGTTACAGGATCTTTACGAATAATTTGGATAACCGCCAGTAAACTTACGCCAATTAAACAAATTTGTTCAATTAGCGCAGGATCCCAAACATATCCTAGGTAGGATCCTAAAACTACTAAAGCAGACCAAGTAGAACTTTCACTTAAACGAGCTTTTAACCAAGCGATAAGTTTTACCCAAAGGGTAGGATCAATTTTATTATCTTCAGCCATATTAATATTTAAAGATAATCGGAACACCTTTAAAAATTCAGATAGGTATCAATATCATTCTTATGAATGTTAAATTAATTTAATATAATAATTAATCACCTTTAAATTTTATGTCATTAATTAATATTAATATATGATATTAAATATAATAGATATATTAATGTGGTATGATGGTCCATTTTTATTCATATCAGAAGATCTTAATCGAAATAATATTGGACATCATGATGAATATATTTGCATTAAATGTAGATTAAAATCTGAAGATAATTTGATTATTATTGCAGTTCCTATCACACAAAATGATATAAGCAATATTAAATCTAATAAAATACCTTATGATAAAATATTTCTACAATCAAACGTTTATTATAAAGGATGGTTTGACGATTATGATAGTTTAGAGGTTGAAGTATTTGATTTAAATGAAGATATTAAAGAACAATTATTTGGAGGAGAACCATCTTATTTGAATTAAAAATGGACGAAAAATTTAAAAATACAGTAGAAAAGTTCCAAGATATATTGGATTATTATGTTCAGAATGAAATCTTTTCTAAAAAATGCGGATCTAAGTGGAATGTTTATAATAAATTTTTCATCAATACTTCTATTCTTAAAAAATGTTTTAATACAGATAATCCATATGAAATTTGGAAACAATTTATCGGAGGTAAAATACAATTTTTATCTTTAATGTTTTTATTAAAAAATAATAATACTCATTATCCTCTTACAGTAAATGAAATGTTACAGTTGATAACATCATCTCAGTATGCTTTTGATGATTTTTATCCGACTACAACAATAGGCTACCTTCCCGGTAGAACCATTAATTTATTTTCTACTGATGAGGCAGATTATATGCGTGACACCTTTATAAGTTTAGAAAATATTAAAAAGAAAAATATATTTGAATATTCTAATCTTCCTTGGAAAAGTTCAAGATTAATTAGAAATTTAATTTATATGATTGAAAAGAAAATTAAAGAATTGAATGAGCTATATCCCGATTAAATTTTTAGAAGATACTCATCAATATATTAATATTGAAACAAATGAGGAATATTGCTCAGTTTCTAAATTATTGGGGCGATATAAGGAAAAGTTTGATGCAGAAAATATTTCTAAATGGGTTGCAAAGAAAAGAGGAATAAGTCAAGAAGAAATTCTTAAAGAATGGGAAGATAATAAAAATTTTGCATGTGATAGAGGTACTGATTTTCATGCTGCTCTTGAAAATTATGTAAAGTATGGAGAAGTTGATCCTTTATACAAGAAGATTATTGAAAAGTTTCAATTAAAAGTAGAAAAATATATTCCAAATATTTCAGAAATATATTCTGAAAAGTTGTTATATAATCATGATTTTAAAATTGCCGGTACTAGTGATCTTCTATTTGAGTTAGAAGATGGTACATTTATCATTGGCGATTTTAAAACAAATAAAAAATTTAGATTTGGTTCAGATTATGGTAAATGGATGAAAGCTCCATTAAATCATTTATCTGAATGTGAATTTAATACATATGCTCTTCAGTTAGGAATTTATGGATTTATGAATGAAATTCTGACTAAGAAGAAATGCAAAGGACTGCTCATTTTCTGGTTAGATATGAATACCGGAAATTGGGAAGTTATTCCAACAAATTTTATGAAGCATGAGATTATTCTGATGCTTAATCATTATAAGAAAAATATAAATACCCCTCAATGAATTATCATTCAAAAAATAAAAAGAAATTTTTGAATTTTGTTCAGTAAAATAATTTCTAATAAAATTAGAAACCATAAGTAACACACATGACTCTTAAACAATTTAAACGACGATTTAAAAATTATCAAACTCAGGTTGAAGTAATTTGTAATAAATTAATTGCCGATATTGAAGATACAGATGTAGATGATTCTTTAGCTGATATGGTTCAAGGTATTGTAGCTAATATTACAACTGCTATTGTGGAACCTGATGAAGAAGAATATATTCCCGAGTGTTCATTATCTCGACTTAATGAACTGCTTGAAGAATTAGAAGAACGAGACGACGAAGAAGAAAACGAGGACGAATAATATGGAATGTACCATTGATAAATTTAAATTTTCTTTGAATGATAACGGATCAATTTCCGTTTATCAAAAGAATAGTTTAACAATTGTAACAACTTTTTATCCAGCGGAAAATATTGAAACTCAGAAAGATTTTGATATTGAATGTTCTGATTTTTATATGAAGAGCTTACTTTATTAAAGTGGAGAATTTGCAAATAAAGATATTATCTTTGAGACAATATCTGGTAAACTTCCACCAATAGCTGTAAGAATAATAATTAAAAAAATTAAGCATTTTGCCCAAAGAGAATCGAGTATCTTCCAAAGGATATTCGATTCTTTCTTTTTAATTTTATTAATCTCATCAATAATTTTAGAATAATTAGTTTCACTTAAAAAGTATACACATACTACACTATGTGAGAATGGACTAGATAATGATGCTGGAATTCTGGTTGCAACCCATCTTACACGAAATAATTTAGTTTCTTTAGTTTTTAATTCGCATTGATTTGTACTTTGTTGATTAATCGATTGAAGTAAAGTTAAAATATTAATAGAATCAAAAGCATGAAGATCTTCAGCTTTAACACAAAAATCATTAATATTTTTTCCCAATAATTCTTCTCGAGAATATCCAATTTTTTCACAAAAATACGGGTTAACATCTATAATTAACCCCCGGTAATCAAGAATTAATAATCCATGCCTTGCCATTTTCCAGCAACAATAGTAATAATCTTTTGTTGAATAAATTCGTCTAGCTATACGGTCCTTAGTTGCAACTAATTCTGCCTCCCATTTATCTTTCTCCTCATCGTAACTATAGCTATTCATCTTTTTAAAATATAAGTTTATTTAAGATTATAGCTGAGCCTAAAAAAGTAATAAAATATTAAAAAACAATGATTTCTTCAATTTTTGCAATGCTTCCCAATGGTTCTATTGGACATAAAAATTCTCTTCCCTGGAAAGGTCAAAAATATAAAGAAATAGCTAGAAGAGATATGGAACATTTTAAAAATGTTACCGAAGGAAAAAGTGTTGTGATGGGTTATAACACTTTTGAAAGTTTGAATTTTAAACCTTTAAAAAATCGCTTAAATCATTTTATTATTACTTCCAGGGATTTGCCTCTTAATCTGCCTGATAATGTTATTAAAATTAATATATGCGATTTTATAGATAAATTTAAAGATTCCGAAGAAGAGGTGGTTTGCATTGGCGGAAGTATGCTTTATGATACGCTTTTAAAATATTCCAAAGTTGTCTACCGTTCTATTTTTTATATTGAAGAATTGATGGACATTTATCATGATACCTATTTTTCAGATATTAGCAGTCTTTATCTGCTTTGGAAATTTATTCCAGCTCAATTAGAAATTCATACAGTAGGTGATTACAGGCTCGCTATTGAGAAATTTATAAGATGGCAAAACACCATGGATAATTGAGAATACTGATAAGATAAAAAGAAATGAGTGGAGATATAAAGGAAATAGGCTTCTTACGCAAGCCTGAGAGTTGTTATCGCAGGATTTTGCTGGAGATCCTTGAGAAGGGGGTTCTTAAATCTAATAGAACGGGTATTGATACTAAAAGTATTTTTAATACTAGCTGGAATTCTGGAAAATTACTGACCAAAGGTTATTTTCCATTAATTACAATGCGAAAAATCTTTTTTAAAGGGGCATTAGTAGAATTATTCTGGATTCTTGGCATTCTTCAAGCTCAAAATCCTATTCCTAATACTGATAGGAATAATGTAATGTATCTTAAAAATGAAAATGTACATTACTGGGATAAATGGGCTGATGAAAAAGGTGATTTGGGTCCTGTATATGGCAAGCAATTAATGGAATGGGATTGCGGTTATTTTAATGTTTCTAAAAATGATATTTTAGAACGGGCGACTGTTAATCAAATTCAAAATATCATTAATACTCTTAGAACTAATCCTGATGATAGGCGATTAGTATTTTCAATGTGGAATCCAGGAGAACTAAATGATATGGCGCTTCCCCCTTGTCATTGGGGCGGAGAGTTTTATTCTGAACCTTTGGAAAATGGTAAACGGCGCTTGCATCTTCGATGGATTCAAAGGTCTTGTGATATGCCTGTTGGGGTTCCTTTTGATATCTGCCTTTATTCTTTGCTTCTTTTTATGATGTCTAAAATGACAAATCATGAAGTGGGAACTGTTTATGGGCTATTTGGGGATAGTCACATTTATGTAAATCAGATTGAGGGAGTAAGGGAAATGATTTCTTCAACAATTAATGTACCTCCAAATTTAATTTATTCCGGTCCTGATTATGTAGAAAAATTAGAAAATTTTCAATTAGATTGGTTTTCTATTGAAAATTATAAGCCAGCCAAGATTATTAATATGCCCGTAGCTGTATGAAATACCAAATTTTTAATTTTGAACAAGATGAAAAAGAGATTTTTCTTTTAACAGAAGATCAAAATTTATATCATCTTGAACATGAAGATGATATTTCTATTATCTTTAAGAAAGATGATAATGAGACAGATCATCTTGTTATTTTTAAAAATTCTATTATTTTCTTTTCAAGAGAACGAAAAGAAGATGATGGAATTATAAAAACATTTGTTAAGATTCTATTAAAAAATAATATAAGTTATAATTTTACCTCTCAAGATTAATATGAAAATTTATTTGGATGGTCCAGATTCAGGCGGGAAAACACATTTGGCAAAAGTTTTGCAAGAGGCTTTGAAATGCGAATATATTCATTATTCTTATAATGAGGATGACTTTGAATATGCGGATCAAATTAAACAGTCTTTTGAGTTCTTAAAAGAACATGATAATGTAATTATTGATCGTCATCTTATTTCAGAATATGTTTATGGGTCAGTAGTTCGAAATGAACCGCGTATTCATTTTTGTCCGGACCTGGATGGAGGTAAAGATTTTATTAATGACCTATTAAATGCTTTTGACCTTATTATTTTTTGTCTTCCTATGGATAAGGGGATTTACCTTAAAAACTATGTCAATTGTATGAAGACTAAAGAAGAATATATTTCTAATGTTGATGTTATGTCAAAAATTTATGACAAGTATCAGGACATTTATCTAACCTTTAAGTCATGTCATCCTGATCTTCAATATAAGGTAGTTCGATATGATTATCTTAAAACACTTTAATTTTATATGAAACATCTAATTTTTCATTGCGAGCAGGTCCACAATCGATATGTGGTAAACAGGAAGAGCAGTAATTTTGTTACTGAAGATGGCGACCTTCAATTTTATCTATGGGGCAATGGAGCAAAGACTCCTATGCTGGAAGGAGATCCCATTGAAAATATTGAAGAAAATAAGCAAATGACTATTCGTACATGGATTCCATCTACTTTAGTGGAAGTAATGTTAACTGGTTATTTTGAATATATTAATGATGAAGATCTTGACGCACAAGAATATCATTCTTTGATGAATACTTGGAGTACTAATATTTTTGATGATACAATGGCTTTTCAGCAAAAATATGGTCTTTGGAGAAAGGATCAATTTGGTATTCTCCCTGAAGAGGAAATGAAAGTAAAGATCGGCCATCTTTATGAAGAACTTGCAGAAATTGATAAAGCACACAAGGAAGGTAATATTTATGAAATTTCAGATGGTTTAACCGATCTGATTTATGTTGCGTCGGGCTTGTTAAATCTCATGAACATGCCTGCCCAGGCTTTGTGGAATGATGTTCAGGCCAGGAACATGCAAAAGATTCGTGCAACTAAAGATAATGTCGGAAAGCGCGGAAGTACTTTTGATGTAATTAAGCCAGAAGGATGGCTTCCTCCAAGAACAAAAGATATTATCGATTCTACTCTTCGTTAATAATATATGGATTTCCTTTTTGAAAATAAAACATTTCAAGATTGTACATCTAACGAATATTTTGCAAGATTATTTTGTGCTTCTAAAAAATCTGATTGTTTAAATGATAATCAGATTTTTTCTTTGCTTGACAAATATGGATTATTTGAAAGTATTATTCTTTATCATATAAATCCAAGATTTGAAAATGAAGCATTTAGAACAAAGTTTATAGAAAAGTTTTATAAATCTTATTATAAATCTGATGTAAACTATCAATTATTTTGTGTTCCTTTTCTTTATAAGTTTTTTGCAAAGATTAACAACAGTGGTTTAACGGCTATTGCACAATTTAACATTGCTTTAAAAATTGCCAAAGCTATTATTGTTCAAGATGAAACTTTGGATAAAGAAACTTTGTTGACTATTTTAGAATTGCTTCAAGCTTATGACAACAAGCCCGAGTTTTTGGCAGAAACGCTCTGGAGAGAATACAATAAAGCTCATGAGCCTGAAGAAAATAAGAAGGAAACACTAAGATTTGCGGAAAAAACATCAGGTATTAAGTATGAAGATTACGATGAACATTCTTTTATAGCTTATAAGGGAATTAAGAAAGATAATACTTCTACTATGACATCACGCATAACATATGAAGTAGGCAACACATATACGGATATATGCGACAAGGATGATGTAGATAATTCTTTTGGATTAAGTGTTTGGGATTATATAAATGCCAAAGTATATTGTTCTGAAAAAATTATCAAAGTAAGAATATTTTTTAAAGATCTTCATTATATCTCTTTCAAGGATGGAAAGATTCGCACAAATAGATTTGAAGTTCTTGAAGAAGTAAATTAATTAAAATTATATGAAAATTATATTATCATTGCTGGCAGGGGGAATTATGTGTTCCTGTTCTCAAAATATGCTTTTAGATAAGCAAGGAAAAGAAGATTTGATGGTTTGTTCCGGAGCATGTGTTGTGTCCTCGTCTATTCGAAAGGATGCTGAAACATTGGTAGCTTTCCAAAAGGCTTCTGACATTATTGGAACTATTATTAAGAACGATCAAGTTACCCGGGATGAACTTCAGGCCAAGCTGACAGAAGCTTTGTCTAAATTGTTCTCGAAGCAAATTGTAGATAAGGTTGTTTCTGAAATCATGAATGTATATGACGAAAATATGGCAAAGATTCATAATAATGAAAAATTGATGATGGCTTTAGAATCTACCAAGTCTGCTATTGACTCTGGCATTCAATTGGCGATTAAGACCGGACGTCCGGTAAAAGTCGTCCCTAAAGCATAAAAGAAGTTTAGAAAAGCTATATAACTTGAGAGAAATGCTTGAAAAATAAAGCATTTCTCTTTTTTTATTTTTACCATTAAACACCTTCAAGTTTTAAGGAAATCTATAAAATAAATTTATGTGTTTAAGTGGAGAAGGACCTCTGAAAGGTAAAGAAGTATTATTGAGCGTTATTGCGGGAAGTATTTCTTATGGGTTGAATACTAAAGATTCAGATGTTGATATTAGAGGTGTTTTTGCTTATCCTGTTAAAGATATATTAATTGGTGAATATGAAAAGGTAATCCAGGAGAATAATAATGATACTATCTATACTGAGATTGGATTCTTTCTTAAACAATTAAGAAAGAATACTCCTTCGGCTCTTGAAGTTTTGTTCACTACTGATCCTGAGCATGTTAAAATTAGGGATAAACGATTTAATCCATTAATTGAAAAAGTTCTTTCTAAGAAATGTTTTTATACTTTTGGAGCTTATGCCGAATCTCAAATTTTAAAGGCTAAAAATGTTAATAAAAAGTCAGCTAATCCTTTTCCTAAAGAAAGGAAAACATTAAAAGATTTTAGCTGGGTATTGTACCATCAACATTCTATTCCTTATCGAGAGTGGTTGGAATGTTATGGTATTAAAGAGACTAATTTATCTCTTTGTAAAATGAATCATGCTGAAAATGTTTATGTACTTTATAATCATCCTTGTAAAGCTGGACCTATTTTAGACATGAACATTAATATTGTATCAGTTCCAAAAAATATAAATTCAGTAGCACATGTAGTTATTAATATTCCAGCTTATCAGAAATATTGTAAAGAATATAAAGAATATTGGGATTGGGTTTCTAAAAGGAATGAAAAAAGATATGTAACAAATGTAGAAAAAACTTCTAATAAAACCTTTTATGATACAAAGAATATGATGCATCTTTTCCGTCTTATGAGTCTTTGCAGAGAGATTTTAAAAGACGGAACATTAACAGTTAAATGTAATCCTATTTTAAGACAATTTCTTTTAAAGATTAGAAATGGTGATTTTGAATATGATTATCTAATGGAGTTGGCAAATGAAAAATCTTTAGAATTAAAGGAATTGTTTAATACGTCAAAGTTACCTGAAGAACCTGATAAGGAATTTTTTAAGAATTATATTTTAAATTTTTATGAATAAAGAGATTAATAAATCACTTCTTAAAGATGCAAATTATGTTTGTATCGCTAAAGAACTTTGGGATGATGGAGAAGTTAAGAAACATGGCTATTTGATTGTCAACAAATATGATATTAAAGCTAATAATATCCAAAATATGGCAGATGCTGCTAAATTTTGTGCTTCTCAAATTTTCTGGGGTACTTATGGAGGGTTGTTCGGGGAAGGCTGGGAAATTGAAGTGAAAGTTTCAGATGGATTTTCTGACAAAACTTATCGTCTTGTTTCATTTATTAATGAAGAAGATGAGACTTTTGATTTTAAAGAAATTTAAAAAGATTTTTATAAAATGAAAATAAAAGTAACACACGAAGATAAATCAGTCATTCTTGATATTCCGGCCGATAAAGTGATGGTGGTTTTGGCTGATGCTTATAGCTATAAAACTGAAGAAGTCAAAGATTGCATTGACACCGTAAGTTTTATTAAAGACTGTGGAGACATAGTGGAGATTAAATGTAGTGAGGATGGAGACGCTGCGCTGTTTTATAATTCTGTATGGATAACGGATTTTGCATCATCATATGATACAGAGTCTTCCCGAGTGGCTTGTGGTTATGCTGTGTGGGTAGGAGCGACAGGAGCGAATTCTCGTCCTGAAGGTACTATTCTGGAAGAGCAGTTCCTTCGACATGAAGGGGGTTTTGACATCGTTACTACACCTCGCGCTATTGTGCATGCGGCTTATTTGACTGAGCAACGCCAACAAGTTGCTGATGCGGGTAATTTTAGGTCTGCCATGAACTTGGGATCATTCACTTTGGTACGCGGGTATCGTCTTTCAGAGGATCTTTTGGAAGAGGTATACTCTTATTTGAAAGCTCCACGCGAAGAAAAGAAAGATTATTCTAACCATTGCTTAGATACAAAAGAAGCTATATATTTTATTTCACAGGCACATTTAGAGTCAGATTGGAATAGTTCAATTAATTGTATTAGTAGGGGATATTGGAATAATGTTGGTTTATTTTATTTGTTAATGAAATAAGCACTATTAATTTTTAAGAAATATTTTATATTAAAAAATAATGATTAAATCTTTCGAATTGTTTAATCTTGATAAGAAAGGCAATCCTATTACATGGAGTATATCTTATGACGATCTTAGTAATTGGTATACTATGTCTTCTGGTCGAGTAGGGGGAGCTATTACTACAACTGAGCCAACTTATTGCGAAGGTAAGAATGAAGGTCGTTCTAATGCTACTACTCCTGAACAGCAATGTGCTTTAGAAGTACAATCTCGAATTGAAAAGCAAAGGAAAAGGGGATTTCAAGATACTATTCCAACTGAAAAACAATTTGAAGTAACTCTTGCCAAAGAATTTAAAGCAAGAAAGAAATTTATTAAATTTCCTCAATTTGCTTCTGCTAAATTAGATGGCTTTAGATGTTATATTTGTGCTAAAGGAATGTTTTCAAGGACTCATCATGAGATTCTTTCATGCCCTCATGTATTTGAGGAGTTGAAACCTTATTTCATTGCTAATCCTAATGCAATTATTGATGGAGAATTATATTCTCATGAACTTAGAGATGATTTTAATCAAGTTGCATCTTTGATTTCTAGAACTAAGAATATTACTAAAGAATTCCTGGCAAAGACAAAAAGCATTATTAAATTTCATGCTTTTGATTTTGCGGAACGAAATACAAAGATTCCTTATAAGGACCGTAATAAGCATACCAAGCTTAATCAATGCTGTTATCATCTTTATCCTCTTCAAATTAATAATATTACATTAAAGTATAGTTTGGGTGTTACTCAATTTGAAGTTAATTCTTTTGAAGAGGTAGAAGCTTACTTAGATGATGCGATTGAAAATGGATTTGAAGGAATTATGCTTCGCAATCCTGAGATGATTTATGATGAAGGACGTTCTTCTAATCTTATAAAGTATAAACGATTTCAAGATAGCGAATATAAGATTGTTCAAATTCTCGATGGACGGGGTAACCATGCCGGACAAGCAGCACAAATAATTTGTGAAGATGAAAATGGAGTTCAATTTTCAGTAGGTATGGGGAAAGGATGGGATGAACCTGCTAAACGTAAATTTTTCAAAAATCGAGCACTTTATGAAGGCAAGATGGCAACTATCATTTATCAAGATTTAACTCCTGATCTTAATGTACCTAGGTTTGGAAAGTTTAAAGCAATTAGAAAATAATTAATATTTAATAAATTATGAATAAAGACTGTACTGATTGGACTATTGTTAATAGGTCTAATGGAATAACATTTTGATTATTCGTTAGTTTCAAAGAAATAAAATGAATTTATAATAAAAACTTTCATTTTTCTTAAAAAATATTTAAGTTCTAATTTTACTTTACTTAATTGCGTATAAAATAAGATAATGATATTACGTACTTCTTCACATACAATTAAGTTTGCCAATACCGGTAAAAAGGTATTGTATAAGAAGATAGTATCTGATTATCAATGGTTACTACAGAAATATATCGACCTCATTTACGAAATGAAACTGCCTCTTAAAACTAATCTTTCGAGTAAAGAGTTACCAATTCTTAATGATATAGTAAATGCTAACTGGAGAGTTGATTGTTATCGTGAAGCAGTACAAACTTATCGTTCGGTACTAGCAAAATATAAAGGTAAAAAATGTCACAAACCATTTACTAAACCTATAATCAAATCTCATTCAGTTAATATTAACTACCATTTATGGGATATTGAAAAATGTGAGGAAGGTGAGTTTGATTATTTTATTCGTATTTTTTCTCCTTATCTTAAAACAAAAACACGTTATCTTACATTCAATATTCCTATTAAGTTTCATTATGCTTGTAACTGTTTGAAAGATCAAGGATTCGAGTTTAATAATCGAACAATGATGCTTCGAGATAATGGAATGTTATGTCTTTACTGGGAGAAAGAAGAAGTAGCGAAGCATGATGGTAGACCGATTGGTGTCGATTGCGGTTACAAGAAACTACTCGCATGTAGTGACGGAAAGGTTTACGGCAAAGAATTAGAAGGAATCTATGAAAAGATTTCTCGTAAGAAACAACGGTCTAAAGCTTTCAAACGTGCATTAATTGAAAGAGATCAAGCAATCAACCGAACCGTTAAAAAGTTTTATAATGAGCATAAAGATTGTGGGCAGATTATAGTTGAGAATCTTAAGAACGTAAAACGAGGTAAAAAATTTTCCAAAAAGTTTAACAACAAGTTACAAAGGTGGAGTTACACTAAAGTAATGAATAAGTTAGGTAGATTTAGTGAAGAAGAAGGTTTCTTACTCATTAAAGTTCCTCCTGCTTATACATCTCAACGATGCCACGTTTGTAATACTGTTAATAAGTCAAGTCGACAAGGTGAGGTATATCACTGTAAGACTTGTGGAGCTGAGATGGATGCAGATATTAATGCAGCTATTAACATTCTCCATTTGGGAGTATATAGTCCCCAAAACTTAAAAGCCGAACGTCAATGAATTTCATTAGATTTCATTGAATTTAGCAACCATAGAAGGAGATATTTTGACTCTTTATGAAAAGGAAAATGGTCAAATTATTGTAGTTACAGATGATAAATTTTATAATCAGATGAGGGTGGAAACATTTAACGATCTTCTATCTTTTAAGAAAGAATTTTTTAAGCCTGATGAAAAATTTAGCTGGTTTTCTATTAAAAACTTCAAATGGTTTAAAGAAAGTTTGCTTCGTAAAAAAGTTCTTCCCGAAGAAATTAAAGAATTATGAATATATTAGCAGGATATATCATTATTGCTTTTTTATCTTTTTTAGGATTTAATCTTTATGATTTTATAGATTTTAATTTAAATTTTAGTTTTAAAAAAGCAATAAAGCATCCATTTAGTTTTTTATATTGTTTTTTATATGAAGGAATAAAGGAATTTTTATTTTTTAAATTATTCTTATCTATATTTTGGCCTATATCATTATTAGTGGCATTAATAATTTGTCTTGAAAGTCTTTTTGAAGATAAGATAAAAGCATTTCTTGAGAAATCCTCGAAAAAAATTGATGAAAAATATAGAGAAGCACGACAAAAAATCGGGATCGATTGAATTAGTTAGATTTGAAGATAGTTATGTCGATGATTGGGGAGGAGTTCATTTTAATTCTGAATTTAGAATAATTACAGGGAATACAATTCTTGCGATTTTTCCATATAAATGGAATGATATAGGCGCACAATATAAAGCAGCAAAGTTAATTTTTAATCATTATATAAATGAAGAAAAAGAATTAACTGACATTCAAGAATTAAGAACCATTAAGAAAAGAGAAGGAAGATATTTATGAGTTTAAAGTTTAAACAACGAGATCCAAAACCAGTGGAAGATCTTCGAAAAAAGATTCAATCAGCCGAAATTTCTAATCTCAAAAAAGAGCTTGATGAAACATTCAAGACTATTGGAGAAGAGTTTAAGAAGATTCGAGAAAATCCTTTTTTTAAATTCTTTAATTCCTTGACAAAAGAACAACAACAAAAATTTTTAAACAAATTTAAAGATGAACTCGGAAACTGAATCTCACTGAATCTCAAAGAGAAATCCTTATTAAAATGGTGAAACAAATTGATCTTTCTAAGTTGTCAGATTCTAAGCTTAGAAAAATTATTAATATTATTATTCAAGAGGAACAGAAGCCGGTAGTAACTACTAAGTCTGATAATATTCAGATCATTATGGAGAAATGTTACAGAGAGGCACAAGATGTTATTAATAATAAAGAAAAAGTTAATAATAAAGAAGCTCCTAAGATTATCCCTATGACTCCTTATGAACCCAAATATGGGTGGAAACCAATTTGGAATGTGGAACTTCAAAGTTAAGCACTTTCAATAACTAAGAATTTTCATATTATGTCTTTAATGAAGAATATAACAAATAAAGCTATTAATAATGGTTTATCTGTTGGAGGATTTCTTCAGATGATGATTCTATTTTGGTATTGGTTTGGTTATGAGCCTTTTACTAATTGGAATTGGATTCAGTTATTTTCTCCAACTTGGATTTCTATTGCTGCTACTATTCTTGGAATTATTTTCGGGGGAATTATCGCTCTACTAACTATTATTATTTTTGATAATGACTAAATTTTTACTTTTTTCTTCTTCTACATGTGGTCCATGCCGTATGATGAAACCAGCCTGGGAACGTATAGTCGAAAAATATAAAAAAGATCCTGAAACCGAATTTATGAGTTTTATCGTCGATCAGGATAATTCGGCAATGCCTTATGTTAAAAAGTTTAAAATTCGATCTGTTCCTACCCTTGTCGCTTGTGATGAGAATTATGATAAGCTCGAATCCTATACTGGAGTTCTTTCTCAAGAATGGCTGGAAGAATTTATTCTTCGTAATATTGAACATGAACCAGAGCTATAATGTCTCTTAAAGTTATTAAAACAAAAGGAAATATCTTTGATACAAAAGCAGATGTAATTTGCAATGCCGTTAATTGTATCGGAGTAATGGGAGCAGGAGTTGCAAAAGCTTTTGCCGATAAATTTCCTGAAATGTATTGGAGCTATCAGAACTCTTGTAAGTCTAAAATGGTTAATATTGGTAAAGGCCATTATTTTTATTTGTCCGATGAAGATAATTGGAAAATGATTGCCAATGTTCCAACTATGTTTTATCCTGGTTCAATAGCAAATTTGGGAGATATTTCTTTGTCTCTTTGTGATTTGTTTGAAGTTATGAACACTCATCATCTTAATACTGTTGTAATGCCTTTTTTGGGATGTGGTATAGGACGAGTAAAACCAAAAGAATTTGAAAATCTTTTGTATAATTTTCGAACAAAGCATGATATTTCTGTTCTTTTAGTTGAATATGCAGGAAATTAATCACCTTTAAAAGAATAGTAAAAGTTTATTATTTTAATATGCTTGATTATCCTAAGTGGCTTTGGACGCGCAATCAAAAAGCATTTCTTGAAAATTATTACCACACTTTAATTCCTTCTGATGGAGAAATAACAGTTGATGAAAAAGCAAAGTTTTGGTTAATAAGAAACGGTCAGACTGAAATTAAATTAAGCGTTAATAAATTTAAAGAAATCGGAGTTAATTGGGATAAAGAAAGTATTAAAAATCAATTTGTAATACTTAACGAATACAAATATTTGGACGAAAATCAAAAAATTAAAATTTAAAAATATATGAGAATTATTGGACGTTTGGGACGTGTTTTGTTTGGCTGGCTTAATCTTGGTGTAAATTCACTTGAAAGTAAGAATGTTGATGCTCTCATTGCATCTCTCGAAGATGAAAAGAGCAAGGCCAAACAAGAAATTTATGAACGATTGATTGCTGTAAAGACTACAGTAAACAACATGACTAAAAATGTAAAGAGTCTTAAGCAAAAGGTTCAAGTTCTCAATGAACGAGCCATTCTTGCTCTTAAGAATGGCAAGGAAAGTCTTGCTGCCGAATTTTCTCTTCAATATGAAAATACTAAGGCACAGCTTGATATGGCTGAAAAGGCTCTTGAAGAAGCAACTGCAACTTATGATAAGTTGATTAGTAATCAAAGGGCTGTTCTTAATTCCTATGATTCTCGAATTGAACAGATTAAGCTGAAGGCTGCATCCGCCGCTATGAAGGAAGATCTTGCTGCTTTGAAGGATATTGCTAATATTTCAGGCAAAAATGATTTTAATGGAATGTCGGCAGATATAGATAAGATCCTTGAAAAGAAAGATTCTAAGGCTGATGCTTCAATTGAAGTAAGTGGAACTCTTAATGATACTAAAGATGAAATGAATGAATTTATTGAATCTATATCTAAAGAAGATGCCCTTGCCCGTTTGAAGGCTCGTGTTGCTGAGAGTTAATGAAACAAGTAGTTTTCAAACTTATTGATCGACTTGGTGATAGTAAAACTTACCAAGTCGATCTGTTTGAAGAAGAATTCTTCGAAGACCCTAACTATAGGACCATTGAAGATTTTAAGCATACTTTTAAGATTTATTCTCCATTTGCTAATAAAAGTAAAATCATTAAAGTAGAGAATGGCCTTAATGAAAGATATTTTACTTGGTGGAATACTTTAGGAATAGCTTCATTTGATTATTTTATTAATATAAATCAATCTTTTTTAATTGAAGCACAAACTGATCGAGCAATTTATGATAGAGATCTTGAAAATTTCATTAGAGAATTTTTCTTAAAAAGTAATTTAATTGTTGATAGATTTGAGATTATAAGTTTTGGTCAAGCAAATTTTAAAGCTTATTCTATTGATTTAAACAATAATGCTCAATATATTTTATTTGGGCCTAAAATTAAGGTTTACGAGAATTTAAAATTACTTTTATTAAAAATTGAAGAAACTATCCCAGTAGCATTTGTTAAGACAATTAACAAATTGACAACGGATTTAATCACATATCAAATATAAACTATGGCACTAAAAATTGATATTGAAGACCTTGAGATGATTCTTGCGGCTTCTAAAGTACCTCAGGATAAACAAAAAATTATTCTGGAGGAAGCAAAGGCTCTTGTTGAGCAAGAGAAAGAATTGACTGAAAAGAAAAATCGAGTTAAAAATCGATTTCTTGTAATGCCGATTGTTTTGGATGATACAGAAGTCGAACAATTTCAAGATCGTTCTTATGTAATTATTCAAGCTCCTGAGGAACTTAGTGATTCAGAAGTTCAGTTGGCGGTTGAACGAAATCTTATCGATGTTGTGAAGTCTCAACGAGGTAAAAAATATAATATCACTACAGTTTCCAATGCTATTTCTAAGATAAAAGCAAAGGATTTAGTTGTGGGGGATTATAAGATTAAGTTAAAGACCAAGATTCCAGTGGTTGGAATTCCAGTTATTAATAATATTTCTGTATAACATTAATATTAGTCACATTAAAAAATAAAAAGAAAATAAAACATGAAGGATTTTTTTTGCAGCTCTATTTCTAATTATTGCCGTTGTTGCGGCTATTATTTTTGCCGTTAATTTTTCAAATGAAAAAATTGATGGCGGTTATGCGGGTTATGTTTATTCCGAACCAATATTTGGTTCGAAGGAATTTAAACAAGTAATTAAAGGACCCGGTAGTACAGGTATGGTATGGAGGCAGAATTCTATTAAGATTTGTGTAACTCCTTATACTCAGACTGAAATTTTTGACGATGTTCGTAGCTCGGACCAACTTAAGATGAAGGCTGAAGCTTATCTTGTTTATCGTATCGACAGTGAAAAAGTAAAGGAATTCGTTGAAAATTATGGAGCTATTTCTGAGACAGTCCGAAGCCCGGAAGCTATTGCTCAAGATGCTTATGCTTCATTTATTCAGCAACCTTTCCGTACTGAAGTACGATCTGCTATTGCCAAGTTTAAAGGCCTAGAAGCTCCTTCCCGGATTCCGGAAATCACCAGGATGGTAGAGACTAACCTTAAGAAGCAACTTAATGGTACTCCATTTATTGTTGAAAGTGTAACTATTGGTTCCACTATTCCGCCTGAATCGGTGACTCTTGGTATTACTAAGAAGGTTGAGGCTACTCAGGAATATGAACGCCAGGCTACCCAGCTTGAAATTGCAAAGCGTTCCGAAGAGATTGCTAATGCAGAAGGCCGGGCAATTGCCAATAAGATGGCTGCAGAAGCTCAAGGTAAGCTTCTTCAGGCTAAGGCTGAATCTGATGCTGCAAGGTATCGCCGAGAACAAGAGTCTTTGGCCATGCTTGCTCAAAAGAAAAATGAAGCAGAAGCTTTTCTTGCTATGAAGACTGCAGAAGCTCAAGGTAAGAAGCTTGAAGCTGAAGCAATTCGAGAATTGAATGCAGCAATGGGAAGTAATTATGCTCGAATTAAGTTTTTTGAATCTTTCAAAGATATTAAACTTCCTTCAATGCTGATTATGGGAGGAGCTAATCAAAATGATGGTTTATTTAAGGTTTTGAATATTGCAGATTTTAAACCTGCTGGTAATTAATTAACAAATAAAGAAATTCCGCCTAATTTAATATTAGGCGGAATTTCCATTTATATTGATATGAATATTTTTAGTTTTGAATATGGCGATTTGTCCGGAGACGGACATGATGAAAGAGATATAGTATGGTTAAAGACTGATCTTACTAAAGAAGAATTTGAAGAATGTTTAGATGGCATTAAATCTGAACTAGGATTTGATTTTGACGATAATATTTTTGCCGCTGGTGAAGATGATATTCTTCCGCCTGAACTAATTGATTATCTCAAAGAAAATAAATTTGACCTCATAGAAAATATTTTACAGGGACAGACAGATAACGTTCATTTTATATTGGACTTTTTTATACCTCTTATTATTTTCCTTGTAAAGCAAGTATATGAAAAGCGGCATCCCGGTCAGACTATTTTCCTTGAAGAAACACCAAATCCTCTTCCTAATATAAGCCGGTTCTGGGGTTATGGATTATTCACTTGGGGTTAAATTATTAGTAATATTTCTTCTGTCTTCTTGCTGCTGCCAGAAAGGATATTTTCCTGTTCAATATAAGCATCTTCCTTGCGGTAATTCCATATCTTTCGAAGATTTAGATTCAAATTGCGGGCAGAAATTTATTAATTCGTGCTATAATGATTAAAAATCGTGAAAAGATTAACAACTAAAGAGTTTATTAAAAAAGCTATTGAAATACATGGCAATAAGTATGGTTATTCTGAAGTTGTATATTTTAACACAAAAACATTAATTAAAATATTTTGTCCCATACATGGCTACTTTGAGCAAATTCCCAACATTCATTTAATGGGCCATGGTTGTCCTAAATGTAAAGGATTTAACAGGACTACAGAAGAATTTATAGAAAAAGCTGAAGAAATTCATGGGAAAGGCCGATATGATTATTCTTTAGTTGATTATATAAATTCAACAACCGAGGTAATCATAAAATGTAATAAATGTGGTTGTACCCTTAAGCAAGATCCATCAAGCCATTTAATAGGAAAAGGATGTAAAAAATGTGCAATTAAAAATCAGTTTTTAACTGAGGAAGAGATTAGAAAAAGATTTATTGAAGTTCATGGAACCAAATATGATTATTCTTTAGTAATTTATAAAAATAAAAGAACAAAAGTAAAAATTATATGTCCCATACATGGAGTTTTTGAACAACGCCCTGATAAGCATTTTTCAGGCTCCGGCTGCCCATTTTGTGCCGGAAATAATAAGAGAACTATTGAAGAATTTATAGAAAAAGCTAGAGCTACTCATGGAGACAAGTATGATTATTCTTTGGTGGCTTATAAAAATGCAAAAACAAAAATTATTATAACTTGTAAAAAACATGGCCCATTTTTACAGTTGCCCAATACGCATCTACACGGAAGCGGTTGCCCTAAATGCTTAGCGGCATCAAAAAGATCTAAAGGTGAAATAGAACTTTGTCAATATATTAAATCAATTTATCCAGGCGAGGTTCAAGAAAACCCAAGAGATATTATTGGAAAAAAAGAACTTGATGTTTATCTTCCTGAATTAAATCTAGCCTTTGAATACAACGGTGATTACCATCATAAGTTAAAGGAAGAAAAATATCCAGGCTATCATGTTCAAAAGAAAAAAGATTGTGAGAAAAAAGGTATAAAATTAATAGAAATTTTAGATACTCAGTGGCGAAAGAATAAGGAAAAATTAAAAAAGTTTATCAAAGAAACATGCTATAATAATTGTAAATCATGATTCAACAAAACATTTATATGGGAAATGAAGGCAGGAAGAAACTGCTTAATGGTGTAAAGAAACTTGCTAATGCAGTTTCTTCGACGCTCGGGCCTGGCGGCAGAAATGTAATATATCGAATGGGTAATGCGACATATATTACAAAAGACGGCGTTACAGTAGCTCGTCATGTAAATCCGCCTGATGTACTTGAAAAAATGGGTGCAGATATTATTCGTCAGGCATCCGAGCAATCAGCGCAACAGTCCGGTGATGGCACTAGTACCAGCGCAATCCTCACTGAGGCTATTGCATCTGAAGGCATGAAGCTGATTGAAACAGGTTATAATCCGATTTCAATTCAACGCGGAGTTATTTCAGCGGCAAAGACAATTGCCAACTATATTAAAGAAAATATTAAGCAGGAATGTTCTCCAGAACAGATTCACCAAATTGCTTTAGTTTCTACCAACTGGGATAAAGAAATTGCACATCTTGTTTCTGAAGCTGTTGAAAAAGTAGGTTTGGATGGTTCTATTACTATTAATGACAGCAGGAGTAATGAATCTTCTTCCCAGTTTATTGCAGGTTTACGAGTTCCTCGAGGCTGGATGAGTTCTTATTTTGTTAATAATACAACTAAACAAGAATGTATTCTTGAAAATCCCTTAATTCTTTTATCCGGAATTAAGCTGACAAATAATCAACAAATTATGCCTATTCTTCAGAAAGTCTTTAATACTAAAGAACTTCGCGGAAGGCCTTTGTTTATTATCGCTCCGGATATTGAATCCGAAGTTCTTCAAACTCTTGTCATTAATAAGATTAAAGGCATTATTAACATTTGTGCCATTAAGTGTCCCGGATATGGAGACGGCATGAAGAGGGAAATGGAAGATCTTGAAATTACTTTAGGAGGTACATATTTTACTGAACTTCTTTCACGTGATTTTAATTCTATTAGAGAGGAAGATTTTGCCACCTGTGAAAAGATTGTTTGTGATAAACGATATACAACTTTCTTAAAAGGCGGAGGAAATCCTCAAAGGCTTAAAGAACATATTGATTTGCTTAAGGAGGAACGAGATAATTGCAGTCCCGGCACATGGGAAGAAGATGTACTTAATAAGCGAATTGCCAAGCTTGCCCAAGGAGTATGTGTTCTTAATATCGGAGGTAATTCTGAATCTGAATTAAATGAAATTAAGGACCGGGTAGATGATGCGGTATGTGCCTGTCAAGCAGCTTTACGATCCGGAGTTATTCCAGGGGGAGGATCTGTTCTTGCTAAGATTAAAGAGAATAAGTCTATTAAGTTTGAAACAGGGGATGAATCTTTTAATGCTGGTATTAACCTGATGCGAAAGGTTCTTGACATTCCTCTTAAGACTCTTCTTGAGAATGCCGGAGTTGAACGGCCGGATGTTATCATCGAAAAGGTCGCAAAAGCTAAAGGCAGTATTGGGTTTGATATTAAGACGCAAAAGTTAGTAGACATGTTAGAAGCGGGAATTATTGATCCATTTAGTGTATGTCGTTGCGCAATTGAAAACGCCGCTGCATCGGCAGGTTTGATTCTAACAACAGAAACATTCTTGGTTGATGAACAATCTGAAAAGTGATTTGTAATCATGATAACCGAAAATCCTCAGGTCTTAATTGATCTGAGGATTTTTTATTTTTGAATAAAAACTATTATGCCCAACAGAATAACCACTGAAATTTTTATTGACAGGGCTAGAAAAATACATGGAGACTTTTTTGATTATTCTGAAGTAAATTATAAAAATGCTTATAGTTCTATAACTGTTATTTGCCCGGTTCATGGACCTTTCCAACAAAGAGCCGGAGCCCATTTACGAGGTCAGGGATGTTTTAAATGTGCAGTTGATGCAAAATCTTTAACGACTGAGAAGTTTATAAAGAAAGCAAGAGAGGTTCATGGGAACAAATATGATTATTCTAAAGTAAACTATAAAAATAATCATGCAAAAGTACCTATTATTTGCCCTGTTCATGGACCTTTTCAGCAATATCCCATCAATCATTTAAGGGGGCATGGATGCAAAAGTTGCGTAGGATTGGAGCGTTTAACCACAAAAGAATTTATTAACCGTGCTCAAAAAGTGCATGGACATAAATTCGATTATTCGAAAACAATTTATATTAATGCAGAAACAAATGTGATTATTATTTGTCCTGTCCATGGTAAATTTGCTCAAATGGCGTATAATCACTTAACTGGGCGGGGATGTTTAAAATGTGCCCTTCATGAAAAGAAATCTAAGGGTGAAAAGGAGTTATGCGATTTTATCAAATCAATTTATCCTGGAGAAATTCTCGAAAATACAAGAAAATTTATTGGTCGAAAAGAATTGGATATTTATCTTCCTGAATTAAAACTTGCCCTTGAATATAATGGCGAATACTGGCATAAAATACATGAAGAAAAAGAACCTGGCTATCATGAAAATAAAAGGCAACTTTGTAAAGATGCCGGAATCACTTTAATTGAAGTTTGGGACAGCCAATGGAAAACTAATGCAGAAACCATTAAAAAAGAAATATCTGAACACCTCCAGAAAATTAGAGAAAAATTATAGTAATTTTGTTATTGTAATTTAAGCATGAAGGTTTTTGAAGAGAATAAAAGTATTTGCGGAGGTATAGCCGAACAGGTCAAACAGTCTATCTCGGCCGAGCGCGTAGGAATGGCAATTTCTATTTTGCGCGATAGGATCTATTCAGACAAATTTAAGGCAACACTTTTTGAAACGTTAAGCAATGCTTTGGATGAACATGTAAAATATGGCATTAAAAGGCCTGTTTCTATTCATCTTACAAAAAATGAACTTTCTATTCGTGATTTTGCCAGGGGTCTTAGCAAAGAAGATACATTTCAAGTTTTCTTTCAATATTTTGAATCTACCAAGAATCAAGAAAATACATCCATTGGAGGATTTGGAATCGGGTCTAAGGCTCCTGCGGCATATACAGGCCTTTATTTGGTAATTTCTCGATTTGAAGGAACAAAATATACATTTTCTTCAAGCATTGATGGTAATGATTCTATTGCTTCTTTGATTCATTCTGAACCCTGTGATTTGAATGATACGGGTATTGAGGTAAAGATTCCTCTTAATAATTCTGATGATTATTACAAGTTCCTTGATTTAATCAAGGATGCGTATATTACTTTTGGCTTCAATAGTGATGAACCTGTCATTGAACTTAGGAGTTATCCGGAAAAAATAGACATTGAAGACGTACCGGAGGATAAATGGGAAAATTATGTCCCTTACGAAAAAACCCTAAGATTTGCAAAGTATCGAGATAAAGAATTTCTTGACAAATCCCGAGTTCTTTATATTAAAGATACAGTTTTGCTGATTCCGAATAACTGGTCTTCTAATACTTTTTATTCTTCATTTTTTAAGAGCTGTAATTATTATGCTTATGATGGAGATAACATTTACAAGATTGATATTCCTAATGAAATCTTTAATGAATATAATATCATTAAAAATGCTTGTACCGTTCTTTTATTTTTTAAACGCGGTGAAATTCCGATTTCTCCTACCAGAGAATCAATTGAAATAAACAATTTCACAAATGATTGGATTGAGGGTAAATTTAAAATCATTAATAAAAATTATGAAAAGACTATTAATGATTGTGTCGATAAACTTATTGACAGTGATTTACTTTGTTCAGATATTATCAATAAAGCTAACTCAAAAAGTACTTTATTTTATCGAAATAGTTCAATTATTAAATGGCCGGATTGCTATTTGAATACTGTTTGCTCAGTTGCAAAAAATTATTATGTAGGTTCAGGCAATATTACTAATATTAATCTTAAAACTAAAAGCCTTTATTTAAATCCGACCATTAAGAAGTTTGACGGTGAAATAATCTTTATCGTTCAAGATAAAGATCCTATCAAGCTTCCTTATAGTGAAATAATTAATGCCCTTTATAATTATCTTGTTCACCTTAGGGGGAATGATTATCGAGCAGAAGTCTTTGATCTTCGAAGAACTCATATTTTTTGTTTTGTTAAAGATGAAGAAGAAAAAGCAAATTTCCTTAATTTAAGGACGGCCTTTACTTTTAACGACAAGCCGTGCTTTAGGCAAAATATCGATTGGTTTAATTATTCTGATATTGTTAAGCATTCAACATATGTCAGGCCTAAAAGAATAAAGTCTTCAGATGGTGAAGCGGTAGTTCTCCGGGATTATTATACCGGTGAAATTATTGATGAGAAAGAATACAAAAATACGTTAGTATTTTATCCTTCAATGCTCATGAATAATGATAACTACCTTAATTCTTATCTGGCCTTTTGTACAAATTTCGTTGATTATAATAGTCCGACGCAGCTTTATCAGTCTCATCTTTGTACAGATTTTGGCATTAAACGAATAGCAAAGCTTTATAAAAACCATTACGATAAATTTGTTTCTCTCGGATGTATTCCAGCTATGGAAATTAAATGGAAAGAAACCTATATTGAATATTGTAAAAAGCATAAACTCGTTTATCTTCCAGATCAAATCATTAATATCTGCAGGATTTATGATATTGATTTTAAATCTGTAACAGGATATACAGCTCCAAAAATTTCTGCATCGACTCCTAATTATCCGTTTATCTCTACAAAACATGAAATTAATCTTTATAAAGGAGGATTTAACCGATTCATAATGGATATATTTGATCTTTCAATTTTAGCAAATCAATGTTATAATATTCAAAGAGAGTTTGATGCTGAAATTAAAAAGCTTTCAGATAAAGAAATATTGAATTTCTTTTATACTATGTCATCAGTTTGTTTGGATAATATTTCAACCAATATTATGACTTCTTCTGTAAAAGAAAAAATACAAGCGGTTTTAAATGGTGCAGGATTTCAAACAAAAGATAAAGTTAAATTAACCTTTAAGCGAATTCTCAAAAAACTCAACTATAAACTATATTAATTAAACAAAATATGAATTCTATTCCATATATTATGAATGCCTCAGGCTGGACCTTCTTTGTTGATGGTCGAGCAGTTAAGATTACTCCCGATGATGTTCGCTATACTGATATTGTCGATGCGGTAATGGCCAATGATGAAAAAACTCTTCTCAGGCTTCTTAAGGAAAATACCACTTCTTATATCATTAATTCCGTTTCTGAAACAATTAAAGATTACGATAATCTCCAATTTGTTGAACGAGATGAAAATGGTGTAATTACTACTATTGCTTCTTATAAGACTCAGATTCTTCCCAAATGTCTTCAAAAAAAGCTTATTTCTCTTTGGAAGTCCGGTTGTACTGATTTTACCCATTATTTTAAGTTTATTGATAACTTGATGGCTAATCCTTCCGAAACTTCTAGAGAAGAGCTTTATGACTTTCTTTCTTATCAGGAATTGCCTATTACTTCCGAAGGTACCTTTATTGCTTATAAGGGTGTTGGAGAAAATATGTATTCGCGTCATGGTAACGCCGAAACCAGAGTGCTTCAAGGTAAAGTAAACGGGCATTATCAAATTCGAAATAATCCCGGTGATGTTATTGAAGTAGTAGTGGCAGATGTTGATGCAAATCGAAATAACTGGTGTAGTGCCGGATTGCATGTTGGATCTTATGATTATGCTAAGGATTTTGGGAGGCGCGTAGTTGCTGTAGAGGTTAATCCTCAAGATGTTGTTTCAGTTCCTACTGATTGTGAATGTCAAAAGTGTCGTGTAAGCAAATATAAAGTCCTTAATGAAATTAAGGAAGCTTATACTTCTCCTGATGTAGAGGTTGAGGGCATTGACGTTAAGGAATGTTCCAAGGATCGTACTCCGGTTAATGTTGAAGCTTCTAATCAGGGAATAATTGATGAAATGTGCAGTCCTGCCAACATTTCCAAGACTCGGGAAGCTATTGAACGAAATATTCAGAATCATTACGTTAACAGGGAAGACGGTACTCTGTCTTCAGTTTTTCTGGGAGGACCCATTATAATTCAGGGAACTAATATTGCCCAGCTTTGCGGCAGTGTTGGTCGAAAGAATAAGATTTCTCGAGCTGCCATGCTGGCTTTGGTCCTACGTTTGGGATATTCGGTGTCTACGGCTCCAGGCTCAATTAGCCGGTTTATTGTAACTCTTTAATTTTTAAGCAAAAATCGCATATATGCCATTATTTGACATATATGCGATTTTTTATTTATGGTAAAGTTTACAATTGAAAAGTTTATTGAAAAAGCCATAAAAAAGCATGGTCCTGATAGGTATGACTATTCTCTATCAGTTTACCGAGGTTGTAAAGCTAAGCTTATAATAAAATGTAATAAATGTGGTCATACCTTTGAACAAGCCGCATATATGCATTGGTATGGACATGGCTGTCCAAAATGTGCAGTAACAAAAAATGCAGAAAAATCGAGATTAACTCTTCAAGAATTTATTCCGGAGAAGTTCTTGAAAATACAAGAAAATTTATTGGCGGAAAAGAATTGGACATTTATCTTCCCGAACTTAAATTAGCTTTTGAATATAATGGTGAATATTGGCATCAATTTCACGAAGAGAAAGAACCGGGTTATCACAAGAATAAACAAAAAGCTTGTAAAGAAAATGGTATCAAATTAATTGAAGTTTGGGAAAATGACTGGAAAAAGAATAATCAACAAATTAAAGATTTAATTTCTAAGCACTTACAAATATAAAGGCTATTTTTATAATATAAATATGGATTATCGTTATTTTACTTCAAAAAAAACATATCAATCAAATTAGAAATTTCCTTCACCGCCGGTGTAGTGAAACTTATAGTTGGGAATGTCTGGGTACAATGTCAGATGCCGAATGCTTTAATATTTTGGAAAATGTTTTTGGTTTAATTCCTCTTATTGAGTTTAAAAATCAAATCTATAACAATGATATTAAAAAGATTTATTTGATTGATTCACATGGTAATATTGTGCTTATTTTGAATTCAGATAAATAGTAAAAACCTTTGAGGATTCGGTCATTTATCCTCATATTATCCAGTTTGCTATCGTATAGCTTCTGGACAATCGTATTATGACTACACAATCATTAAAAAAGACGGCTGTTGTCTTTATACTCAGCTTTTCCATCGTATCTGGATTTGCTTATCATAATCAAACAACAGGTTCGCTTCAGGCTCAAGTTTTGGAAACTAAACTTGAACTTAAAACGAAAGAAGAACAATATAAGAAAGAAATTAATAATCTTAAAAATCTTCTTCTTTCTAATAAATCTACCCTTGCTCAACGAGATAAACAAATTAATAAAATCTCAAAAGCTAAAAAAGAGCTGGAAATTAAACAAAAAGACTTACTTGCTTTAGAGTCGGAAGTTTCTGTCCTTAAGTCTGAAATTAAGAGATATGAGTCCAAAATTACTAAAGATGATGCTCCTGATCTCAAGGACACTTCAGTCATTTCTAAGATTGATGTAAATGTCGTCAATGAGAAGTTTAAGGGAGGAGTTCTTGAAGGCAAAGGAGAATTAATGGTTCAGATTGCGGAAGCTAATTCTATTTCGCCTCATTTCTTTTGTGCCCTTATCGCTCTTGAATCTGGATATGGAAAAAGCAAATTAGCAAGAAGCAAGAATAATTTGGGCGGTATTAAAGGCTCTAAAAATGCTTACAGGTCATTTGAATCTGTGGACGAGTGCCTTATATATATGGGTAAGTTGCTTCGAGAGAAATATCATGAAAAGGGTTTGATTGATATTAATAAAATTCAAAAACGGTATGCTCCAAGCTGGGATGCAGCCGGAAATCGTTACTGGGTAAAAAATATTCAGTCCTTAATGAAGAAAATTCATTTGGACGCATTGAGTTAAAATGGATAATTTCTTTCTTCATATTTTTTACAATATCTCAATTTGCTGGAAAGCCGAATGTACAAATGAGACTTCGGCAATCATTTATGCTTATAAAAACAGGTTTAATAATCGCTCATTCTATAGATTATTCGCAACCATGCCCCGCACCAATGTCAGAGCTGTCTTAGCCCTAAAAGATTTTTCTGAAGTGCAACAAACAATTCAAGATATTCAAGATAATAAAACTTGGGTTAAATTAAAAACTTATTAAGTTCAGAGACTTTATAGTGAAAGAAGAAATTACTAAGGAAGAATATAAGCATATTGCTAAAGATATAGAAAGCCTTATTCGAGTTATTGGGGCGAAGATAGCTAATAGCAAAATGGTTATTGGAGAACGGTTTGACATTGATATGGCATTAGATAAGCTTAAAGCAGCTTCTGAATATGTCAAATCGATTATCATGATGAAGATTTAATAAAAAACTCACCAGATTAAGTTCTGGTGAGTTTTTTAATTTTAAGCGCCCATTCTTAAACGATATACAAGCTGGGATTCGGCAGCTTTAATATCATCAAAAATTGATTGAAGCTGCGTAAATTCTCCGGTAATCTTTGCAACTTCATTATTAAAGTTTACAAATTCATCTTCCACAAAAGAAATCATAATATCTTCAGGAACAATCTTGTTATTAATGGTTGTAGTAATCGCAGATTCCCTTCCATAAATTCCAAGGGCACATTCTACATATTCATCAAAAGAATCTTTAAAAGCATCATAAGCCTGGTCCAAAGCCATGTGCTTAGAATAGGAATGAGTACTCCAGTGCAAGACTTTGCACATATTCAAAATATTATTGAATAACGATAAATTAATTCGTTTCATTATGTTTTGTATTTAGGATTCCGTCTGGCGTATTAATAAATATCTTTATGAATAGCACAGACGGGTATTTTGATGTAACGGCAAATAGAACTAAGATTGTGACTGTTCCGGACGGATATGAAGTTCGTCTTCATAAGATTGGTTCTTCCGAGGATATTTTTCCTGATGGCCTTAGTACAAAAGATATTAAAGATTTAAACAATACGTTAGTTGTTGATCTTAGTACTCCAGGTACAATTGATTTAAAGGGTACTTTACTTTCCAATGGTCAGCCTCTTCTTACTATGGATGGAGTTGATACAGAAATTGATAAAAAGATTACTGCTCTTAATCTTTCTGGAACTTATGCCACCAAGGCTGCTTTAACGACTGTTGAAACAACCGCCAATGCGGCTGCTCCTCAGTCCACAACTTATACTAAGACTGAATGCGATAATAAGTTTACTCAAATAGCATGGGTTAATAGCCAAATTGATGCTAAAATTGCAGAGCAGAATATTCCAACAACCTATGCTACTATTACATCTTTAAATGCAGTAAAGGCGACTGCAGACGCTGCTGCTCCTCAGTCCACAACTTATACTAAGACTGAATGCGATAATAAATATGCTACTATTACATCTTTAAATGCAGTAAAGGCGACTGCAGACGCTGCTGCTCCTCAGTCCACAACTTATACTAAGACTGAATGCGATAATAAATATGC
>ERZ1026964.26-NODE-26-length-44091-cov-9.649105_pt1 | contig 44091 bp, 68 predicted proteins | sample MGYA00519565_ERZ1026964 | MGnify/ENA primary metagenome ERZ1026964 (study PRJEB26926, sample SAMN06164476) | human gut metagenome | biome: ENVO:00009003; feature: ENVO:2100002; material: ENVO:00002003 | host: Homo sapiens | place: USA | collected 2012 ...
TACGAGATGCTCAGGAGTCTCGTGGGCTCGGAGATGTGTATAAGAGACAGCCTGTTGATTTACTAAATTCTTTTCTCAATGGTTATATGTCTGGAGATGGTTGTTTTACAAACGGAAGATTTAAAGCAACATCTGTAAGTCGTGAGTTAATTTATGGACTAGCACAATGTATAGCTAAAGTTTACAAACAACCTTATTCTATTTATAAAACTGAAAGACCTAAAACAACTGTTATTGAGGGGAGAACTGTAAATCAAAAAGATACTTATGAATTGTGCTTCAAGAAAGAAAAAAGACCACAAGACAAAGCATTTTATGAAGATGGTTTTATTTGGTTTCCAGTAACTAAAGTTGAAGAAGATGAAATTGAAACAGTTTATGATTTAACTGTTGAGGAAAATCATTCATTCACAGTACAAGGAGTTATAGTTCATAATTGCCAAGACTTCTCAGTTGCCGGAAAAGGCAAAGGCGGAGATAAGGGCAGCGGAACACGTTCAAGCCTTTTGTGGGAATGTGAGCGTATTATCCGCGCCGTTAAACCAAAATATCTTTTAATGGAAAATGTCAAAAACCTTTTAAGCGATAAACACCGACATAACTTCAATGAATGGTTCAAAGTTCTTGAGGGTATGGGATACACAAACTATTACAAGGTTCTTAATGCCAAAGACTACGGCATACCGCAGAACCGGGAGCGTATATTTTGCGTGTCAATCCTTGGCGGTGGCCAATATCTATTCCCAAACCCGAAACCCCTTGAGAAACGCTTAAAAGATATGTTGGAGGATAATGTCGATGAAAAATATTATTTATCCGACATAAGTGTTAATCGACTTCTTAAACGGAGAGATGGTTTAGGATATAAGCCCTGTATAAATGGAGAGGTAGCTGTAACATTAACAACAAAACCTGGACAAAGAAACTCTGATAATTACATACAGGAACCTTTTGTTGTCGCAAGTCGTGGACGAAACATCGAAAATCCAAGCGATAGGACAGCAGGAAAACCAACAGAACAAAGGCTTGAGATAAATAAAACAGGTTGCTCAAACACTCTGACAAGCGTTCAGGAAGATAATTACGTTGTTCAGCAAATAGGAAATATTATTGAAACAAATTCTTTCGGTGGAAATCCGCAAAGAGGGCGAATAAATTCGCCATCTGGATGTTCTCCGGCTTTGAACACTTGTCAAGGTGGCGGTTTAGAACCGAAAATTTTATGTGATGGCATTGGTAATAATCCGAATAAAATAGAATTCAATGGTTTTCATAGCATATCTCCGGCACTTATGGCGTCTGATAGCAAAAATGTAAAAATATATTCAGACGGTTATCGCATTAGAAAATTAACCCCAAGGGAATGTTTTAGGCTTATGGGTGTGAAAGACGAGCAATTTAACCGCTTGCATGGCATATCAAACTCGCAACTATACAAGCTTGCCGGAAATAGCATTGTGGTTGACGTTTTGGAAGCAATATTCAAAAATTTACTTATGCCTGAAACAACCGACACCAAAGGGCAATTAAGTTTGTTTTGAAACAACAGGGGGAATAAGACAATGACGGATAAAGGAAAACAGCCAACGCAATTTGAGGAATTTGACCGCAAAACGCAAGATATAATCCGAACCGTTGGCGAAATAATGAAAATACCGGAATATCCGAAGATATTTTCAAGTTTTCAAAAAAAGTTTGTTTTGCCGAAGTTCGTTTGTTATTACGTGCTTTATGAGCGAGGATTAAGTTATCCACAGATAGGGCGTAAGTTCAAGAGAAACCATACCACCATCATGAGTGCCATTGCCAAAGCAAAAAAGCTACCGGAGTGTATTGTCATTGCAAACATCGTGAACGCAAAACTCAAAAGACAAGAGGAGCAGGAAACGGTTATTGTCAAATACCGCACAGGAGAGCAAAAAAACAAGCTCTATGACCAAATAAAAGGTTATATCAACAACGGCATGAGCGATGAAGAAGTTTGCCTTAACGTGGACATTCCTGCCGAAAGCACCGAGGAAATCATCAATTTAATCAAACGCAGATGCAAAATGAAAAAAATACCGGATTATAAAAACTGCACAATCAAGCAAATTTATGTTTGACAATTACAATAAAGGGTTATAATATTTTTATGTTTTTATAGTATTTTTTTTGAGAAACATCAAAAAGGAGAAATGAATGAACGGTAAAAAAGCAAAGAAACTCCGCAAGTTTGCAAAACAAATGGCCACCACAGATGCCGATGTGGAATACAAACTTACAAGAAAGCATTTGATTGAACTTCCTAACTTGCCAAAGCCGGTAATGTGTGGAACGGTTGTCATGAAAGAAACATGCACCAGAGCCTTGTATAAACAACTTAAAAGGGGAATGTAATGCTTAATGCAATATCACATATGACTAAATCCGAAAAGCAAGCGACCTTGAATCAGGTTAAGTTTTTGAATGAAGCCTGTGAGGTGGACCAAGATGAGGTTATGCGAGCCGTTACAGAATATGGTATTTTTGTCAACGATTTAATACACTTCAACATGATGAAGTGCGAAGTGCTGCAAGATACCGGAATGCCTATCATTCCATTTACCGCAGAGGATTATAAAAATATTTGCGAGCAAAAAACCGAAGATGAAAGCCGCAAAGTTTTGTGTGAAATTTTAGCTAAAAAAACAACGGAGATGAAAATTACAGAACCAGAACAAACTTCTATGATAACCAAAGAAGATGACGAAAAAAACAACATCATCGGCGGCATTGCCGTTGATCGCTTGCGTTCTTTGATTGAGCGTATTGAACGCTTGGAAGAAGAAAAAGCCGCCATTGCTTCTGACATCAGAGATATATTTGCCGAAGCCAAAGGAGCCGGATTTGATACAAAAGCCATGCGTGCATGCATCAAGCTTCGCAAAATGAGAGCTGCAGACAGAGATGAGCAAGAATACCTCATCGAAACCTACCGCAAAGCATTGGATATTTAATTTTTTCATAGTGGCTGATTCCAAAGGTTGGATGGCGACAACCTATAACGGTATAATCGGAAACGCAAACGCTGGGCCACAAAAGTATCATATACAGCTAAATTATACCAACCGCCATAATTTTTTTAATTTAGGAAAGAGATAAAATGACACGAGGAGAAGAAATATTCAACATCCGAAAGACAATGCAGATGGGTCGCAAAGCCTTTGCTGCGGTTTGTCTTAGACGGAGCGAGCCGTCTGTCATCAAATATGAGGAAGGCAAGGTCAATCCACCGGATAAGGTTATGGAAAGAGCCAGAAAGTGGCTTGAACTTTATAACGAAATTCACGAAGTAAGAAGAAGATAAGTTGGAGATGATGAAATGAGAACAAGCGAATACGTATCACTTGGACACCCGGACAAAATTGCAGATTACATAAGCGAGTATATTCTTGACCGCATTCTTGAGCAAGACCAAAATGCCAGATATGCGTTGGAAGTGCAAATAAAAGACAAGTTTGTTACCCTCGGTGGGGAAATCAGTACAAAAGCCAGCATTTCTGCCGAAAAATGGGTAAAAGAAGCCGTTGAGGAAATCGGTTATACGAAGAAATATGCCGAGAAATGGGGTGTGGAAAATACAATTTGCTCGGATGACTTAGAAGTGCGTGTGCTTTTCTCAACCCAAAGCCCGGACATCGCTCAGGGTGTTAATCGTGACGGATGGGGCGACCAAGGCATATTTTTCGGTTATGCGGAAAACAACCCGGACACGAATTATATGCCTTTGGATCATTTCCTTGCCAAAGAGCTGAATAATCTCTTATACACTAAAGCTAAAATATCCGGCATCGGAGGCCTTGACATCAAAACCCAAATCACACTCGATGATGACGATATGATTGAAGAAATCATCGTAGCCATTCCGGCCAAAGACAAAAAAGAGTTTGAAAAGATAAAACGCACAGTTGAAGCATGGGCAGGAAAGAAGAACATAACCCCCACCACAATAACAATCATCAACGGCACCGGAAAATACATCAAGCATTCATCCATGGGAGATTGCGGAACCACCGGCCGCAAGTTGGCGGTTGACTTCTATGGCGGAAACTCCCCCATCGGGGGCGGTAGCCCATGGACAAAGGACGGCACCAAGGCAGACCTTGCTTTGAACCTTGTCGCCAGAAGTGTTGCTATTTGCGACCTTATAAACTCAACGCATCCGTTCAAATTCTCCACAGAATGCCGCCTGAGCTGCTGCATTGGCAAGACACAAATAAACGCAACAGTGCTTATAAAAGACAAATACGGCCAACTTCTTGAAAGACATTCAAACAAAACAAATTTGTGTCCTACTAAAGTTATTGGAGCATTCGGTTTGCAAAATCCAAAATTTGCGTTATTATGTGAAAGGGGATTATTTGGTGTTGATGATGATGAACACCCATGGGAGAATTAAAAAATGCCGTTTGTTGAAGTCAAAAAGAATGGAAAGACTACATTCCGATTTGTCAAAGACTTAAAAGACTATGATGAAAAGCGATATCAGAATGAAGAACAAGGGGATCTGACCACCGGGTCGGCTTCCCTTGTTTGCGTTGGAATATCCAAAGAACGATTTGATGAAATCTTTAAAAAGGGGGAAAAAGATGCTTGAGCGAGAAGAAGACGTTAACCCGGACAAATACGCACTTGAAGAACCTTTGATATTTAAGGCTTCAATCTTTAACAACCTCAAAGACAAAAATATGCTGACCCAAATAAGCCGGCTCAAAGCGGAATATCTTGAGGAAATATCCAAAATATGCAACATGCCTAAAGAAGACTTTGCAGACGAAACGCAAATTTATGTTGTGGCTCAAGATATCAACAATCGTGTCATTGGGTTTATATCGGTTGGGTTTAACCATCCGGTCAAGGAAGTTTGGTCGTGCCACGTTTATACAGTGCCAGAGCATCGGAAAAAAGGCGTTTATAAAGAAATGATTGAACGCCTTAAGCTATTCACCAAGCAAATCGGATACAAGCGGATTGTGTCCGGGGTGTTCAAAGCCAACAAAGCAAGCAAAAGAGCTCATCAAAAAATCGGTTTTGAAGCCGTTTCTGACATTATGTACCTGAACATTTTGTAAAATCTTATCGGGTTTATATTGTAATTTTGGAGAAAATCATGGCAAGAGGAAATAAGAACACATTAAAAGTTTACACCTCAGAAGAAGCTCGCTTTTATGGTTCTATGGGCGGCAAAGCATCAGCCGATGCCAGAAGACGAAAGAAAAGCCTGAAAGAACTGACACAAGCCTTGCTTGAAATGAAGCCGCATGACAAGATAGCCGCAAGGTCAAAGATACTATTTCCAGATGTGGACCCGGAAGATTTGACCAATGGCATGGTGTTGGCCATGGCGATGTTTGACAAGGCGATAAAAGACCAAGACGTAAAAGCGGCTCAGTTTGTGAGAGATACGGCCGGAGAGATGCCGGAGCAGGTTATAAGCGGCAACCTTGGACATTCAACTGTCTTTGTTACCGAAACAGAGCAAAACAAAATCATCAAGCATATTCAAGAAGTATTAAATGATGGCCAATCAAAAGACGAAGAAACAACCAAAAAAGCAAGCAAGCCCAAAAAAGGAACAAAAGCAAAGAAAAAACAATAATGCTTCATCGGGCGAAATAAACCGAGAATACCTTGGCAAGACTTTGCTTGATGCCGGATTTGAGGTTTGGTTTCGTTATATGTTCCGAGTTCTTGAGGGCAAGCCTTTTATTATAGACCGTATCCACAAGGATATGTTCAATGTTTTTGATGACCTATATAACCTGCGAATAACTCGCGAATGTATGAACATTCCGCCCCGCGCCGGAAAAACAACCCTTTGCAAATATTGGCTCATTTACTGCCTAACCAAAAATCCGCAGTGTAATTTTATTTATACTTCATTCTCGCAAATGCTCTTGTCCGACATTGCCCGAGAGGTGGCTCAGATTTTAGAGCATCCGATTTATAAGGAACTATACGGTAACGGCTTGTATGGCGTGGAAGAAAAGGAAGAAAACCCGATTGATGACTTCTGGCGTGAATATCTGCTGAAAGAAACCGGCAAGGCGGTATATGCAAGCAAACGCATCATCACCGCAAAAGGCGGACAAATTCTGTTTGCGTCCATCGGGTCGACAATCACCGGTTTTGGTGCCGGCATAAGAGGAGCAAAAGGCTTCTCCGGGGCGTTAATCTGTTTTCCGTACGACGAATTAGTTTTAACGGAAAAAGGATATAGAAAGATTGGCGAAATTGTTGAAAATAAAGAGGATATAAAAGTTTGGAGTTATAATTTTGAGAAAGAAAGACCAGAGCTTAAACGCATAGAAAGACATATTAAAAACATAACCCCTACTAAACAATGCTTTGTTGAAGTCAAATTAAGTAATGGAAAGAGCTTTATTTGCACAGATAATCACAAAGTATGGACAAAGAATAGGGGCTATGTTGAAGCAAAGGATTTAACAAGTATAGATTGTGTTGTTACCTTTTCTAATCCTTTTTATTTGGTTAATACTAAGGTTAAAAATTTTTGCAACTTCTTGTCTGGGAATGTTCTTATCTCTGATTTTTTCCAAAGCATCAGAAGAAAGTTCAATCTTTTTTCTGGGCGTATAGTTAATTTCTTTAACAAAATTTTTGAAACTTTTTCTTGTTTTGATTGCTTGAACAGTTCCGGGATGACAATTAAAAGCAAGAGCAATCTCTTTCAAACTTCCTTTTGCTTTAGCAATTTCTTCAACATCTTTTCGAGAAAGTTTGGAACGAGAAAAAACCAAAGTACCAAGTTCAACAGCATCTTGCATATTTTCCGATTTAGTGCCATATCGCAAATTTTCAAGACGATCGTCAGATGGATTGCTATTAAGGTGTCTAACTTCTATTCCTTTTTGTTGCACGCCAACGAAAGCCCACAAAACAAGTTGATGAACACCAATGGTAAGGGTTTTATTATCTTTTCGAAGATTAACAACCTTGTAACCTTTTCTATTAGAGGGATTAAGTCGTTTTTCTTTGAGCTTAATAATTCTTCTTTTATCTCCGCTTCCCGTAAATACATCTCTAGAGCAGCTTATAACATCTCCAAAATTGGAAACTCTATAAAGTCCATCATATCCGGGGATGTCTTTGTAAATAATATTAGCGTTGTTTGTCATAATCACACCTCTTATTGTCTTACTGTGTATGAAAATCATAATCTGTATGTTGGTAAATGTCAAGTATTAGTTTCTAATTGCGATGATGCAAACAAGCCGGCCGATATTCAATCTGAGGTTATGCGCGAAAAAGTCCGCAAGTATTACGATGAAACCTTGCTCTCACGCTTGAACGACAGTAACGTGCCGATATTTAACATTCAGCAAAGGCTCCACCTTGGCGATTTGTCCGGATATTTGCTTGAACAATACAAATTTGACAGCATCATAAAGCCGTTGCTTGAACCGGACGGCACATGCAACATCGCAAGCCAATACACCCCAGAGCGTATCAAAGAAATCTCATTCAATGATACCATGTTCCAAGCACAATATCAGCAATCACCGGTAGCCGAAAAAGGCAACATCATCCAACGTGATTGGTGGGGAATGTACGATGCCGACCATACCGCAATTGATGGCAAGCTGATAATAACGGCCGATACCGCATACAAAAAGACAAAGACCGCCGACTATTCATGCTTCCAAGTTTGGGAGCTCTTGCGCAAAGAGATGCGTTTGCGTGATATGATTGTCGGCAAGTGGGAATTTCCCGAACTTTTGGAAAAAGCCATTCAGATATGGCGAAAGTGGACGGACGACAGCTTAATCAATCCGGCTGCATTTATGTACATTGAAGACAAAGCATCCGGCATCAGCTTGGAGCAAACGCTCATACAATCCGGCATCAATGCCATTTGTTGGAAGCCCAAAGAATATGACTACCCAGAGGACAAGGTCGGCAGAACACGAGAGCTTTCATGGGATGTTTATCGTGGTCTTGTAAAATTGAAAAAAGATGATAAAATGAGCCAGTATCTCGTCAACGAAGCAGCATTGTTTGCCGAAGACATGTCGCACAAGAATGACGACAGCGTTGATAGTGCATCAATGGCTCATTCTATTTGGAGATACGCCGGGGGCGGACAATAAAGGAAACACCAATGACACGAAGAAACAAAAACAAATCGCAAAAAGTTGCTAACACCATTTTAACCGGAGCCGGAGCAAACACCACGCAAGACCGTGGAAGCCAGCAAACGGCGGCCATATATTCACGCAACCCATATTTTAGAAACGACTTTTACAGCCGTTGGCAAGAGTGGGTGCGTTGGTACAATACCAGTTGGGAAGCCGGAAAAATTGTTGATATTCCTGTGCAAGATGCATTCCGCATTCCGGTAAAGATTACCGGACTTGAACAACCGGACATTGAAGCCATCGAGAAGTACATGAAATATCTTGATGTCAACAACAACTTCAAGCGAGCCGCCACCATTGAGCGATTGCTTGGCGGTTGTGTCATTATTGTTGGTGTGAAAGATGAAAACGACAACCCGGAATCAGTTCTTGACCTAAAAAGACTAAAACAAGGCGGCATTACGTTCTTAAATGTCATCACAACCGAAAAAATCACGAAATGCGAATATGAAACAGACGTATTCAGCCCGGAATATGACAAGCCGAAATATTACATGATAAACGGCATAAAGACCCACGTCAGCCGATTGATTGTCTTTGATGGCGACCCATTGTTTAATCATACATCCATGAACCTTTTGCAAAACTTCCGCTACAATCCGGCAGGCTTTGGCGAGAGCGTATTATCCAGATTATATGATAGCCTTGTCCGTGCCACCGGAACGCAAGAGGGAGCATATCACCTTGTGAACCTTGCCAGTGTTCTCTTGGTCAAATGCGAACGCTTTATTGACCTGCAAGCCACCAGACAAGGCAATGCCGCATTGAATATGCTTGATAAGATTGCCGAGCAACTGAGCATATATCGTGGAGCGGTTATTGATGGCAAAGGAACAGAGATAGCTCAACACTCCGCAACATTTGGCAGCGTGCCGGAGCTTTTGAACACATACCTACAAATTCTTGCGGCCGGCTCCGATATTCCGGCAACTCGTTTCTTGGGCGATAGTCCGTCAGGCTTAAACTCCACCGGAGAGAGCGACCTTGAAAACTACTACAACAATGTTGACAGCTACCAAACCACACGCTTGGAGCCAAAATATCGCAAAATGCTTGATATTATCGGCTCTTGCATTTGGGGCTTTAATGTCTGGAAAGAAAAATCGCAAAACCTAGAACTTGAGTTTGAGCCGCTTTGGAACATCAACAAAATGGATCAGGCAACTGTTGACAAGACCAGAGCAGACATTCTCCGTCAGTTCAAAGAAGACGGCATCATCAGCGACAAGCAATACGCCGAAGAAATCAATAGCAAGAAAATTCTTGATATTGAGCTGGACGTTGAAGAATATGACGAAGACCGAGAAGAATTGATTGACGGCTCAGACATCCCCAGCTTGCGAGATGAAACCGACCGAGTAATTGATACCATAGGAGCTAAGCCGAATGTCGATAGCGGTGTTAAACAAGAAACCGGACAAGGTTAAAAAGAGCCAAAAGGCTAATCCGATAAAAACCCCGAAGACTTTGGAAGATGACGCTCGGATAAGCATTAACAAGATTGTGCGTGAGGTAAACGCCGAACTCCGCGCCATTTCGGATAATGCGAAGACGAACACGCCGGAGCAGACCGCCGCGCTCTTAAACGACTTCAAGCGCAGATGGCGGGTTATTATTGAGCCAATAGCCGATAAAATCAGCAAAGAGTGGGTAAAAGCCATTGATGAAAACAACTATGAAAAAACAATGGCTATGCTTCGTAAAGCCTTTGGCGTAGATATTGTCACTATATTGGAAGACAAAGACATCGCCGACACGCTTGAAGCCATGCGCCTCAACATGGTAAACCTGATTGTAACCATACCGGAAGAAGCATTAAAAAGGGTTTCTCTGCGTATTTATGAAAACTACCAAGGGATACCTATGCCGGAAAACCGCACGCTCCAGCAACAAATAAGCCAAGAGTTCAAAACAACATACAGGCAAGCCAAAGTCATCGCGCGCGACCAAACCGCCAAAGTCAATGCGTCATTAAATAAAATCCGGCAGCAAAAGCTCGGCGTTGATATTTACATCTGGCAGACAATGAGAGATAGCCGGGTTGTCGGAAAGCCGGGCGGATTATACCCTAAAGGCAATGACGCGCACGGCAACCACTACATTATGCAGGGTTTATACTGCAAATACAGCGACCCGACAGTATTTTCTACCGACGGCAAGACATGGCGGAAAAGGACGGCGACAATGCCAAAGGGCGAGCCGGGGACAGATATTCAATGCCGATGCTTTGCCGAACCGGTTTTATATTGGGAAGCCGTCAAAAAAAATCTTGTCGTGGCCTAAGAAAATCAAGCACTCTGTAAAAAGAGTGCATTTTTTTGCATAAATTATAAAAAAGTGCTTGCATATTACAATTATTTGTTATAACGTAAAGGACATAAAGACAATGAAAGGCTAAGAAATGAGCAAAGAAAACTACAACAAACTTTTTTCTTGGTTCGAGGAAAACAAGTTTGAAAACGAGGGAGATTATCCCAGAGATACGAACCTTGTATTCAGCTTTATGGATTATCTCGATAAAGCCGAGAACGAAGAAGAAATCGCCGATAAACTTGGCTTGGAATACAACGAAGAAACCGAAAGCTATGTCGGACTTGAGCAAGCCAAAGAAGAAATAACGAAAGGATGTACCACATGGCTGAACAGTTAGATAAATATGAGCTTGAGAGAAAAATCGAAAAGCTCGAGTTCCAAATTGAGACTTTGACCAAGCAAGCGGAACAAGATAACAAGATGATCGACAGGCAAGCCGATTTGAACTGTCGGTTGGAAGAAAAACTGAATAAAGCCATGGAAGCATTGGAAACGATTAAAACAGCAGCTACGTTTGGCAGAATAAAGGGATTGAACGTTGGTACACCTGACGGAATGAAATTGAAGTCAATAGCAAACTTGGCAGAAAAAGCAATTAAACAGATTAAAGGAGAAGATGACAATGATTAAACAGACTTACGAAGAAATGCACCGCCACTTTGATACCCACTACCAAGAGCCTGAAAAGAAGCTCAGCGGCGAAGATATGGTAATGGCTTTTTGTGTAGCTCTGGCTTTGGCTTTTATCTTTTGCGGAGTATGGATGTGAAACCGGAAACAAAGCAATACCTTGCCGACAAACTGCGGAAGAAAGCACGAGAGCGGCAGATAAGAGATAAGTTCAAGAAAAAGAACGACTGGAAAGAGTTTAGAACAAATATTAACAATACCTGTTCTTCTAATGGTAGGAAAGCGGAATTTGACTCCGTTAATGGTGGTTCGAATCCATCACAGGTAGCCAAGTTCAAAAGGAAAATAAAATGAATACTATAGAAACATTAACAGAAGTATTTGCATTAGCAAGCGGTGCAGTAGATTTAGCTGATAAATTGATTGAAGTTACCAAAGGAAAGGGTAGAAAAGTTGATGGGTACTCCGCTCAAATAGGCTCATCAGGGTCCTCCGCTCAAATAGATAGTACAGGAGAAAAGGCAGTGGTTAAAGGTAATAGCCAAGACTTTTTTGATATTGCAGAGGAGGCATTAAGATGAGTTTAACAGACGATTGGAAAGCCGGAAAACTTGAGGACGGATTGTATTATATCCTTCTTGAAAATGGAAAAACGCCCATATCCGAACTTGAGACTTGGTATAGAACAAACATTGAGGAATCAAAAGAATATTACGAAACAGCGCAAGCTTTTTATGGATACTCGGATAATATGATTAGTGAAGTCCTTGCTCCCGTCCCGACGTATGGCGAATACAGGTCTATGCAGGCAGAACTTGCCGAACACCGGCACTACTGCTGTTGTGCCAAAAATGAGAAGTTACAGCTGGATAAGGATGAGCTGGAAGAGGAGATTGCCGAGCTTTTGGCTGATAATAAAAAAATGCAGGAACAAGTTGTTCGCCTTAACAAATATATCGAGCAATGGCAGAAAGCTTATCAAAACACCGTTACCGAAAACTGTTCGGTCAAAAATGAGTGCGCTGGACTCCGCGCCCTGCTAAAGGAGTGCAGACCTTATCTTTCTTACAAGATTAATAAAGATAAGCGTGTAGGATTCACTCCTACCGCTGCCAACCTCTTAACCCGTATCAACGCCGCTATAGGTGAAAGTGAGGAGTGATGAAATTTGAGGTAGCATGGTACAGAGGAAGCACTGTTTTGGCGAAAAGTAAAAGAGGAGGAGAAGTAACTTTTTACGAGGATAAGGCATGATCATCCATTGTTTTAACATCTTCAGCATCTGCCGGGACATCTGTAATGATGAGGGACTGTCCAAGAGAAACGCGATATACTTTTTCGCCGGTATTCTCGAAATGCTAGTTTTTGATTTTGTGATCTATAATCTTATGAGGTGAACTATGGTAAACAGAAATCTTGACGGCTGTTATTTCCGCGTCCGCCGCGGGGAGAAATACGAAGACCTGTGCTTTACAGACCTCACTCGCGACGAGCAGGAAGAGCTTTTGAAAGACAAATCCGCGGAGTTCATTGTCGGGCTTGCCTGCCATCTGGCGGAAGCCCTGCGCAAAATCGGGGATAAATTCGACTTGAGGGGAGAAAGCTATGATTGACGGCTTTTATACGGCAGAAGAAATCAAGCCGCTGCTGGGGCTGAAATCTCAGCGCGGAGATTGCCGGACGCTTAACAAGTATGTGAGAAAGGGCAAGCTCGAAATGCGCGCCCTCTCGCCCCGGATAAAGCTCTACCGGCTTTGTTCGGAGGCAGTGGAAACAACGATAAAACACCACCACAAACCCACAAAAACACCCCTTGTTGACAATTGTCGGCTTGGGGTGTTAATCTATCCGCAGAAACAAAAAAGGATTAAACAAATGCTACAAGTTTCAAACAAAATAAGAATGTCTATTGGCAACAAGTGGCGAATTGATGATGACGGAATTATGACCGTTAGAGCCAGGGTGTTAAAAGAGGGAGTATATCCCTATTATGCCAGTGAGTTGCAAGGCCTGAATATTCCGGGCGACAAGGTGGATGTTCTTATTCCGGCAAGCGAATTCACCCCCGAAGCGTTAAAAACCGGCGAGGGTAAGCCCGTAGTCATTGATGAACATGAATGGCGAACTGTTGAAAATGCCTTGACAGACGGCTATACCAAAGGCTCTGTTGCCGGAGAAATGATAGTAGAAGACAAAGGCATTTTGTGCGACCTCACAATCTTGGACGCACAGACCATTGAAGAAATCAAGAGCGGCATCTTGGTGGAAATTTCTGCCGGATATCGAGCTGATTTTGAAAAAGAAGAGGGCGAGCTAAACGGCCAGCCATATTCTTATGTTCAAAAAAACATCGTCTTCAACCATATCTTGCTTTGTCGCAAAGGCGAGGGCAGATGCGGAGCCGATGTTAAAGTTATCAACAAAAAAACAGGAGAAAATAAAATGTCTTATACAATTCGCATGAAAATTGGCAATAAAGACAAAGAAATGGAATTCTCATCCAAAGAAGATGCCGATAAGGCTCAGGAAATGGCCAATGCCGCCGGCGAAGCAAAACAAGCCGACATCGACAAAGCCGTTGAAGAAGTAACTTCTTTGAAAGAGCAAGTCGCCGCTTTGAATGCCGATTTGGAAGAAAAGAAATCTTCCATTGAAGAATACAAAGAAAAACTTGAAAATGCTTTGTCTGAAGAAGCTCAGGAAGAAATTGCCGAAGACCTCATTGCTCAGAAAGAAGCTGAGGAAGCTGTTGTCGATGAAGAAGTTGACGACAAAGACAAAGAGGAAGTTAAAAATTCTTTGAAGAATATGAAACGCTCTGAGCGTGCCATGTTCTTGGCCGCCCACGTTATGAACAAGCGTGGCTTGGACATCAAAGAATGGGATGACAATTCTAAAATTGCATCTTTCATGACCATTGCCGCTGAAGCAAAACAGAAAGTGCAAAACAAAAAAGCATTGAGCAACAACCCCGGCAACGTTAATGGTGCCAAAGTTGTGAACTCAAAAACCGGAAACAACGGGATGTCTGCAAAAGACCGTATGTTTTCTTGGAAACACAAATAACAAGTAGGAGAAACAAACATGTCTAGAGGTGTTTATATGGGTACCGCTTTTGGCCCGATCCAAAATGCAGTATTCGACCAGCCGGCGGCAGGTGTACATGGCGGACTTTATGCAGCCAGCGACATTAATCTTTGCGATGCCATCTCAGTTGGCGAAGCAAACGGCATTGATGTCGGCTCGGGTGTTGTCGCAAGTGCTATTGCATCCGCAAAAATTTCCGGCATTAATGACTTGGAAGCTAAATTGCCGACAAGCGAATCCGATGCAATCTATGGCTTTGTTGTCAGAACGCAAGCAGGATGCACCGATGCATCTGGCAAAAACTATGTTCCGGAAAAACGTCAGGCCACTGTCTTGAGATATGACAGAGTTGGCGGCCGTTTCTGGTACAAAATGCCGGACGCATTTACCCCGACTTCAAAAGTTTATATCGCTTATACCGATGATGCCGCTGCCGGTGGTAAAGGTCATTTGACTGTAACTACCGAAGCAAGCAAAAACTTTGAATTAACCAAGCTGAAAATCCGCAACTCAGGTTCTAAGGATGATTTGGCTTTAATTGAAATCGTAGCGTAGGGGAGAATAAAACATGTCTAAAGGTTCTTTCACATACGGCGGACAAGCAAACGTAAATATGCAGGAAATCGCATTCAGCATCTATACCGCTGTTGATTCTGCGTTTTATGATGTCGAATATCCGGAGCATGACTGGTATAAAGTCGTAAAAGAAGATCAGGTGCTTTCTGATATTAACGCCGGTGCAACTCAGTATGCATTCATCAGCCGTGACCGCCAGGGTGCCGCCGCATTCAGAGGCCAGGCTGAAAACAACAACATCCCGATGGTAAGCCAGACGGCCGGTTCGTCCACTGTTCCGTTGTGTGCTTCTAATGTCGGAGCAAAAATCGACAACGAAGACGCTCGCCAGTATCAGATGGGCTTTAACGGAAACTTGGCTCAGGATTTGGGCGAATGTATGCGTTTTGCTTGCGATAACTTGGTTGAACGCACCGTATTCTTCGGTGACGATTCCGTTGGTTTCAAAGGCTTCATGAACTTCCCCGGTGTAACTGTATCAACCGCTTCAACTGCGGCCGCCGGTGGAACAGAATGGAGCAAGAAAACCGCTGCCGAAATGGTAAAAGATATTACCGATGGTTTGGCTACCGTATGGACTAATTCAAAAGGCGTGTTCCTGCCGAACACCGTGTTCCTGCCTTTGGAACAGTTTAACCTGTTGGCTGTAACTCCATATACTTTGGGAGCATCTGCCGCTGTGTTCCAGTCTGCTTTGGATTATGTGAAGAAATATAACATCTACACAAACCAGAGAGGCAAAGAACTCGAAATCATCCCTATCCGTTATCTGAAAAACGCAAACAAAGCAGGTACCGTAGGACGTATGATTTTGCAGGACAGAAGCAAACGCAATCAGGCTTTGCCGTTCCCGATGGGCTACACCTTGCAGGCACCGGTTCCGGTTCCGCTGGGCGCAGAGTTCTATTCGGAACAGAAACACGGTTCTTATGTGATCCGTCAGCCGTTGTCTACATTATATGTAGATGGCATCTAATAAATTAATTCAATGGGGAGATACCAATATGGCTTTTCAGAAAAAACAAAATAACGGAGCCGCCGCACAAAAAGCGGCTCCAACAAACCAGACAGCTAAAAACCTTTCGGCGGCAAGCGGAACGGTGGTTTTAACAAATATGACCACAAACCCGATTTTGCTAAACGAGGGCGGTCATAAAATCATGATTTATCCTAAGGAATTAAAATCTGTGGATAAAGGCGTTTTTCAGGAGCTGAAAAACAATGATATGATTAAAATCTGGCTTGATAAAGGTTTAATCAGATGCAATTACCAAGCGGACGCACAGGAAGCAGAGCGCAAAGACATCTCTGTAACTCCTGATGATGCGCCGGCCGAACTGACAAATCCGGTCGAGAAACACGAAGACGGTCGCACCGTGTCCGCAGAAGTAAAGAAGAAAGAAGCCGCTGGTTCAATTACATTGGATTAATTAACCAAAAGTAGGAAGCAAGAACATGAGTTTTGATTATGCACAATTTATTGCCGTATATCCCGAGTTTTCCGACATTCCGCAGGCAACTGTTGAATTTAAGGGAAATCTGGGCGACAAAATCCTGAGCGATACATCTTGGGGCGATGTGCGTGATGAAGCTCTGTTCTTGTGGACTGCTCACCGCCTTGCTTTGGAATATAACATCGCCAAGGCACTAAAAACCAACAAAAAGAATTCTATCAACCCTGGTTTGGTTAACTCGCAAAGTGCGAGCAATGCCAGCCTGTCAAATTCATATAGCCACAGTGCGATGGTTTCATCTGACGACCCGATGCAAGCCGACTACGCACGCACGAGCTACGGCTTGGAGTTTTTATCATTAATGAACATGGTAATGCCGGCCGGCTATGTGGTTTTAAGTGGCGAAAATTATTGCTGAGGAGAAAAACAAATGCGCGATTTTAGCAAAAGCATCATGATTGGCAATGCTTATAAAAAATTTGAAAGAAAATATGAAGAAAACGGAAATAAAATTATGGAAATTGTGGAAGTTGGCGGAAATACTTTGCCTAATTGGGTTAAACGAGCATCTTCAGATGATAAAAATGTCATAGAAACAGCTCTTCAAGGTGGACTTCCTAATTCAACATACAAACTCTATATAAACGGAAAATTAAAAATGGACAAGAAGAATTAAAATGTCAAATGTTTCTATGTCGGCAAAAATAAACAAAGAAAACAATCCCGATTGGCTTGATAAGGTCATGGCCAAAGCGGTAAAACTTACCGAGATAGAAGCAGCCGCCGGATTTCCGTCAGGGCAAAAAGAACTTGACACACCACACTATGACAACGGGGCCAGCATCATAGACGTGGCAATCTGGAATAATTATGGAACATATAATTCTCCTGCCCGTGATTTTATGACACCATCAGGAAAAAAAGCCAAGGAGCGATGGAACAAAATCGCTCCTGACCTTTATAATGAGGTTGTAAACGGAAAATTGGACGCTGTGGAAGCGTTAGAGAATGCCGGACAGATTGGAGCAACCGAGATAAAAAAAGCGATTGTTGACCTAAAAACACCGGCAAACGCACCCATAACCGTCAAAGGTGGATGGATGCACAACAAAAAAAGCGGTAAATTGTTCAAGGTTGAGGGCAAAAAGAGCAATAATCCGCTTGTGGATACCGGAGCAATGGCCAACGCAGCAACCTACGTTGTCCGCAAAAAGAAAAAATAGTCCTTTTGACTTTGTATTTTTTGTGGGGTAAACTTGAGAAAAACAATGATAGGAGATGAATATGCGTGATTTCTCAAAAACAATTCGGGTTAAAAACTCCATGAAAGGCATAGACGGCGTGCATTTAGACGTTCCGTTGTTTATTCGCCTATTGGAGTTTGCCAGAGAAGATGCCAAGGATGACGTTGATTTGCACGTCATAACCGAAAATATCAACAGAATTTTGCAAGGCTATGAGGAGAGCGGAGAGCCACACTCATTTTTGACCATGCAAGACTATGATGCCATCATTGAGGGATTAAAATAACCATGTCGATACTTCCTTTTGATTTTAGCCAAACGTTAGCAGAATTTGCTTGTCCGGAGAGCTTTACCGCTTATGAAATGGTGGGGCAATATGTCCGGGGCGAATGGGTTATGACAAAGGAAAACGAACGCACCATTGATGAAGCCATTTTGCTCGATGTGGAAGAAGAAATCCTTGAAATCTTAACCGAGGGAAACTTGGTAGATGAAGCATACAGCATTATGTTTGCCAAAGACTATGACGAGTTCTTTATCATGGACCAAAACAATGCCACAATCCAAAACAAGCAAACATACGTTGTTATTGACGGCAAAGAGTTTATTGTAAAGAGAAATCCCAAAACCGCCAAAAATTCAAACTTCCGCAGTTATTATGCTATCAAATATAAGGACATCGCCAATGGTTAAAACAGTAACGACAGAGGAAGCAAAAGAGCTTATTCGGGCGGCGGTTAAACTTGCCACCGGATGGGAAACAATCCTATGGCCGTCACAAGGTCCGCAAGCCGCAAACCAATATTGCACCGTTCGCTTAAAAGACGACCAGCCATATCAATACGACATCAGCGAAGAAAGCGTAGATGACGATGGCAATATGATATATGACGAAATCCAAGAAACAATCATGGAGTTTGAAATTCAGGCCTACGGAAAAGGAGCCATGGACAAACTCAAATCTTTCATTGCCAAGCTCAAACATGATGAACGCTTCTATGGAGCAATTGACGACCCGGACATGGAGCAAAAATTCAAAAATGCTCCGTTGTGGGAATATATGGGCTTAGGTGGACATGACAGCGTGCAAGACATATCTATGCCGTTTATGGGAGCCGCACAGCCGAGGGCAATCGTCACAATTTACATGAATGCCCTATGGCAAGACAAGCAGCCGAAATCAGAAGTTGACAGTTTTGATAAGGTTGACATAACTGTGGAAAGCATAAATAATGATAACAAATTTGTGCTTGAAATTAACAAATAACAAGAAGTAGGAGAATAAGATGTCTCAATTACCAATTTCTTATGACATTCAATTCAGCCTTTCCAAAGCGAGCGGAGCGGCTGCAAGAGATATGACATTGCTGAGTTTGTTCTCAAACAAAACAAACTTTTTGCATGGCGAAAGAGTAAAGCTGGCATCCACATGGGATGGATATCAAAAATATTGCACAGTTGGCGACACTGTATATTGGGCCGGCAATGCTTTCTTTTCAAAAACAAACAGACCAAAGAGAATGGCAATCTCGGCAATTTATGATGCCGACCAAGCCGCATATGCTTTGTCTCCGGCGGTTAAATTGGATGCATTAAAAGCCGTTTCTGATGGTGCTTTCAAAATTACTGTTGACGGAGCATTAAAAGAAATTTCAGGTCTTAACTTTAACGCCGCTACATCGGTTGAAAAAGTAGCCGAAGTTTTGAACGGAGTCGCAAGCGGCGCATTCGTTGCCAGCGACTACAATGGCCAGTTGCTTGTAAAATCTGCCACACAAGGCGCATCATCTACCATCAGCTATGCTATGGCACCGGATACCGGAACAGACGTATCCGACATGCTTGGCTTGTCTGAAAAAGCCGGTGCAACTGTTGTGGACGGCTACAAACACGGAACATTCTTGGAAGAAGTAAACCAATGTATTGATTTTGCCAACAAAATGGGCGTTAATGTGTTTGGCTTTGCTTTAGACAGCGGATACCGAGATACACAAGACCAAAAAGACTTTGCTGATTGGGTAAATGCACGCTCATATCGCTCTGCTTGTGCCTTGGTTTCAAACAACCCAACCGCATATTCTGCAAGCGACACCACAAATATTGTGGATTACTGCAATAAAAAAGGCATGAGCAACGTTGCCACATTCTACCACAACAACGCACAGGTATATCCCGATGTTGCATATTTGGCTGAATTTTTGGCCGTTAATTATAGCTTGGACGACCAAGTTATTGATGGCAAGTTCAAAGACATTGGCATTGAAGCCGTAACCTTGCCGGATGTGGAAGCAAACTGGACTGTTCTTGAAAGCAAGAGAGCAAACACCATTTTATACGTTGGCGACACCGGCAAAAAGATTGTCCGCAACGGCGACCAATCATCTATTGACTGGAGAACCGATAGCTGGATCAATATCTGCAACTTCATCTCAGAATTAGAGATTGAAACATTGAACGTATTCTTGCGTAATAAAAAGGTTGCTTATACTCCGGCAGGTCAAAACTTGCTTATTTCTGCCGCATCTAAAATCGGCAAAAAATACACCAAAAACGGCTCTTTTGCCGACCGAGAAGAACAAAACGATGCTTCAGAAAACGGCTTGTCTTTGGTGCCTGCGGTTGAGATTATTCCGCAAGAAATTTCTGAAACCACATCGGCACAACGCAAAGCCGGTATTGGCACACCAATCCAAGTCAATGTCAATGACAGCGGTTCTATGAGAACCATTGCTTTGAACATCACTGTTACAGAGTAGGGAGAATAAACAATGTCAATAAAAAAAGTTTATAACCAAAGAAACTGTTCCGCATCTTTCAATGGTATTGATTTGAAAGGCTTGATGGACGGAACCTCTATCGTGCTTGAGCGTGTGGGCGGAGAAGTTGACATCACCGAGGGAACAGACGGCGGCGGATTAAACCAAGCCACCGACCAAGGTGTAAGAGTGTCAATCACATTCCGAGAAACATCTCAATCAATTTCTATGCTTGAAACCGCAAAGACATTGCAACAAAGAACCGGTGTAACATCCGTGTTTGTTTTGCGTACCGGGGCCGATATGTTGGTAACAATTACCAATGCCATGGTAAGCAATCCGTCAAGCCTTAGCACCGGCGACAAGAAACAAGGCGGTATCACATACACCTTTGTCGGAACAGATTATTTAATGAACTAATGAAAAATCATAGGAGAAAAAAATGGGGGATTTTTCAAAAATAACAATTAACAACCACGTTTATAAGGTTGAGAGCTATTCGGTTATGGATGCCGTCATGTATCACTTGGAATTTGTGAGCAAGTTTGGCGGCCTCCTTGCCGGATTGACCAAGATTGTAACCGAGAAGAACAAAAAAGTTGAAGACACCGACTTTATTGCTCTTTTTTCTTCCATAAAGCCGGAAGAAACAAAACAAATTATTAATAAGGTCTTGCAACGAGTAATCACACCGGAGAATGTCCGCTTGGACAACGAGCTTGTTATTCAAGATTGGTTCTCACAGCCGGATAACAGCCATGAGCTTTGGCTGGTTGTTGTTGCCGCAATGGTTGAACTGTTGGGGGAACAATTGCCTGCTACGCTGAATTCAGCAGTAGTAGGCTTGAAATCAATGGTGGCAAACTTATCGACATCCCAGATGGATATCGAGCCATCAGCTTTATCTCAGGTCCAATCCGAAAAGGCATTATAAACCTTGATTATTTGACCAAAACCAGCGATGTGAAAACATTTTACATTGCAAAAAAAATAGACAATTGGCTTGATTATGCTGAGAGCCAAGCAAGAGGGGAATAACAAATGGCGATAGCAAACGAACTTGTCCAGCTTTTGAGCTTCAAACTGAGCGACCAATCTAAAGCCGCCTTTGAAACATTCAAAAAAGGGCTGTCTGATTTGCGTGAGGGAATGCAAACAGTTGCCGCTGCTGCAACCGCCACCGGAACCGCTATTGCCTACACCATCAAATCGGTATCAGACGGAGCGGTAGAATTAACCAACCTCAGCAAGACCACCGGCATTGCTACAAAAACTCTGCAAGAATATAAATACGCTGCCGAGAGTGTCGGTGTGTCTTCTGAAGCCGTAACCTCAGACTTGCAAATGCTCATCGAAACCATGTCATCGCCAATCCCCGGAGAGTTTAATGAAGCCTTATTCATGATGGGCATTGGCATCCGAGATGCATCCGGCCAAATGAAATCTGCCGATGCTTTGCTTGGCGACATTGCCGACAAACTTAATGGCATGAATGAGCAAAAAGCTCTACAATGGGCAAACCGCCTCGGCTTGAGCAACGACACGCTTGTCTTAATCAAACAAGGCCGTTTAAGTCTTGAGCAACTCCGCAAGGAAGCAAATGCTCTTGGGGCGGTTATTCCGGAAGAAACACTCAAAAGAGGGGCAGAATTTAAAAAGTCGCTGAATGCATTGGAGTTTGCATTTAAGGGTATTGGCCGAACGGTTGCGTTGTCGGTTGCTCCCGGTTTAACTGATGTTGTTACGTCCATGAAAGATTGGATTGTGGCAAACTCTCGCATTTTGAAGCAAGGCATAGAAAAGACCGTCAAAGGCTTGGGCGATGGCTTAACCGGAACAACGGACATTCTCGGTCGGTTTATCAAAAACATAAAAGGGTTTTTGCCAGACTTAGGGGAATTTAATGATAAAATTGATTTGGCATCACTCATCAGCGGCACATTGCGAGGTGCTTTGCTTGGCTTGCTGGTTATATTTACACCAATGATTGCCAAACTGGCATTGATTGGAACAGCGTTCACAGTTGCTGCTTTGGCCATAGAAGATTTTGTCATCTGGTGCATGAACGGAGAATCCGCTCTTGGAAAGCTCATTGACAAATGGGATAACTGGGCAGAGCGTTGGAAAAAAGAAAGCTGGTGGAAAGCAGCCATTGCCGGAATAGCAACAATTCCGCAACAGATGGGAGAAGCATTTGCCACGGGTGCATCATGGTTTGATAATTACGAGGGCAAAGGATCATATCAAGCAATGTTGCAAGGACAAGGAAGCACGACAATTAATAACTCTCCGCAAATAACCATCATGACCGGAGCCAATGCACAAGAGGTTATGAACGTGATGACACCATACATCAGCACGGCTCAAACCAACACCCCCGGACAATTCACACCATTTGTGAGGTAATATATGGTAGCTTTATCCTTAAATACAATTACAAATTTTTTATTTGGGCAAGCTCTTATAAGCTCTCCGACATACGGCGAAATTATGGCCGATATAAAAATGTCGGAAGACCACACACGCAAAAACGAGGTAACGCAAAACACACTTGAGAGCGGAGCCGTTATTGCCGACCATGTAATTATACATCCGAGAGTTTTGTCCATCAATTTTGGGGTAACCAATACCGGATGGACAAGTTTGCTTGAAAGCCGCAGCCAAGAGATATTTGACAAGCTGGACAACATCAGCCGCACGCAAGAGCTTATAACTGTTACAACCGAGCATTATTCCTACACAAATATGATGATTTCAAACGTCCGCATGCTTCACTCCGCACCATACAAGGGATCCTTGCAAATTGCTTGCGATTTTGAGGAGCTTAACTTCTCTGATTTGCAAGTGATAAAAAATGCCAATGTTGTGTCGCAAGAGGGCGGTATAGGAAAGTCTTTAACAAATACAGTAAATACCGGAAAGCAGCAAGTGCAAAAGATGACCGGAAACCTAAAAAGCACGTTATCCGGCTTTGTTTCATAGGGAGATTTGCAGATGCCTTTTATTGTTCCACTTACCAATGACGGCTCACGCAGAGCAACATACAACCTTGGTGGCAAGGATTATATCATAGAAACCTATTATTTGCCAAAAACCCAAACATGGCTGATGGATATTTATGACATTAATGAAAACCCGATTTTGACCGGCATAAGTCTTCTCCCCGGAGTGGATAACTTGGTTAAAGGATTGTGCATTGAGTTTGATGAGCAAGCATTCCAAGTTCAGACCACAGACGGCGGAAACAACGACACCCCCGATAGCTTGGGAACGACCGCATTTTTGATTTATTATGCCAAGGGCGAAGAAGTGCCGATAGCTCATGGGGACAAAATGCTATGACAGATTTTTGCCGGGAAATTGAGGTCATTTTTGGCCCCCTCAAAGATTGGGAAAAGAACGAGGGTAAAAATCCGCTTGTTCGTATTTTATCAGACGGAACACCAAACACATTGCGAGTTCGGGCAAACGTATCAAAGACCATGCTTGGCGTGCCAAACTCAAGCTCTGTTTCTATCTGGAACCTGAGCCGAGAAACAAGAAACTCCATTTGCCAGAGCCAACTCAGCATGAAAGTCTATGCCGGATACAAAGGGCAGAAAAAAGAGCTTTTATTCTCCGGTGGTGTTTTGTCGGTGGTGGTGGAAAAATCGGGAGCCGACATCATCACGCACCTAAACGGACTTGATGGCCAAAGCAATTTGTTGCGTTCGGTTGTTTCTCAATCTTTTGAGCAACAGGTAGAGCTTAAAGAAGTGATAAAAAAGATTGCCGCATCAATCGAGGGGGTTGGGGTTAACCCCGATGACATCAACGTAGATGGCAAAACCGGATATTCCGGCATTGTGGCAAGCGGCAACGCAAGAGCCGTTTTGGACAAGCTCGGCCAGCAATATGGTTTTAATTGGTTTATAGAAAATGGTAGCTTTAAGGCTGTGGGCGATAAAAAAGTCTTCAGCAATACAGTTGTGCTTGACGGCGCATCAAGGTTAAAGAAAGTTGCCCCATTGCTTTCTGGGCCGGCACAAGCACAAATAGGGGTGGACATTCAGGCAATGTATGTGCCGGGTGTCTCCCCCGCCAATACAATAAAGGTAAAAAGCAGCGTTAATCCGCTGATGGACGGAACATACAAGATACACAATGCCGACTTTGACCTAGACACAAGGTCAAATAGTTGGGATATGAGTTTGCAATGCTTCACGGTGGGGTTATAAAAAATGGACTATAGCGGAAACAAAAATGCCGGAATAGACTTTAATATGCAGTTTGACCGCAAAGCGGCAGACATACACACATCAATACCGGCCATCATCCAAAGTGTGGACTATGCCAATCAGGTGGTGGCTGCCATTCCGGCAATTCAAATAAAAATTGTTGATCCAAACACCAAGCTGGTCAGATACATCAACCGACCGATAATCACCAACATCCCCATGGCTTTGTCGTGGAGCGAGGGCTTGGGCCTGGGAACAACAATGCCGTATAAGGCAGGCGACAAATGCACGTTGTTTTTTGCCGAGCGAGCCTTGGACAACTTTTTAATCACCGGAGAAATATCTCCACCGGCAGACGGACCAACACCGGAAACTTGCACCATTCGTTGTTTTGATGAAACCGATGCCATGTGCTTCCCCGGAATTATCACAAAGGCAAAAATTCCAAATTATAGCCCCGATGCGGTAGAGATACGCAACGCAGACAAAAGCTCATTGTTCAGCCTATCAAACACCAGTTTGACATTAAAACAGGGTGGAGTTAGTATAGTTTTAGCAAATGAAAAAATAACCATTGTTGGAGATGTTGAGCATACCGGAAATGAAACAATAACCGGAAACATCAGCCACACCGGCGACCAAACAACCACCGGAACAATTACCGGACAAACGGATGTTGTGGCTGCCGGCATAAGCGGAAAAGGACACACGCATAAATATAACCCCGGACCGGGTGGACCAGTACCATCTCAACCGCCGGAATAGGAGAATATTATGAGCATTGACATGGCAATAAACGAAAAAACAGGCGACATTGCCACCAAAGACGGCAAGATGTATTATGTGACCGGCGGCAATGAGGTTGCCCAAAGAGTAATCACACGCATCCGCCGCATTAAGGGCGAGTGGATAAACTACACTCCGGCCGGCATACCTTATTATACCGAAATTTTAGGCACTAAAGACGTGCAAAGGTTTAATTTGTTGTTGCGTAAAGAGATTTTTAACACCGAGGGAGTGGAAGAAATCCGCAAATTGAATTTGCTTTTTGACAACAAAACCAACAAATGCTCAGTCTATGCCGAAATCAAGGTCAAAGGCGAGTTTTTCACAATCAGCGAGGATTTATAACAATGGCACAATTTGGAATGACAGACACCGGCTTCAAGCCAAAAAGAATTGCAGATGTATATGACAGCATCAAAGCCAGAATAACCGAAATCACCGATGACAAAACCGGCGAAAAGGTTTTTCAAAATGAGAGCGATGATAGCTTGTTTATGCAGTTTAGCTTTATTGTGGCAGAAGCCATTGCCGAATGTTGGGAGCAAGCATTCCAAGCCTCAAACGTCCGCAGACCCAGAAATGCCAAAGGAGCCATTTTGCGAGGGTTAATCCAGCTCAACGGCTTGTTGGCCAAGTTTGGCAGCCAAACACAAATCAACGTCAAATTTACCGGCTTGAAAGATGCAACCATTCCGTCCGGCTCATTGATAACGGATGTGGAAAACTCTGTGCTTTATTCTGTGGATAAGTCCGTAACAATTGGAGCAGACGGCACGGCAACCGGCACCGCAACGGCACAAACCAAAGGCCCGATAAACCCAAACAACAACACGGTCATTGTGATTAAAACACCAACATACGGCTGGACAAACGTCACAAACACCGGTGTTGTGGTTGTGGGAGCCGAACCGCAAACAGATGAGGAACTGCACCTTGAGCAACAAAGAGCCACCTCAAACACCGCATATCGCCAAATTGATGCTATTTATTCCGGCCTTTTGAATGTTCCGGGGGTAGAGTTTGCTCGTGTATATCAAAACACCGGCATGACCACCGACAGCCGAGGGATTGAAGCTAAAAGCGTTGCGGCCGTTGTTGTTGGCGGAACAAACGAAGACATTGCCAATGCTATTGCCAAAAAATCAGCAAATATCAACAGCTTTTTTGGAACGACCGAAGTGGATGTTGTGGACAACCAAGGCCAAGTGAACAAAATAAAATTCAGCCGTCCGGCCGAAATTGAAATAGATGTGCAAATTAATATAACCATCACAAACTCGTCTTTGTTCCCGGCATCCAAAGAAGATGCAATAAACCAAATCAAACAAAACATTTTGACTTATGCACAATATGATTTGCAGGCTACAGAGGGATTTGCCCCCGGCATTGATGTCATTTGCACCAGATTATACACACCGGTTAATGAAGTCCCCGGTTTTAAGATTAACAGCCTGAAAATTGGAAAGCATGGCCAAGGAACAGCCAGCGAAAAAGATATTGCTATTGCATGGAATGAGGTTGCCGTATTTAAGGAAGAAAATATCAGCGTTGAGGTTGAATAGGAGAAAAAGAGATGACCATTAAAAATCTGGAGCTTGATTTTTCTCAATATGAAAACAAAAGCCTTATTGGCCAAGGCAAAGCAAGGATTTTGTTTGAATACGCAAAATCTCCGATATTTGTGAAAATTGTTAAAGCCTATATGGAAGAAATTCAAGAGCTTTACGATGCCATAATTCAGCTGCAAAAAAGAAGTTTTATCTTTTATGGCGAGGGGGAAGACTTAGACCTGATTGGTCTTATTTTGGGCCAGAAAAGAACATACTTCAACTATGATACAGACTTTTGGTTTGCTCCCGATGATACCGAAACCTCACCGGACAAAGGCTCAGCATGGGTAAAAAATGCGGAGCAAGCAGTCATTGAAAACATGAGCGATGACATGTACCGCAAATATTTGTGGGGCAAGGCACTTAAAAACCACATTAAATTTGCATCACGAGAAGAACTGCAAAAAATCATATTTGAGATTATGGAAATTTATGTATCTTTCTCGGATGCCGACAAATGCGATGTGGATTTGATTGTTCCGGCATTCATCAGCAAAACGGATAGAAACTATCTCACGTATTTTGCCGACAACGACCAAGTTGACCAAATCGCAAATATTCCGTATCCTGCAACTATGAACATAAGAAATGTTATTGAAAGAAAGGGCTAAAAAATGGCTATACAAAACAGAAACACAACGCTTCCGGGGATTTGGGCAGAAAATGCACAGACCACCATTCCCACACCGCCGGTTGCCGGAGTAACATACAGAGATACTACGCTGAACTCCACAGCCATTGACAAAGCATGGCCATTCAAAACAATTGTGGATAGCTCAGACTTTAACCAACACGCATTTTTGCAAGACACCCTCATCAAAGAAGCCGAGCAATATGGTGTCATGCGTTGGAATAATACCACCACCTACAAAGAGGGCGGTTATTGCTTAGGCCAAGACAAAAAGCTATATCAAGCCTTAAGAGATAACCAAGGCAAAGAACCAACTGCAAGCACAGATGATTGGTTTGACGTTTTATCAATATATCAGCTAATCGCAAACTTATCTCAAAAGGTTGACGGCTCAACAAGTAAATATCCGAGTAATAAAGCGGTTTTAGACTATACAGAAAGCAAAGCAGTTCCTGTCGGAGCATTTATGCCGTATGCTGCAGATACACCTCCTGAGGGGTGGTTAAAATGTGATGGCTCAACTGTAAGCCGTACAACCTATTCAGCCTTGTTTGCAAAAATCGGCACAAAATACGGTTCAGGAGATGGTTCAAAGACATTTAATCTGCCAAACTTTATTAATAAGACTTTTTGGGGTGGCTCAAGTTCGGGTGCTGTTAAAGAAGCAGGGCTGCCGAATATCAGCGGAAAACTAAGATCCAACACGCAGTGGTTTAACGCGACAGCTTCAGGGGCGTTTACGGCCGGCGCTAAGATCAATACAACCGTCCCGACCGACGCCGGTTATGCCGACGGTGCAACTGATTACAGCTTTAGCGCTGAGAACTCAAACGCGATTTATGGCAAATCATCTACTGTTCAGCCGCCTGCATTAACCACAATAATCTGTATTAAATACTAAGGGGGAAACATGAAAGTTTATTTTTACGATGAAATCACAAAAGAGTTTACAATGTCGGCAGACGCTCTAAAAGACCCACTTGAAAGTAAAATTCAAGGGAAAGATGTTTGGTTGTTGCCTGCAAATGCTACTTTTGACGAGCCTTTGCCAAACAAAGACGGCTACAAGGTGGTTTATAAAGACGGTTGGAAATACGAAGAAATACCTCAGCCCAAACCCGAACCAGAGCCGACACTCGATGAATTAAAATCTCAAAAACGAGCCGAAATAAACTCCGCTCGTGATAGAACAGAGCAAGGCGGATTTGAATATTTAGGCAAAACCTTTGACAGCGATCCGATAAGTTGTCAGAGAATTTCAACAGCCGCTCAAGCAATGGCATTTGCACCTGAAGAAACTGCGATTGTTTGGACATGCCAAGACAACACCACTATTAGCCTGAACAAAACGCAGCTTGCCGGATTGGTTGCCGCTTTGGCTATGCACTCCAACACTTGCCACCAAAAAGCAACAGCACTCAAGGCAGAGGTCGAAAAAGCCAAAAGCAAAGAAGAACTGGAGAAAATAACATGGGGCGAAAAAATCTAACCTATCCGGTGTTAAACTCGCTCGATTTTGCGGTTTATGGGATAAATTACGTCACTCTCCAAGATTTGGAATATGACGGAATAAAAGTCCCTCGTGGATATGTTTTTGACGGAGTAACCGCAAAAGCACCGTTCACATTCATATTTTCTACCAAAGATTTAAGACAAGGAATAAGAGCCAGTTGCTTTCACGACTGGCTCTGTCAACATAAGCCGGAATATACAAGGGAATATTCAACAAAAGTGTTGGTTGACATTTGGAAGCAAGACGGCTTAAATGGATACAAAGCATTTATTGCAAAAATAAGCGTGAACGTTTATCAATTCTTCAGAGGGGGATGGAAAGAATGAACGAGCTTGAAAAACTTATCGCATTATCCAAAGTTGTAGCCAAGCCATGGGTTATTGCCACATGGGTTCTTGCCGGATTATTGGCATTGTCCGTTGCCGGAAATGTTTATTTGATGTTAAACGCCCCAGAAGTTACCATGACGGCAAATGACAACTCAGAAAGCACAATTACACAATCTAATGAGTAATATGAATGAGTAAAATAACGCAGAAATATAAAGGTTGGGCAAGGAAAATAACGGTAAAAAGCAATTATCCAAACGTTAAACTTTCTGTAAAACTTCCTCGTTCATCAACAATCAGGATCAAGAGAGATGAATCCAGAAAACAGGGCGATAAAGATACACATAAAAGAAATGGCACCAATGACCGCAATTCAAAAGATAAACGATTACAAAATTCCGACACCATACAAGGAGATATTAATTGCCCTTGTGAACCGCAAAGAGGGATACGAAGCGTTGGATTATCTGGCCGAGAAGTTCAGCATCCACATGGGATATTGGACTTATGGAAGAAGACTAAAAGAATCTCTTCAGATGTTTCGGAAATCAAATCTTGACTTTTACGCAAACAAAGAGTAACATAATTATTGTTTTTTTCATTGTTCCTTTCATAAGATGTAAACAAACCGCTCTTTTTCTCCTTTAAGGGCGGTTTTTTTGTAAATGTCACCATTTTAACCAAGTGGGAAATATGGTAAGGACACAAATGTCCGGAGCAACTGCTCGAAAAATTTGATGAGTTGCCAAAAATCTGCCAATTTTATGCTAAGACACCAAAGGCAAAACCACCTAAGATTTGATTATAAAAAATTTTTTAGGGGGTTTTTATCATGATACCAATTCGGCAATTTGATGCACTTTTGCAAACACAATCCTTAAACAACAAAATGTTTCAAACCTTGGTGCAAGGCTCCGAGGATACCGCCATAAAAGCAACCATCCAACAAGACGGCAAAAATATCCAGATTGATACTGGTGCGGAGATAGAATTATCGGTTCTTTACAATGGCGGAACAACCCAAACCTACCACACAGACAAAGCAAAATCAGACTTTCCGGCACCATTGAAAGCGATGGCACGCTCATAATCAAATTTAATGAGATGATGACCACTGTTTTTGGCACGCACAAGCTGTTTTTGAAGATTGTGGATACAAACACATCATACGCTTTGGCCATGGATTACACGGTCATTAAAAACGAAGCCTACAACCCACAATCAACCCCTAACAATCTGCCGGCATATAATACCCTTGTGGCCGAACTCCCCAAAAAGCTAAACAAGGATTTTTCAAACGCTGATGATGTGGCATTAAAAAACAAACTTTCCACTTTGGGAATTGGTGCCGATGAAACACCGGAGCAAATCAGAGATAAGCTCCAAACCCTCAAAGCCGATGCAAGATTGGACAGCTCAGCGGTCAAGGATTGTTTAACAACAGACTTGGCAGACGTTGACCTTGATAAGTTGGATGAGAAATTTCAAGCAACCGACAGCGGAAAGATTTTGCAACAAAACTCTCAAGCAATTGGCACAAAGGCAAATGCTGATTTGAGCAATGTTTCTAATGAAGATTTGGACAGTCTTCTTGTTCAGACCGACATGGGCAAGCAAATTTTAGACAACACAAAGCAAGTGCAAACAAAACTTGATACGGACATGGGCAACGTCAATACTCTTTTATTCTCCCGTGAGATGAAATTGACTGGAGCATATCAAGACCTTGCAAACAGACCAAGCGGACAAGGCAGAACAGCAGAGCAAATCAAAGCCTTGTTTGAAGCTAATCGCTTTGAAGAACAAGCAGCGGTTGATTTTTCCGACCCTCAATTCTCATCCACAACCCTATATATGGCTTATCAATTTACAACAAACAACCAAACAATAACGCAAGAATTGCCATCTGTTGCAGACGGTCAAATCATTATGGTTGAAGCCTTGCTATCTTCTGGCATTACAAACCCCACTTTGACATTTACAGCCAAAGCAGGCGACAATATTCAAGGCTCAAGCACACCTTTCTCTATTTCCGGTAAAAGTGGCTATCTTGGTTATTTTATCCCCTTGCAAAACGAAAACGCTTGGCAATTTATACCTCATGAAATTAGCCACGAGTTTAGCCTTGCGGTATCTGATGATAAGGGCAATGTGCATATCGGTATTAACTCGGTACAGTTCAAAAAAGCAACCGTAACGGAAAACGGCGGAATATTAGAGGTTGAGCCGGACGCTCAAACCGGCGGCACATCAAACACAACCTTTACCGATTTTGAGGGGCGGACTTTTACAAGCAACAAAATCCAATCTTTAGACAAGTCCTTGCGAATATCTAACCTTTCAGGCGTTGCGGACTTGTCAAAAGGGCTTACAGACCATAACGAGGGTATTCACGCCGTATTAGGCAGCGACCAGCTTATAAACTCAAAATTCGGGCGTTCTAAACTTTACTTTGGTGATATTCGGGTAAAGGGCGGAAGTTCTGTTTATGAAGACAAAGACACAAAGTCTTACGTTGTGCAAGATACAGACCCACAGGACGACCCAAACATAAGCGGCGGCACGACCTTTATTTGCGGGCTTTATTATGAGCCGACTACAACAACTCAAAACACCGTAACGCAAGACGGCGCAATAAGGCTTGAATTGGTGGACGATACCGACACGCCGATAACCGGCAATGACGGCAACCCGATAGCGGTTCAAATTGACTACAAAGCAGGCGACACAATCAAGCCGGAATTTTATGTCGGCGAGTTTCAAGCAAAAGCCTTTACAAGAGTTCACCTCAAAATTGAGCCGGTTTTTGCAAATGAAGAAGTTATCCCCGTTGGCGCAAATACTCAAATTTGCTTGCAATCCATAACCAAAGATGAAAGTTCGGGACTTGCACTGCTTTCCTTTATGGCGTTTACAGGCTACAAAATCGGGTTTGACACGCTTTATTATGGTTTTAATTCCTTAAACTTGGCGAGGTTTTTAGTCTTTGACCAACCACAAGAAACCGTAAGCGGAGAAATGCCGCTTGGCGATAATACCTTTATAAATTTTGCCACAAATTCAGAGGTGCAAGTATCCGGCTATAATCTTATTATTGAAAATACAGGTCTAGAATTGCCGGTTTGGAATATTTACAAGGTTTACAGCGAGTACGATTGCCAAAACATAGGCGGTAAAAATGCACTTGTAACCGTAACTTTAACCGACAAGGACAACGCCTTTGATGTTTCCTTGCTTGAATATACTGGAACGCAACCGGCACCGCAACCTAAATTGTCGTCATATAATAACACAGTGCCGGTATTTGCGGCAGGTTGGAGCGTGATTGACACGATGTTTATTTCCGAAGATGTCGTATCAGGCGAGCATAAGCAATCTAAAACTTTCACTTTGCCAACAAATGCAAAAGGGCTTGCAATTAGCTTATACCCTAACAATTCGCAAAGCCCGACAACCTTAAAATTAAAAGACTTTGAGGCGGATATAACACCTTGGTTTAACCGAGTGATGATAACCGACAATTCGCATATCAGCGAGCAGTATTTGCGCAACCTTGATTATGTTTATCGGAGTATTGTTGCCGTACCTGCCGGATATGCAAGCTATCGCTACACCGTAAACAGCGCAAAAACAAAACTGCCGGTTGGGGTGTTCAGCGGCGGCGATAACAAAATTGTCAACGATAACTCATGGACGGACGCCGGAAGTACCGACCCAAACAAAACGCAAGGCGATATTAAGTTCTTGGCTGACGGCATTGTAACAATAAACTATCAGGCGCAATGCTATAATGAGCAAGGAACGATTAACAACGTTGAGTTTTGGCTTGAAAAAGTGTCGGACAGCTCAGAAGTGGCAGGCTCGCACTATGCGACCACGATTGAGGCACAACGGACAACACCAAAGAATATCACAAGCCCGAAGTTTACATTTAGCGTAAAGGCAAATGAAACCTACCGATTTTATGGAAAATCAAACAAAGATGACGGCTTTTATTTGCAGACTTCAACCGTTGCAAACCCCCTTATTCGTTTTGATTATGAATTTGAGGAATTGTCGGAAGTTATAAAATTGGCGTTAGATGATGCCTTTTCAAAAACCAATGAGATAAAGTTTGTCAAAGCGGACGGAGAGGAAGTAACAAACAAAATCCTTGTCTATAACGTAGATGACGGGAAATTCAAACTTGAGGACAACGCATAATGACACAGCAAATTGTAACTTTTGATGATGAAAAGATTGCAGCCGGAAAGTTCTATGCAATCTTTGTGAACAAAGACAACGCCCCTTTGCTTTTGGAGATTGACCACGTCATAGGGCTAAAACACGAGTTTGCAAACATCAGATATTTGGAGTTTGAAACCAACATCAGCAATCCGAGCGTGCAGGTCTTTGAGAAACTATCGGACAATGTTTTCAAAAAAATTGAGTGCGACATCAAGGTAAAAAACCTAGAAAGCACCCGAATTATTATGATTGAAACATCAAAACCGATGACCGGATATTTAATTATAAAATAGGAGAAAAACAATGGCAGAGAAAAATTTTTATTATGACATGAACCTTAATGGCGGCACTATCACCGGCATTGCCAATGGTGCAAACGCAACAGACGCCGTAACCAAAGGACAGCTCGATGCACAAGACACCGCCTTGCGTGCCTATATTGATGCCGAGATTTTAGGCTTGGGTGCATTTGTTGACGAGTTAGACCCCTCTCTTGGTTTGCCAACGGCAGGCTCAGGTGCGGCAGGTGCAATTGACGGCGGCGACTGGTGGTATATTTCTGCAGAGGGAACATTGCTTGGTATCCCTGTTCACAAAGGCGACCGCTTGCAGGCAATGGTTGACAACCCGGACACGGCAGACAACACCGCAGCCAATACAGATTGGAAAGTTTTGCACAGCTATCACGAAGCAGACAGCCGCTTTTCAATTGACAACTTGGCATTGGTAGCCGATACACCGGCCACTGTAAACCACGGACTTGGATATAAGTTTGTTCACGTTTCTGTGGCAGATGCAACAGGCGATGCCGTTGATGTTCAAGTCAACTACGTTGATGAAAACAATCTCACTTTGACAGCAAACACATCCGTTACTGTAAGCGGTGTTGTTTCTATCTAAGGAGAAAAGCAATGGGAGCAAAAATTAACTGGCATGTAGAAAAAAGAAAAATCTCGGACCTCATCCCCCACAAAGACAATCCGAGGATTTTCACCGAAAAGGGCATGAAAGATTTGGATAAGTCAATCAACAAGATTGGCATGGCCCAACCAATCAATATCACCCAGGACGGCACTATTCTCTCCGGTCATGCCAGAATTGAAGCTCTCAAAGGTCAGGATACGGCAGATTTTAAGCTGTATCCTGTCTTTTTTATGTAAAAGTTTAATCTGGTTGACAAGTCCGCCCTCGTTAGTTTATCTTTTATACAGGGGGTAAAATAAAAAACCGGAGAGTAAAATTGTTTAAGGATATTGGAGAAACAATCAAGGATTATGCAATAGTCGGCTTTTTTATCGGAGGTGTATCAGTGATAATTAAACCATTTGTATCAGTAAAGCAATTAATAAGAGATGCCTCAATATCGTTTGTGTTTTCAATGTTATCAGGCTTATTGCTTGAGTATGTCGAAATTCCGTATAGCGTCAAAGTTGGTTTTTCGGGGATTGTCGGCTTGTTTGCTGTAAGGATTTATATGATAATTGAAAGTATTTTGAAAAGAGTCGAACAAAATCCTGATATTGTAATTGACAAGATAAAAGATAAGCTCGATTAAATTCGGGCTTTTTTGATTGGAGGGATTATGGACGAGATATTAAAAAGATTGGTCATGAATGAAGGATTGTTGACTTTTTATTCTTATAAATTATAATTTTTTTGTGGCTAGGGTCGCTCCCGAAAAGATTGCAACTCACAATCCTGCCACGATTAGTTTAATGAGTTTTTTATATGGAGATATAAAATGAATAAACCTATAGATATGATTGGTAGGAGTTTTGGCAACTGGCTTGTTTTAGAGCGTTGCGGAAATTTATATGGTAGACCGGCTTTTTTGTGTCAGTGTGTTTCTTGTGGAGCTAAACAAGTTGTTAGCGGCAATGAGATGAGGAGGGGAAAAACTAACGGGTGTAGAAAATGTGCTGTAGAAAATAAAAAGAATAAATTATTTGGAGAGTTTAGAAAAGATATGCCTGAATATGGGATATATAACGGAATGATTCAGAGATGCAAAAATAAAAGAGAGCATCATTATATGGATTATGGTGGTAGAGGGATAAAAGTTTGTGACAGATGGTTAGAGAGTTTTGATAATTTTATCGCAGACATGGGTCGTTCAAATGGATTAACTATTGATAGAATAGATGTTAATGGAAATTATGAGCCAAACAATTGTAGATGGGCAACCGTAAAAGAGCAAAATAACAACAGGCGTCCTAAGCTATCTAAATACATAGCTTTTCATAAAAGAGGTAAAAATTGGCAAGTTCAAGTAAGGGGAATTTATGTTGGCCGTTTTGATACATATGAAGAAGCTGTTGTTAAGAGAGATGAGTTTATAAAAAATAATAGTTTGGAGTTACGTACATATGAGTAATGAGTTTGATATAATTCAGCGTTTAGTTGTAAATGAATCTTTAAGATTAAAGCCTTATCGTTGCACAGAGGGAAAATTGACAATCGGTGTTGGCCGGTGTGTTGATACAAACCCGTTGACTGATGAGGAAGTATGCTACATTGGGCATAATTGTCGGGAGAAGAGCATAACCGAAGAACAGGCTATTTATTTGTTGAAACATGATGTCGAAGGTGTAAAAAATAACTTGGATAAGCGTTTGCCCTGGTGGCGTAAATTAGACGAAGAGCGTCAATATGTTTTGATTGACATGTGTTTTCAGTTAGGCATTAACGGATTATTAAAATTCAAAAATATGCTTGCCGCCATGGATGCCGGAGATTTTGAAAAAGCAAGCAAAGAGTGCCTAAATTCTGCATACGCAAAACAAACCCCGGCAAGGGCAAAAAGAATTGCACGATTGATTAAGACCGGGGAGTGGAAAATATGATTTATTTATATAGCATTTTAATTATTGCTTTATCTGCAATTTTATGGAGAATCCGTGGCGGTTTGTGGAAAGAGCATATACCTGCGAACAAAATATGGTATTCCGTGTTCTTCGCTATTTGTGGCGGAATACAGTTTGGTTTTACTTTCCAGCACTTAATTGTCGGATTTTTAGCTTGTTATGCATCTTATCAGGCTTTCGGTTGGGGCTTGTATATCGGGAAGTTGCTTGGCGGTGGGACTCTCAATCCGAACCTTGTTCAATACCGAGAATGCGAACTGATAGATGACCTTTTATATTCTCTGCATATTTCCTTTAAGGGAAAAAAGGTTTATTTGTATCAGTATCCAAAATTGTTTGGCTTTGCCGGAACGACTTTGACCGGTCTTATAATTACTTTTTTATGGGGCTTGTATATGGCAGATGTCCGAGTTATTTTGTCTGGTGCGGTTATGGGCGTTTGCTACTGGCTAGGAGGTTTATTTGAGAAACTTTATCCACTCGGAAAATCCGGTTGGAATTGGGGCGAGTGGATTTTTGGAGCTTATTTGGGCGGCTGGCTGGTGTGGGTGATGCTATGAAATATATTTTAGGATTAGCCGTTTTAATGTCGGTGTGGTGCTATTATCTTAATTATAGGATAGATGTGTTAAAAAAAGAAAACACCACGCTACAAGCCGAAAAAAATAGCCTTTGCGACACTATAAGGGAGTACAAGAATGCGCAAGTGGAAGCCAATAATGAAATCAAAAATTTACGAAAGAAAATCTCGATGGATAAAACTGCTTTGGATTGGTATTATCGGCCTATTCCTGATAGCGTTAGCAAGCTGCTCAACTAGGGTTGAATATATTAAACCGATTGCGCCTGATTGTGGGGTTATGAAAACCAACGGCGATTTAATGGATTGTTATATTAAATACAGGAATACACTAGATGAAAGAAATTAAAATGGTTGTTGTCGGCGAATATGCTTGTGCTGTAAAATTAGGGCGTTGTCCTATGTTTGCGATTGATAAAAAAGACAAACTCGGAGATATGGTTGCCGGATTGCGTGAAGACTATCCAGATTGTCAAATAGTGCATGGCGGAAAGAAAGAGCGAGCCGAAGCCGCCAAAAGAATAATTATGCAAAAAAATATGAATGCCGGTAGATAACTCTGCCGGTTTTTTTGTGGGGGATAATATGGAAATATGGACGGATGCGAGCTTTGACCAAAAGAGAAAAGTTGCCGGATGGGGAGTTGTTATCAAAGAAGGCATGAAAGAACGGACTTATTCCAACTGGTTGCCGACAGATAACGTTAACCTTGCAGAAATATTTGCCATCCATACCGCTTGCGTTTTGGCGGGGGGAAAGCAATGCTCTATATACAGCGATTCAATGACGGCAATTTCATACATTAATGGAACGATTAGAGAAGACAAGCCCAGGACAAGGGAGCAGTGGATTAACCACAAAAAGATGAAATTTTGGGCATACAAGATAAGGAAGTTTAACGCAAATATAGAGTGGACGAAAGGACACAAGCGCACTTTTCAAATAGATGCAATCGGAAACAGCATGGCGGATTTGAAAGCGCGGTCTGGATTATCAAAATTTTATTTGACATTGGACAGAAAAAGAGTAAGATAATATATGAAAAAATAAAATTGCCGTTATATTTTTTTCATCTTCGCACCCGATGCACTTTTGCAAAGGGTGTTTTTTTTATTGACAATTATAATATTTTATTGTAATTTTAGGTTGTTTTAATTGTAAAGGAGATGAAGATGACCATACAACAAATTAACAACATGAACAACGATGATGAATACTTTGCATTGCCGGCCCTTTCTGCCAGCCAGATTAAACAATTTAACGAGGGCGGATGCGGAGCTTATAGATTTTGGCAATCATCACCACTCAACCCAAACAAAAAGACCAACGCAGACAAAGATGCAAGCGATGCGCTGGTTTTTGGCAAGTTGGCTCACTGCATGTTGCTTGAGCCGGAAGAATTAGAGAAAAGATTTGTTGTTGCCGATTGGGGAGCCAAGGGCAGAGATACGGCCGCATACCGAAAATTTATAAAAGATTTTGCAGACCCACGCATTATTGTATCATCTGAAGAATGGGAACGTGCCGGAAAGATGATTGCAAACTTAAGAGGGCATAAGTTGGCCGCAAGTATCATTGCCGGAGCAAAAACAGAAATGCCGATTGTTTGGAAAGATGACCAAACCGGATTATTGATGAAATGCAAGGTAGATGCCATAAAACGCACAAAGAACGGCATTGTGGTTATTGACTATAAAACATCCGGTGATATGGAGAGCTTCATCAAGTGGCCGCACAAAAACAGCTATTATTTGCAAGATGCGGTATATCGCCAGGCTATTTTTGAAAAATACGGAGAATATCCGAGCGAGTTTGTTTTTATTATGCAATCCAAAAAACCGGACGAAGAAGAAATGATTGCCATTTTGCGATACTCGTTTGAAGACGTGGAATACGCAAAAGACCGAGCCAGATATCTTACAGACACCATTGCCGAAAAATATAAACAATGGCTTGAAACCAAAGACGATAGCATCTGGCAGCCATACCCAAACATCATTGAGCTGCACTTGAGCCAATGGGTAACAAACAAGCAGGCGGAAGAAGAAATATAAGCCTAACAAATCCCCGGAGAAAAATCTGGGGTTTTTTTTGTTTTTTGTGTTGACAATTACAAGAAAACATTATAATTTTATAGTGTTTTAATTTTAATGAGAGGAAAAAACAATGACGGAAAATGTTCCAGTAGTTCAAGAAACCAAAAAGGTTGACGTTGTTCAAAAATATGTGGATGAATTATCGGCCGGTTGGGTTCGAGTTTTGCCAAAGATTTGCACCCCGGAAAGATTTGCCAGAGTGGCAGTAACCTGCATTAAAAAGAACAGCAAATTGATTTTGGCATTGCAAACAAAAGAGGGAAAAAAAAGCCTTGCCGAAGCATTTATGAAATGTGCCGAGCTTGGCATTGAGCCAGACGGCCGCAGAGCTTATTTAATCCCCTACAAAAACGACATTCAACTTATTATTGATTATAAAGGCATTGCCGAGCTTGCTATGCGTAGCGGTATGATTAGCAACATTCATGCCGACAAAGTATGCGAGAATGACGAATTTGAATACAATATCGGCGAAATCACCAAACACCGCATTGACTTCCGCAAGCCCAGAGGGGAAGCCTACGCATATTATGCAATTGTTACATTTAAGGACGGCACCAAGAAATGCGAGGTTATGAGCAAAGATGAGGTTGATGCCATCCGCAAGCGTTCAAAATCTCCGAACAATGGCCCGTGGGTAACCGACCGGGATGAAATGTCGAAAAAAACAGTGTTCAAAAGATTGTCCAAATGGCTGCCATTAAGCCCCGAACTGCAAAAAGGCATTGATATTGACAATGAAGAATATGAGCTGCCAAAGCAACCGCAACAGGGCTATGTTGAAGCCGACTATGAAGCCTTGCCGCTGGATGATGAAATCCCCACCTTTGACGAGAAAACCGGCGAGATTATAGAAGAACCGGAGCCGGAAGAACCAAAGGCACCGGAAGCACCGGCAGAGCAACCGCAACAACCACAAACAATGTTATTTTAATCAATCCGGGGAGCTTCACCGGCTCCCCACTTTTTAAGGAATAAGAATATGACGGAAAATACATTAATCGTTTTGAAAGATGAAAGCGTAGCAAAATTTGAGTTTAACTTTGAAGAACTCAAAAAATGGGCTTTGGAAAAGGTAGAAAAATATCAAAATTTGATGATTACCGAAGACCAAGTCATCGACATCAAGAAAGAGATGGCCGACATCAACAAATATGCCAAAGAGATTGATGCCAAGAGAAAAGAATTTGAGAAACAATATAAAGCTCGCATTGATCCGGTTCTTGCCCAGATTTTGGAAATCAAAGGCATTTTTGACAGTGCATACAACGGTCTTAAAACTCAAGTGGATAGCTTTGAAGCGGTCGAGCGTGAAAAAAGACGTATCTCCGTTCAAGATTTGATTGATGAAACAATCCGCACCGAGGGTTTGCAAGAATATGCAAATCGCTTTGCCATGCAAGAAAAATGGTTGAATAAGTCCACCAGCAAGAAATCAATCAAAGATGATATCCAAACCATTGCCAACGACATCAAAGGCTTGATTGAAGCACAAGAGCAAGCCAGAAAACAGCATGAAGAAAAGCTTGAGCTTGTAAAGACACTTTACAAAGCAAAGGTTGAAGCCTACGGCTTTGACATCAACAAAGAAGCCTTTTTCTTATCTCAATGCCAATACACCACCGGTACGGCACTCACAACCATGATTGAAAACTCTTTTGAAGCCGAGAAGAAATTCCTCATCCGTCAGGAAGAAATCAAAAAAGAGCAGGAAGCCAAAGCCGCTGCCGAAGCAGAAGCCAAGGCAAAAGAAGAAGCAGCCAAACCGGCACCGATGGAAGCACCGGCCCCATTGGTAGAAAAGGAACAACCAAAACCGGAGCCGAAAAAAGAAGAAATCCTTGGCGGCCGTGTAAGATTTACATTCAAGGAAAGCAATCTTGAACAAATCAGAAACCTCATGAACCAAATCAAAGCCTTGTGCGAAACTTGGGAAAACGAATAAAAATAGCCGGAGAAATCCGGCTTTTTTATTTTTAAAAAATATTCATTTTCTTGTTGACAATTACCGTTTAACGGTATAACATGAAGACATAAACAACAAACAAACTTTTAATTTAAGGAGAAAGAAAATGAAGAAATTTTATATTGCAGACATGGGCGAGTATGGACAAGGTGATGCAGTTTCCCTCTACATCTCAAAACGAGGAAATGTTTTGGCTGAGTATACCCAAGAGCCTCATTATTTTGATACCGAGGAACAGGCCCAAGAAATGTTGGACGATGTCCAAAATCGTGCGTGGGATTATAGCTTTTCCGTAACTAAGTATATTCGCGAGCGGGAAATAAAACCTGAAAATCTCGAAATTGTTGAGGTTGATTTTGATGAAGAATAATAAAACCAAGCTAAAATGCGATCGAGCATACGAAAAACGGCAAAAGGAAAAAGGCATCAGGGTGAGGGGGTTCCGCCTCACCGATGCCGAATGGGAAAAAGTCAAAGAATTTATACGAAAAATAAGGGAGAAAGACCATGAACAATAAAAGCACGCTTTTGGAATTATGCGAATACTTTGGGGAGCATCCGGACGACCTCGCAATACTCATAACATTTTTAATTTTTGCTTTTATTTTTGGAAGAAAGAAGAAATGAGCTTGTTTAACATCCCAGAACTGGGAATGAAGCCAAAAAGGAAGCATACACACCCGGAACAACCGGTTCAAAAAAGCATCGTTCAATATTTGGAACTCAGGGGCTTTGTTTTTACAGCTCCTGACGCGGGTGTTAATGTTTCAAGTAGGGTAACTAGGGGAATATTAAAATCAATGGGCAGGCGGGCAGGAATTGCCGATTTAATAGTTTTTATAAAAAATGGAGTTGTCTGCATAGAATGTAAGAAGCCAGCAACGTATCGTTGGAGCGAGCGATACAAGCGCATGGTCATTGATGAGCGAGCCGGAACGCAGAGCGATGAGCAAAAAGCATTTCAAGCCATTATTGAAAAGATGCCCGGACACCACTATATCGTGGCAAAAAGCGTGTCCGATGTGGTGGATTATTTCCACAAAAACAATATTCAACCAAAATAATGCTTGCAAATTAAAAAAGTTGTGCATAACATCATTTTGTATTTAGAAAGTCGATAGAGAGGGAAAAAATGAAACAGATTATACAAAAAAACATATCACGACACTACAAGCGATTGGAGCAAAGATTGAAAGAAATCTCTGCTCCAATTGTCGTTTTAGAAACCATTTCTAAAGAGTTCCGTTTTTTGGAAAGAGATTTATTGAGTGAGTTAGAAAGTCAGGAGAATAGAGCATGTCAGACGGAAAACAGCGAACAGCAGTAATTTATAGCGATTGGAAAGACCTCATTGAAGAAATATCAAATGAGGATGCCGGAATAATCTTCAAAAATCTTTTACGCATGCTAGACAACGAGATGATGCTTGATGAGCCATCCGAAAAGGGTGTATGGCGGTTTATTGCCAAAAAATTTGGCGAGGGAATCCAAAAATGGAGTGAAAAATCCAGAGCAAACTCACGCATAGCCAAGGAAAGATGGGAAAAATCCCGGCAGCAAAAAGATGATGCGGACGTATGCGAACGCATGCAAACGCATACGAACGCATGCGAACCTACAATTCCGCAATGCGAAACGATGCCTACTGTTACTGTTACTGTTAATAATAATAGTTTAAAAGAAAAAGAAATATATAAAGAAAAAGAAAACCATTTTTTGGATTATCCAGATGATTTTGAGTTTTTAAGTAACAGTAAATTTTTAATTAATAAAAGTTTTAGTTTTAAGTTGGACAATCGAAACATCAAGCCTTATGTCGATAGCTACGGGCCGCAGATAATCAGTGCCGTCCAAAGCTGGCTTGTGAAGAACAAAGACGGAAAAGAGGTTGATTGGTGCTTCATTACCAAGCAGTTTGAAAACTTCCGCAAACGAAGCGGTCGACCATTGATGATGAGTTAAAGGGAGAAGCAGGAGATGAAAATCAGATTATTAGAACTTTGTGCCGGATATGGCAGCCAAGCATTGGCTTTGAAAAATTTGGGCATAGACTTTTATTCAGAGATTGCCGAGTTTGATAAATACGCAAGCCAAGCATATATGCAGTTACACGGCGAAACTAAGAACTACGGTGATATTTACAAAATTGATGAAACTAAACTGCCATATTTTGATATGATAACATATTCGACTCCTTGTTTTACAGAGGATTCTCTTGTTTTAACTGAAAAAAGGGGTTTCCAAAAAATAATTGATATTCAAATAGGTGAAAAAGTTATCACTCACGATGGTAATTATAAAACCGTTGAAAATGTTATAAATAACGGTAAGAAAAAAACTGTTAAAATTTATGGTATGGGAATAGATGAAATTCACACAACACCGAATCATTTATTTTATGTTAGAGAAAAATCTCACGTTTGGAATAATAAAACTCGTTCTTATACGAGAGTATTTTCCGAACCTGTATGGAAACAAGCCGATTCGTTAAAAAGAACCGATTATATGGGTATCCCTATTAACAAAAAATCAGAAATACCAGAATGGAATGGTATAACTTTTGTATGGTCTGATGGAAGAAAAGATAGATATAAAAATCAATTATCACAATATATGAACAACAAAGATTTTTGGTGGTTGATAGGTAGATACATAGCTGACGGATGGTTTAGAAATAACGGTGGAATTATAATTGGATGTGGCAAAAAGAAATTTGTCGAAATGAAAGAAAAATGTGATTCTATTGGTTTAAATTATAACATATTAGAAGAAAGAAAGGAGGTTATTTTATGGTAAGGGTATCTAAACATGCATCACGACGATTGAAAGAACGATGTGGTTTAAATAAAAAATCCGTCCAACGCATGGCGGATATCGCATTTACCAATGGAATGAAACAGGAAGACGCAACTGGACAATTAAACCGTTGGATGGCGAGTCTATATTGTGCAAATATGGATGCGAATAATATACGTATTTACGGAAATTATGTATACATATTTTGTGGAATTACATTAGTCACGGTATTACAC
>ERZ1026964.38-NODE-38-length-35536-cov-7.676334_pt1 | contig 35536 bp, 23 predicted proteins | sample MGYA00519565_ERZ1026964 | MGnify/ENA primary metagenome ERZ1026964 (study PRJEB26926, sample SAMN06164476) | human gut metagenome | biome: ENVO:00009003; feature: ENVO:2100002; material: ENVO:00002003 | host: Homo sapiens | place: USA | collected 2012 ...
CTTTGGTCATTTCTTTCATCGGAATGCAGTCGCAGGAAGTGAAGATTAAGCCGAACGTAAAAGTGGTGTTGAAGTCTGATGCGGAAGTACTTGATGAAGTTGTGGTAACTGCGTATGGTACTTCTACTAAAGGGTCATTTACAGGTTCTGCAGCAGTGATGAAAGCTGATAAGATTGAGAAACGTCAGGTATCAAACGTATCAAATGCATTGGCTGGTGCTGTAGCAGGTGTGCAGATTTTGAGTAATAACGGTCAGCCGGGTGAAGATGCAAAAGTACGTATCCGTGGTGTCGGCTCAATCAATGCAGGAACTGACCCGCTGTATGTAGTAGATGGTGTACCTTATGATGGAGACTTGTCTTCTATTAACTCTGCAGATATTGAATCAATGACTGTATTGAAGGATGCTGCTTCTACAGCATTGTATGGTGCGCGTGGTGCGAACGGTATCATCATGATTACTACAAAGAAAGGTACTTCTGGTAAGGCTCGTGTAAATTTCGATGCAAAATGGGGTGCCAACTCTCGTGGCGTAAAGAACTACGATGTATTAACTAGCTCAAAGAACTATCTGGAAAAGGCTTATGAAGCTATTTATAATGGTTATGTACAGACTAATGGCATGGCTCCGCAGGCTGCCAATGTAGCTGCAAACAATACTTTGCTTTCTGCTGGAAATGGTGGTGTGGGTTACCAGATTTATACTGTACCTGAAGGTCAGTTGCTGATTGGTAGCAATGGTTTGCTGAATCCGAATGCAACATTGGGTTATACAGATAAATATGGTTACTATTACACTCCTGACAATTGGGCAGATGAAACATTTAGAACAGCTCTTCGTCAGGAATATAATTTGAATGTATCTGGTGGTAACGATAAGTCTACTTTTTATATGGCTTTCGGTTATTTGGATGATCAAGGTGTAATTGAAGGTTCTGGTTTGACTCGTTTCAGCGGTCGTTTGAAGGGTGATTATAAGGTAACAGACTGGTTGAAAGTGGGTGCCAACATGAACTATGTAAACTCTAAGAGTAATTATCCGGGCGATCAGGATGCTAATGCTACAGCTTCTTCTGGTAACGCTTTCCACATTGCCAATAACATTGCACCGGTTTACCCTATGTATGTTCGTGGAGCAGACAAGCAGATTATGTTGCTGAACGGTCGTAAGGTATATGATTATGGTGATGGCGTAAGCAGTCCTTCATCACGTGCATTTATGTCTATCGCTAACCCCGCAGGTGACCTTATTTATAATAAGACTGAGTATTTGGCTGACGTGCTGAATGCAAACTGGTTTGCTGAATTGACTCCGATTAAAGGTCTGACCATCAGCGCACGCTTTGGTATGAATATTGATAATACACGTTACAATGATTTGGGTAACGCATATATGGGTCAGAGCGCTTCTTATGGAGGTAATGCTTATCAGGCTGCTATGCGTACTTTTGGTTTCGACCAGCAGTATGTAGCCAACTATCAGTTCGCAGTAAAAGATGTACATCATTTTGATATTACTGCCGGTTATGATGGCTATTCATACGAATATACAGAATTGACTGGTTCAGGTCAGAATCTGTATGACCCAGAAAGCTTCTATATCAGCAATACAATCGATAAGAAAACAGCCAGTGGTATGAAACTGACTTATGCTACTGAAGGTCTCTTCGGTCGTGTAAACTACTCTTATGATGACAAATACTTTGGTAACGTATCTTACCGTCGTGATGCTTCTTCTCGCTTCGCTCCTGAAAATCGTTGGGGTGACTTCTGGGCTGCCAGTGTGGCTTGGATGATTACACGTGAAGATTTTATGAAGGATATCACTTGGATTAACATGTTGAAACTGAAGGCTTCTTTCGGTCAGCAGGGTAATGATGATATCTTGTTTGCTGGTGGATATACCGTGGGTGGTACAAGCAAGAACTATTATCCATGGATGGATCAGTATAACATGACTGGTGCAGACGGTGTGTTCTCTGACGGTACGATGATTGCAAAAGGTAACCGGGATTTGACTTGGGAAACTTCAACTTCTTATAACGTAGGTATTGATTTTGCTTTGTTCAATAACCGTTTGAACGGATCGGCTGAATACTTCGGTCGTAAATCAAGTGATATGCTTTACAACAAACCGGTTGCCGGAAGTGTGGGTTATACTTCTATTCCGATGAACGTAGGTTCTATGACGAACTCTGGTTTTGAATTGGATTTGACTTATTTGATTTTCAACCAGAAGAACTTTACTTGGGATGTGAATTTGAATGCCACTTTCATCAAAAATAAAATCAACAAGTTGCATCCGGACTTGGATGGTCAGTTGATTGATGGAAACTACATTTACGAAGAAGGTGAATCAATGTACCGTATGTATTTGGTAGATTATGCTGGCGTAGATCCAGAAACAGGTTTGGCTCAGTATTGGGCAAAAGATGAAAAGGGTGAGTTGTACAAAACAGAGAACTATGCATTAGCTCAGACTACAAACAAGGTAGCTACAGACAACTTGATGCCGAAGGTATACGGTGGTTTGGGTACTTCTGTGCAGGTTTACGGTTTTGATGCTTCTATCCAGTTGTCTTATCAGTTGGGTGGTCAGATTTATGACTCAGGTTATCGTTTCATGATGGCTGGAAAAGGTGACGGACAGAACTGGCACAAGGATATTTACAATGCATGGACTCCGGAAAATAAATATACGGATGTACCTCGTCTGAATGCGCAGGATAAGTATACAAATTCTACTTCAACTCGCTGGCTTGCAAGCTCTAACTACCTGAGTGTAAACAATATTACTATTGGTTATACACTTCCGTCTAACTTGGTTCGCAAGATGATGCTGGAAAAACTGCGTGTATATTTCACTGCTGACAATGTAGGATTGCTTTCTGCACGTAAAGGTCTTGACCCACGTCAGAGCTATACAAGTGCTACTACATCACTTTATACTGCTATCCGTACAATTTCTGGAGGTATCAGCCTTACATTTTAATTAAAATATAAATAAGAAACAGATATGAAAACAAAATATATTTTTGCTTCATTGCTTGTATCTTCACTGGCTGTGACTGGTTGCCAGGATATGGATACATTGCCCGATGGAGGAATCGTGACAGACTCTCAGAAGGAGACCGTTTCTACACTGAATCCTGAACGTGGAGTGGCAAAAGTTAATGCGATTTTCTCTACTTTCAACCAGGCTTTCCCTAACTCAAGTGCATTGGGTGCTGAACGTCATAACGATATTGGTTATCCTACTGTCATGTTGTGTCTGGATTCTAATACAGAAGACGTAGTAAGTGATAATAACGGTTATAACTGGACTGGATATGACTTGACATTTGAAGACCGTGAAAATACTTCCTTGGAAGGACAAATGGTATGGAATGACTTGTATTCTATCGTTTTTGCTGCCAATAATGTAGTAGGAAGCATTGACGAAAAAACAGAAGATGCCAATGAACAGTTCTACCTGGGACAGGGACTGGCTGCACGTGCATTCTCTTATTGGGTAATGGCACAGTTGTATCAGTTTAACTATAAAGGTAATGAAGATAAGCCTTGTGTGCCCCTGATTACAGAAAAGAACTCGGAGGATGCTTCTGTGAATGGTTGCAAGCGTTCGTCTGTAAAAGATGTGTATACACAGATTGAATCAGACTTGAACAATGCTATTAATTTGCTGACTAGTGCAGAGAAAGGAAAAGTGAAACGTGCAGATAAGCGTTATATCAGTCTGTCAGTAGCTTACGGACTTCGTGCACGTATGTATCTGTCAATGCATGAATATGCTAAAGCTGCCGATGATGCGGCAAATGCTATCAAGGCGGCAACAAGTGAAGGTATTGCTATCGCTTCTCGTACTGCGGTAGGTAAACCGACATTTTGGAGTGTAGATGAGGTGAACTGGATGTGGGGTATCATTGTCAGCGAAACAGATGACGTGGTAGATACAGGTATCTGTAACTGGCCTTCTCACATGGGATCACTGAGCTATGGATATGCAAACTATTCAGGTGGTCGTCAGATTAGTTTGAAATTATATAAGGAGATTGATGATGCTGACATCCGTAAACAATGGTGGTTGGATGCCGCTGCAGAATCTGATGGTTTCTTAAGTGACGAACAAGCTGCTTTTGTGGCAAAACAGGGTTACAAGCCTTATACTCAGGTAAAATTCGGTCCCTATAATGATGTGGTAGGTACTACTATCAATGCCAATGATATTGTATTGATGCGTATTGAAGAAATGTATCTGATTGCTGCAGAAGCATACGCTGAAGCTGGAAATCGGGCTGAAGGTGAAAAATATTTCAAGGAATTGCTTAACAACCGTTTGTCAAGCGGATCACAAGCTTATTTAACTGACTATGCTTCTAATCCTCAGGAAGCTGTTTATTTCCAGCGTCGTATTGAACTTTGGGGTGAAGGAGTAATTTGGTTCGATGTAATGCGTCTTAACAAGGGAGTAGACCGTCGTGGAGCTGGTTTCCCGAATGCAGAATGTGTATTTAATATTGCAAAAACAGACGATATCTTGTTGTGGCGTATACCGGAAGCTGAACTTCAGGCTAATAAGGCATTAACTGCAGAAGATAGTCCGGCATGGACTTTACCGAAACCAGTTGCAGATGAATAATAAGTTAGATTAAAGTTAAAAACTAAGAGTATTATGAAATTAAATAAATTCTTTTTCGGATTATTGATGACTCCGGCCGTAATGATGGTAGGATGCAGCGATTATGAAGATACGGAAGTGGCAAGCCCGGAAGCAGATGCGGATGCAATTGGTGCTTATTTTGAAAGCAGTGCAGTTTCTGAACAGTTGTCACCGGGGCAAACATCTTTTAAGATTGTGTTGAATAGAGCTTCTTTTTCTGAAGCTGTAAATGTACCGGTTAAGGCAACAGATCCAGATAACTTTTTCTCTTTGTCAGATAATCAGTTTGTGTTTGATGCTGAGAAACAGGTCAGCAACCCGATAACTGTTACTTTTAATCAAAATACAGTGGAGCTTCAGGAAACATATTCTTTAGGATTGCAGGTATCAGACGGAGTGAAAGACCATTTGTATGGTGCAGGTTATACAGATGCAACCTATTCTATGGTGATTGATTATGCCTGGAAGAGTGACTCATTGGCATCTACAATGGTGAAGGATGAATATGCTGGTACATTTGATAAAGAAGGAGCTTTAGCTGCAGTAGAAATTGCAAAAGATTTTGAGGTAGACGAAGAAAAACCATCACCTGATTATACTAAGAATTCTTTGGTGCGTATCTCTAGTTTCTTTGCTACTATTGGTAAGTCGAAGGCAGCTGGAGAAGACCACATTCAGTTTGTGGTAGATAAGGATCATAAAAATCCTCAATTCTTAACAACTGATTACCTGGCTAATAATGAAATTTCTCTGAAAGTCAATACAACAAAATTGGCTACAGGAATGACTCAGAAATTTGCTGAAGAGAAGGAGTATCCTATCTGTATGGACTTGGTAGGTATTAACGTGTAAGCAGCAACTGCTGAGGCTAAAACGGACAACGTGACTTATCAGGTAACATATGAACTTTATGCATTTGATGAGAAAGCTGATAAAAAATATCTGCTTTCAACAGAAGATGATACTGTACCAGTAGAAGGTAATACTCAATATAAAGCTAAATTTGAAGTGAAATTCGTAAAAGCTTCTGCTGAATAATCGTTATTATAGCTGAAATAATAAAAGAGGTATGTCCTGTGTGGATGTACCTCTTTTTTCGTCTTATTCACTTAAAAACTGGTCTTTTTGTTAGAATGAACTTCTTAATAATACAAAATAATTGCAATTTTATTCTATTTGTATTCACTTTTTATACACTTGAAAAGGTGGAAGCAAGTTCCTAAAAACCATCTGTTTATCTCTTTTAATATCGTTTTGCTCCTTATAAATAAAATTTAGTGTAAAATTGCCCACTGTTTTATAATTTCTCTTTATTTTCTTACATTCGCGCCCCGTTTGTGATAAATGTATTAGACTAACTTAACTAAATTAAAAGAGAGATTTTATGAAACAAAGAATGACGTTGTTCATGGCCATTCTTCTGATAGGGATTGGTCTGTCAAACGCCCAAGTTTCTCAAGTGACCGGTAATGTGATGTCGGAAGAAGACGGATTGCCGGTAGTGGGCGCATCGGTGTTGGTAAAAGGTACTACTGTAGGGACAGTGACCGACATTGATGGAAACTTTACAATTTCTGGTGTGCCGGCTTCGGCAAAAACTTTAGTGGTTTCTTTTATCGGTTTGCAGAGCCAGGAAGTGGCTGTAAAACCGGTGGTGAATGTAGTGTTGAAATCGGATGCACAGGCTTTGGAAGAAGTGGTGGTTGTGGCGTATGGTACGCAGAGCGCACGTACGGTGACAGCTTCAGTAGCTTCAATCCGCAACGATGTGTTAAAGGACGTGCCTAATACAAGCTTGGACCAGATGATGCAGGGACGTGCCTCTGGTTTGAATGTAACGACTCCTTCAGGAGGAGTAGGTCAGGCTCCTGTGGTACATATTCGTGGTGTAAACTCGATTACTTCGGGTACTTCTCCTTTGTACGTAGTGGATGGAATGCCGATTCAGTCGGGTGATTTGGGCGGAGGATTGGGTAATGCCAATGCGTTGGCTGACATTAATCCGGCTGATATTCTTTCTATTGACGTGTTGAAGGATGCGGCGGCAGCAGCTTTGTATGGTTCACGTGCGGCAAACGGGGTCGTGCTGATTACTACCAAGCAGGGAAGCAGCGGAAAAGCAAAAGTAACGTATGATGCTTCTGTCGGTTTCTCCAACCGGACGAAGTTCATTGATATGATGAATGCACAGGAGTATGTAGACTTCAAGAATATGGCGGTTCGTAATGCATACGGAACAGATGTAGCAGCTGAACTGGCTGCTATGGATAAGACATTCATCGCTAATCCTGCTTATGGTGATAAGGCATTTAACTTGATGCCGGGAGTAGACTCTAACTGGGCAGATGCTATTTTTCAGAATGGGTTTACACAAGACCAGACTGTAGCCGTAAGTGGTGGAACGGAAAAAGTGAAATATTATATGTCGGCTAATTACAATACGCAGAAAGGTATTGTAGTGGGCGATAACTATAAACGTCTGGGCGGTAAGGCTAACATTGTGGCTAACGTAACAGACTGGCTGAAGATTGGTATGAACTCGAGCGTGAACGTAAGTTCTACATCGCAGGTGGATGCGGCACGTAACGGTTCAAACTTTGCAGTAGGTGGTTTCCCGCGTATGGCGCTGGCTAACTCTCCGAATATACCTATCTATGATGAAAATGGCAAAGGTTATTATGAACATTCGTTAGGTGTGTTGGGTTATGGACCTAATGCGGTAATGAATACATTTTCGAATCCGGTGGCATTGGTGGAATTGGGTAATAAGACCAACGTGGATGTAAACCGTATTTTGAGCAGTTTCTTTGCAGAAGTTACTCCTGTGAAAGGTCTTACATTGAAAACCCAGTATAATATTGACGATGCACGTATCGAAAACTCTCGTTTCTGGTCACCTAATCATGGAGATGGAGTAAATAAAGGCGGGTATGCGTTCAATGCGGCAGTGCATAGCAGTATCTGGACCTGGACGAATACGGCAACGTATGATTTTACGGCTAATCGTCATCATTTCAATTTCCTGGTGGGTATGGAAGCTACTGAAAGCAGCTACAATGAATGGGATGCTTCTCGTACAGAATTGCAGGATGATAAGTTTACGAACTTCCAGGGAACTTTTGCCAATGCCACAGCTTCGGGTAGTATTTCCAAGAGCTCTATGGTTTCGTATTTTGGACGTATCAACTATGACTTTGCATCGAAATACATGTTCTCTATCAATTTCCGTCGTGATGGCCTTTCTGCATTGAGCAAGGATAATCGCTGGGGTAACTTTGGAGGTGTTTCAGCGGCATGGCGTGTGTCGGAAGAAGCTTTCTTTGAACCGCTCAAGCATGTGATTGAAGACTTTAAGATCAAGGGTAGCTATGGTGTGGTAGGTAATACGAATATCGATGACTATGCCTCACGTTCGTATTATTCTCCTTACTATTACGGTTCTCAGGGAAGTTATCGTTTAAGTAAGATTGCCGACCCGAATTTGAAATGGGAATCTTCAGAAAAGTATGACGTAGGTTTCAGTGCACGTGTACTTGATCGTATCGATATTGATTTTGATTATTTCTATACGAAATCTTCAGACTTGATTCTGGATGTGCCACAGGCTCCTTCGAAAGGTCTTCCAGGAAATATCCTGACAACCAATGCTGGAAAGATGACAAACTCAGGTATTGAGTTGACGATTTCTGCGGATATTTTACGTGACGGTGCATTCAAATGGAATACAAGTTTTAATATTACGACTACTCGTAATAAGGTTGTATCTCTGGCTAATGGTTTGGATAATATTATCAAAGGTGATGCCACTGGATTGGAAATTACAAATATCACAGTACCTGGCAAGTCTATCGGTCAGTTGTATCTGACACCGACAGGTGGTGTAGATCCGGAAACCGGGTTCCGTGTGTTCTATGGAGAGAATGGAGAACGTGTGCTGTATAATCATGCCTCGAAAGCAAAATGGATGCTTGAAGATGGTACGCCTTATGAGGGCAGCTTGAAACCGGTGATTTGCGGAAATACACTGCCGACATGGTATGGTGGATGGAGTAATAACTTCTCTTACAAGAATTTTGACTTGTCTTTGTTCTTCCAGTTCTCAGGTGGAAACTATATTTATAATGGTACGAAGGCGACGGTAAGTGACATGCGTTACTGGAATAACTCGAAGGAGGTACTTCAGAATTACTGGACTCCGGAAAGAAAGAATGCCATTTTCCCGAAACCAGTGTATGGCGATAACTATTCTAATGGTTCGGCCATGCCTATCAGCGAGTGGGTGGAAAAAGGTGACTATTTGCGTTTGAAGAATATCTCATTGGGTTATACCTTCAATACGAAGAATTGGGCGAGTGCCATCGGTATCAGCAAGTTGCGCGTATATGCACAGGTGCAGAACTTGTTCGTAATTACGGGCTATTCGGGTATGGATCCGGAGGTGATGTCGAATACGACCAATGCTACTCTGGCTCCGGGTACGGATAAAAATACTTTGCCACAGGCACGTACATACACATTTGGTGTAAACTTGGCGTTTTAATTGTTGAATTTTTAAAAGCAGATTCGAATGAAAAAATATATTGTATATGCTATATTGATGGCTGGAACCACGTTGAGTAGTTGCAGTAGCAGTTTCTTGGATCAGGAACCACCTTTGTACATTGAGCCGGGAGATATTTATAATGATGCAAATCGTTTGGAAGCAGCTGTATTAGGCTTGTATGGTTCGATAAAAAATGATGCGTCGGATTCCTTCATGGGAGGAAAAACCTATCTGGTGTTTGATAACCGTGGAGAAGATATTGTAAATTCTGACCCGAACTTGATTACTTTGGCCAATACTTATAAGTTTAATGTGGGCAAAACAGATGCAGAAAATACGGTGACCTGGAGCATGGCATACGCTGCCATTAACCGTGTCAATATTTTCTTGGATGAGTTGGAAGGTGCTAAAGCTACTGCTGGAGAAAAGTATGAGCAGTATAAAGCGGAGGCAAAGTTTGTGCGTGCATTTGCTTATTACTATTTGAATAATCTGTATGCTACGCCCTACGTAATTAATCCGGATGCGAAATCTGTGCCTTTACGTTTGACTCCGGAAAAGAACGGTGAACACAATGCGTTGAAACGTGCTACAGTGAAGGAGGTTTACGAACAGATTCTTTCGGATTTGGAAAATATCAGTGCGTTGCCGGTAAAAGCAAAAGCAGATGAACCGACTGTAACTCGTGCTACACAGGCGGCTGCCAATATGTTGAAGATGCGCGCGTATATGTCCATGAATAACTGGACAGAGGCGGTAAAAGCAGGTAAGCTGGTGACAGGCTACGAACTGACTCCGAAGTTTGGAGATATGTTCAAGGCTCCTTATTATACGGATGAAACCATATTCTCTTTGCCAATGAAGGAAACAAACCGCCCGAATACCCAGCAAGGATTGGCAGAATATTATTACGCTAAGAATACGATTTTGTGGGTAGACGTGGAGAACGGTATCATGGGCAAGCCGAATTACAATTCAGCTGATGATGCCCGTGTGCAGATGAAGAACGAAAAAAATCAGTTGCTGAAGTTTACGGATGCTGCACAGAAACTAGATTGGGCACCGATTTTCCGTTATGCGGAAACGTTGTTGAACTTGGCTGAGTGTTATGTAAATCTGGGTGGAACTGAAAATGAGAAACTTGCCAGAGAATGTCTGAAACAGGTGAGATTCCGTTCATTACCGGAGACAAGCAATCAGTTGGATATTGATCATTTGTCTGGTGAAGATTTGAAGATGGCGGTTTATAACGAACGTCGTCTGGAGTTTATCGGTGAGGCGATGCGAGGCATTGATGTGTTGCGTCGCGGAGCTAACTTTGAACGGAAAACACAGATTACTCCGCAAAGTAGCGGATATGTTTGGCCGATTCCACAAAGCGAAGAATTGATGAATCCGGATTTGAATAAATAAGGAAGAAGTAAAAAGAGCGTATCTGTAATGAGATGCGCTTTTTTTATTTATATTTGCGCTCTATAGAATTTAGATTTATACTGAATGAAAGAATTTGTAATATCAGAAGCACAGACAGAAAAAGCTGTGCTGGTAGGTTTGATAACTCAGACTCAGAATGAACGTAAGACCAATGAATATTTGGATGAGCTGGCTTTCCTCGCTGAGACGGCTGGGGCAGAGGTAGTAAAACGTTTTACACAGAAACTGGATACGCCGAACTCGGTGACTTACGTGGGTAAAGGTAAGTTGCAGGAGGTGAAAGAATACCTGGAGTTGCAGAACGAGAGTGAAGAGACGGAAATCGGGATGGTGATTTTCGATGATGAACTTTCGGCCAAGCAAATCCGTAACATTGAGAATGAACTGAAAGTGAAGATTCTGGACCGTACTTCACTGATTCTTGATATTTTTGCGATGCGTGCACAGACAGCCAATGCCAAGACGCAGGTGGAACTGGCGCAGTATAAGTATATGCTTCCGCGTTTGCAGCGTTTATGGACGCACTTGGAACGTCAGGGTGGTGGTTCCGGTGCCGGAGGTGGTAAAGGCTCTGTAGGTTTGCGTGGTCCGGGTGAAACTCAGTTGGAAATGGACCGTCGTATCATCTTGAATCGTATGGCTCTGCTGAAACAGCGTCTGGCAGAAATTGATACGCAGAAGTCTACTCAGCGCAAGAACCGTGGACGCATGATTCGTGTGGCATTGGTGGGATATACCAACGTGGGTAAATCGACGTTGATGAACCTGCTGGCCAAGAGTGAGGTCTTTGCGGAAAACAAATTGTTTGCTACGCTCGATACCACCGTGCGTAAAGTCATTATCGAAAACTTGCCTTTCTTGCTTTCGGATACGGTAGGATTTATCCGGAAATTGCCGACTGACTTGGTCGATTCGTTTAAATCTACGCTGGATGAGGTACGTGAAGCGGATTTGCTGGTACACGTGGTAGATATTTCACATCCGGATTTTGAGGAACAGATTCAGGTGGTAGAGAAAACAATTGCCGATTTGGGTGCAGGTGGAAAGCCGAGTATGATTGTATTTAATAAGGTAGATGCCTATACGTATGTAGAAAAGGCCGAGGATGACCTTACTCCGAAGACGAAAGAAAATATCACGCTGGAGGAACTGATGCATACCTGGATGGCGAAACTAAATGATAATTGTATCTTTATTTCCGCACGTGAGAAGACCAACATTGATCAGTTCCGTGATTTATTATATAAAAAGGTAAAGGAACTGCATGTGCAGAAGTATCCTTACAATGATTTTCTATATCAGACATACGACGAAGAATAACTACAAGAAAATATGACACAACACTATCGTTTACTGACAAAAGAAGAAATCGCACGACTGGAGGCGCAGCACTGTATAGCTTCCGATTGGAGTGGTGTAGAAGTGGCCGATGATTTTCATACGGATTATATTCATCACACCCGTTTTTCGGGAAAAGTGCGACTGGGCGTTTTTGAAAAAGAGTTTACTTTGGCTGGTGGAATGGCCAAACATTCTGGTGTATATTATGCAACCTTGCACAATGTAACGGTGGGTGACAACTGCTACATTGAGAATGTAAAGAATTACATTGCCAACTATGAAATAGGGCATGATACCTTTATCGAGAATGTAGATATCATCCTGGTGGATTGCCATAGCCGTTTTGGGAATGGAGTAGAAGTCTCAGTTTTGAATGAGACTGGCGGACGTGAGGTGATTATTCATGACCGTCTTTCTGCTCATCAGGCTTATATCATGGCTCTTTATCGTCATCGCCCGGTACTGATTGAGAAAATGCGGAAGATTATTGAGTCTTATGCAGAGTCACATGCGTCAGATACGGGTACTATCGGGAGTCATGTAATGATAGTGAATGCCGGTTACATCAAGAATGTACGGATTGGAGATTATTGTCAGATTGAGGGTGCCGGCCGTTTGAAGAATGGAAGCATCAATAGTAATGAGCATGCACCGGTGCATATCGGTTACGGAGTGATTTGTGATGATTTTATCATCTCAAGTGGCTCACACGTAGAAGATGGCACGATGCTTACACGTTGTTTCGTGGGGCAGGCTTGTCATTTGGGACATACCTATTCGGCTTCTGATTCATTGTTCTTCAGTAATTGTCAGGAGGAAAATGGAGAGGCTTGTGCCATTTTTGCCGGACCTTTTACCGTAACGCACCATAAGTCTACATTGCTTATTGCCGGCATGTTCTCGTTCATGAATGCAGGTTCAGGCTCTAACCAGAGTAACCACATGTATAAGTTAGGGCCGATTCATCAGGGGGCATTGGAACGAGGTGCTAAGACCACTTCTGATTCTTATATCCTGTGGCCCGCCCGTATTGGTGCCTTCTCACTGGTGATGGGACGTCATGTCACTCATCCGGATACTTCGAATCTGCCTTTTTCTTATTTGATAGAGGAAAAGAATACAACTTATCTGGTGCCGGGTGTCAATTTGCGGAGTGTAGGTACAATTCGTGATGCGCAGAAGTGGCCTAAACGTGACCAGCGGAAAGACCCGAACCGTTTGGACCAGATTAATTATAACTTGTTGAGTCCGTACACTATTCAGAAGATGATGACTGGCCGACAGATTTTGAAGGAACTGGCTCGTGTGTCGGGGGAAACTTCCGAGATTTACTCTTATCAAAGTGCGAAAATCAAAAATTCGGCACTGAATAAGGGAATCAAGTTTTATGAGACTGCTATCCATAAATTTCTGGGAAACTCTGTCATCAAGCGTCTGGAAGCCATTCATTTTGCTTCAGATGAAGAAATTCGTGCTCGTCTGCTTCCGGATACGCCGATTGGAACAGGAGAATGGGTGGATATTTCCGGACTGATTGCCCCGAAGAGTGAGATAGAACGCCTGATGGAGGATATTGAGTGCGACCGTTTGAACAGTGTGGATGAGATACACGACCGTTTTGCAGAGATGCACGCCAATTATTATACGTATGAATGGACGTGGGCGTATGAAAAAATGCTTGAATTCTATGGCTTGCAGGCTGATATGATTACAGCGGCAGACATCGCAGCTATCGTACGCCAGTGGCAGGAAGCTGTAGTGGGACTGGATAAAATGGTGTACGAAGATGCCAAGAAGGAATTTTCGTTGACTTCCATGACCGGATTCGGGGCAGATGGAAGCAGTGAGGAAAAGATGCGTGACTTTGAAGAAGTGCGTGGTGTGTTCGAAAGCAATCCGTTTGTGACAGCGGTACTGGAACATATAAAGGTAAAAACGGAGCTTGGAAACGAACTGATAGAACGTGTAAAGAATTTATTGTAAAATGGGAGGTACTGCGTATGGAAAGAATATGCAGATATATATGTTTGCTTTGCGTTTGCTTCATGGCTTTGCAGATGCAGGCCAATAGAAGAAAGGTGATGGAATCTCCGGGTTTCGTCTTGTCGAATACGGCGGAGATAGAATTCAAACGGATTATCCAAACCAGTGAACAGACTCAGGTCGATGCAGTGATGTATGGTAAGCCGGGAACTCCGGTTGTCATTTCCTCGAAAGCGGCATTGAAATGGGCCGATGGAGGAATGGCACAGCTTCGTGAGGCGGAACGTATTTCCATTGATGGAGTGACTGAGCCGGAAGTAATTGAAGAGAATGGGACTTTGGAAGTAACTCTTTCTTTTTCGCCGGTTCCTTCGGATGTGCATGAAGTAGATTTTATTGAGCCAGAGATGGGATGGAACATCTTTGGCATTCAGTTGAGTCGGGAAGAACCTTATGTGTATGTGCCTAATTATCTTACAACAGACAAACCAGAGCGGAGCAATGAAATTCCAGAGCCGGGATTGGCGGTAGGAAAGGCTGTAGTAAACGGTTATATTTTAGGTTATGATCCGAGAATGTCATTGTTCACGGAACTGGAATATGAAGACGGTCTTTTTCCTAAGGAGTGGAAGCAAAGCATTAAAGTCCGTCAGGATGGCTCGTTTCATCTGGAAGCAGAGTTGTTGCAACCAACTTTGACGGCATTGCGGTTGAACGAAGCGGTTTTGAAACTGTTTCTTGTGCCCGACGAAGAGGTGACGGTGTATATCAATCTTCCTCGCCTGAGCATGTCTGCTTCCCGTTTGCTGGGTAAACGTTACGAGAAAAAACAGAAGGCCTGGTTTGACGGAGCAGCTGAGACTATTAACCGGGAGCTGGCCAGTTCCCCTTCTTCTGCTGCACTGAATGCCTATCGTGCCGTAGAAAAAGGCTTGATGGAGAGTCCGGAGGTCGCTTCCAGGTTGCAGTCTGACTATGAGCAGGTGATTCCCATCTGTAGTCGGCTTACTGCTTCCTCTATTCTGTCTTCAGATGACCGGAAAGTGCTGAAAACGGTGAATTTTCCGGAAATTCGTATGTATGTGGAAGCTGTGGCAGAAGCACTTCAGCAGAATGCCGAACGGATGGAGTCGGTGAAAGAAGCGGTGATTGCTTCGCTGGATGCGCAGGTAGAAGGAGCAGATATTCTTCCTAAGATTATTGCTCCTCATAAAGGGCGTGCCATCTTGATAGACTTCTGGGCTACGTGGTGCGGTCCTTGTAAAAAAAGTATGCAGTCTATGGTACCGTTGAAGAAAAATCTGTCATCAAAAGACATCGTATATATTTATCTGACGGGACCTTCTTCCCCCGAAAATATCTGGAAATCAAATCTGTCCAAGATGACGGGAGTGCACTATCGGCTTACTGACTCACAGTGGAAGTACTTGTGTACTTCCTATGGAGTAACTGGAATTCCGGCTTATCTGATTATCAGCCATGACGGAAAATTGCAGGGACGTTATGTGGGATTTCCCGGGGTAGATGTACTGCAAAAGGACCTGATTCGTGCAATAGAAGAGTAAGAAGAATTACAGATAACTTTTTGTAGGAATTAAGGAAAAATTTCAATAATACTTTGTAACTTTGTGTCCACTAATAACTCACAATTAATTTAATGTATTATGGCAACACCCGAATTCAAGTATCAGCCAATGTTTGAACATGGCAAGGATACAACTGAATACTATTTGCTTACGAAAGACTATGTGTCTGTAAGCGAGTTTGAAGGAAAACCCATCCTGAAAATCGAAAAAGAAGGTTTGACTGCGATGGCCAATGCGGCTTTCCGCGATGTTTCTTTCATGTTGCGCCGCTCTCACAACGAACAGGTGGCAAAAATTCTGACTGACCCGGAAGCAAGCGACAACGACAAGTATGTAGCTTTGACTTTCCTGCGCAATGCAGAAGTAGCTGCCAAAGGCGTACTTCCTTTCTGTCAGGATACCGGTACAGCAATTATCCACGGTGAAAAAGGACAGCAGGTTTGGACTGGCTATTGTGATGAAGAAGCGCTTTCTCTGGGTGTGTACAAGACTTATACAGAAGAAAACCTTCGTTACTCTCAGAACGCTCCGCTTACTATGTACGAAGAGGTGAATACTCGCTGCAACTTGCCGGCTCAGATTGACATCGAAGCTACTCAGGGTATGGAGTATGAATTCCTTTGCGTAACAAAGGGTGGTGGTTCTGCTAACAAGACTTACTTGTATCAGGAAACAAAAGCCATCTTGAATCCGGCTACACTGGTTCCGTTCCTGGTTGAAAAGATGAAGACTTTGGGAACTGCAGCTTGTCCTCCCTATCACATTGCATTTGTAATTGGTGGTACATCAGCTGAAAAGAACCTGTTGACTGTGAAATTGGCTTCTACTCGTTTCTATGATAACCTGCCGACTACCGGTAACGAATACGGACGTGCATTCCGCGATATAGAACTGGAAAAACAGGTATTGGAAGAAGCACACCGCATCGGTCTGGGTGCTCAGTTTGGTGGTAAATACTATGCACACGACGTACGTATCATCCGTTTGCCGCGTCACGGTGCTTCTTGTCCGGTAGGTTTGGGCGTATCTTGCTCTGCTGACCGTAACATCCGTTGTAAAATCAACAAAGACGGTATTTGGATTGAAAAACTGGATTCAAATCCGGGCGAACTGATTCCGGAAGAATTGCGTCAGGCTGGTGAAGGCAATGCTGTGAAGATTGACTTGAACCGTCCGATGCCGGAAATCCTGGCTGAACTGGATAAATATCCGGTAGCTACTCGTCTGTCTTTGAACGGTACTATCATCGTAGGTCGTGATATTGCACATGCCAAACTGAAAGAACGTCTGGATCGTGGTGAAGACCTGCCTCAGTATATCAAGGATCATCCTATTTATTATGCTGGTCCGGCTAAGACTCCGCAGGGTATGGCTTGTGGTTCTATGGGCCCGACTACTGCTGGTCGTATGGACCCGTACGTAGACTTGTTCCAGAGTCACGGTGGTTCTATGATTATGTTGGCTAAAGGTAACCGTAGCCAGGCTGTAACAGATGCCTGCAAGAAACACGGTGGTTTCTATTTGGGTTCTATCGGTGGTCCGGCTGCCATCTTGGCTCAGAACAACATCAAGAGCATTGAATGTGTAGAATATCCGGAACTGGGTATGGAAGCTATCTGGAAGATTGAAGTAGAAGACTTCCCGGCATTCATCCTGGTAGACAACAAGGGTAATGATTTCTTCAAACAAATCAAACCTCGTTGCACTGGAAACTGTAAGTAATTGATACATCTGATATGCTTCTTTCTGTAAGAGGGGAGAGGTATAAGACCATACAAAGGATTTGCAAACCGTAGCCTGTCGATGGCCGGAGTTGCAAATCCTTTTTCTTTCACTCTGCGCTGGCAGGTTTGTTTCACCATAGTGGATTAACAATGAATATTCTACGTTTTTGTAAAAATTGGACGTTGCCCATAGCCATGGCAATGGGAGTCATTCTGTACTTTGTGTATGTCAATATCCCTTTTCTTGCACCTACCAAGCCCTTTGTGGCTCATGCCATCGATATTGTACAGCCGGTATTGATTTTCCTGATGCTTTTTCTGACATTCTGTAAAATTAATGTACACGATTTGAAGTTGTGTGCCTGGCATTGGCGTTTGCTGCTGATTCAGGGAGCAAGTTTCTTGCTTTTGGGATTGCTCCTGGTTATTTTCCCGGATTTCTCGGCCCGTATATTGGTGGAAGGAGCTATGATTTGCCTGATTTGTCCTACGGCTACAGCAGCTGCGGTGGTTACACGCAAGTTAGGAGGAGATGCAGCCCATCTGACCACCTATACCATTTTAGTCAATTTGCTGGCTGCCATTTTGGTGCCGCTGGTACTTCCGTTGGTACACCCGCATCCGGAACTGAATTTTGGCAGTTCGTTTGCGCTGATTTTGGGAAAGGTGTTCCCCTTATTGCTTTGTCCGTTCCTGGCAGCCATTTTACTGCGGGCTTTGCTTCCGAAAGTACATGCCAAGTTAGGACAGTATCATGAACTTTCTTTTTATCTGTGGGCTGTGGCGTTGACATTGGCTATTGGAGTAACGGTGAAGAGTATCGTACACAGTGACGTGTCTTTCTGGTACCAGGCAGGATTAGGAGGCGTTTCTTTGGTCTGCTGTGCCCTGCAGTTCTATTTCGGGAAAAAGATAGGACGTCGTTACGCTGATTCCATCAGCTCCGGACAGGCCTTGGGGCAGAAAAATACGGTATTTGCCATCTGGATGGGCTACACTTTCTTCACTCCTGTGACGGCCGTTGCGGCAGGATTCTACAGTGTGTGGCATAATGTAGTCAATTCCTACCAGTTGTATTTGCAGCGTAAATCGGAGGGAGAGTCCGACGCTTTGAAAAATTAACAGCTTGTCTGTCATTGCTGTGCTCGGAAAGTTGTAACTTTGCCGTCACTTTGTAATGTAGAAGAATAAATTCGCATGATTTCAATAGAAGGACTGAAAGTGGAGTTCGGAACTACTCCGCTGTTTGAAGATGTATCGTTTGTTATCAACAAAAAAGACCGTATTGCACTGGTAGGAAAGAACGGTGCCGGAAAATCGACTATGCTGAAAATCCTGGCCGGATTGCAGCAGCCTACAGAGGGAGTGGTAGCCGTACAAAGAGGCATTACCATCGGTTATTTGCCGCAGGTCATGATACTGAGCGATACACGTACGGTAATGGCTGAGGCCGAGATGGCCTTTGAGCATATTTTTGAGATGCAGGAAAAACTGGAGAAAATGAACCAGGAACTGGCCGACCGTACGGATTATGATTCTGAAAGCTATCATGAGCTGATAGAGCGGTTTACCCATGAGAACGAACGTTTCCTGATGATGGGAGGAACCAATTACCGTGCAGAGATAGAACGTACGCTTACGGGATTGGGATTCAACCGTACAGACTTTGACCGTCCTACTTCTGAATTCAGCGGGGGATGGCGTATGCGTATTGAGTTAGCGAAACTGCTGTTGCGTCGTCCTGATGTGCTGTTGCTCGACGAGCCGACCAACCACCTGGACATTGAGAGTATCCAGTGGCTGGAGAATTTCCTGAAGATGAGTTCCGGCGCGGTAGTACTGGTAAGTCACGACCGGGCATTCATTAACAACGTGACCAACCGTACCATTGAAATTTCCTGCGGACGGATATACGATTACAAGGTAGCTTACGATGAGTTTGTCGTGCTGCGTAAGGAACGCCGCGAACAGCAGTTGCGTGCTTACGAGAATCAGCAGAAAGAAATAAAAGACACGGAAGATTTTATCGAACGTTTCCGTTATAAGGCTACGAAGGCAGTACAGGTGCAGAGCCGCATCAAGCAGCTGGAGAAAATCGTACCTATTGAAATTGACGAAGAAGATACTTCTACACTTCGTCTGAAGTTCCCTCCTTCCATGCGCTCCGGTAACTATCCGGTGATTTGTGAGAATGTGAAAAAGGCGTATGGCGACCACGTGGTTTTTCACGATGTGAACCTGACCATCCATCGGGGTGAAAAGGTGGCCTTTGTGGGTAAGAACGGTGAAGGTAAGTCTACACTGGTGAAGTGTATCATGGACGAGATTCCCTATGAAGGAAAACTGACCATCGGACACAATGTACAGATTGGCTATTTTGCACAGAATCAGGCACAGCTGCTCGATGAAAACGTGACTGTCTTTGATACTATCGACCGTGTGGCAAAAGGAGATATCCGTCTGAAGATTAGAGACATCTTAGGTGCCTTCATGTTTGGAGGAGAGGCTTCCGAAAAGAAAGTAAAGGTGCTTTCAGGAGGTGAACGCAGTCGTCTGGCTATGATTAAGTTGCTGCTGGAGCCGGTGAACTTCCTGATTCTGGACGAGCCGACCAACCACCTCGATATGCGTTCGAAGGATGTGCTGAAGGAAGCCGTGAAAGAGTTCGACGGTACGGTCATCGTAGTATCTCACGACCGTGAGTTCCTTGACGGACTGGTGACCAAGGTGTACGAATTTGGTGGCGGACTGGTGAAGGAACATATCGGCGGAATCTACGATTTCCTGCAAAAGAAGAAAATGGAGAATCTGAATGAACTTCAGTTGTCTCAATCTCCGCAGACCGCTTCGCCCAAGAAAGAAGAGCCTGCAGAGAGTGAAAGCAAACTTTCGTATGAAGCGCAGAAGGAGCTGAACAAGAAAATCCGCAAGCTGGAGAAGCAGGTGGCCGACTGCGAGGCAAAGATTGAGAAACTGGAAGAGCAGGTGGCACAACTAGAGGAACAGATGGCTACTCCTGAAGGTGCTTCCGATATGAAGCTGTACGAGCAGCACCAGCAGCTGAAAAAACAGATTGCGGAGGCAGAAGAGGAATGGACACTGCTGCTGTCGGAACTGGAAGAAATGAAATAAATAAGAGAGACTTGATTAAAATAACGCATTTATGAACAAGAAGAATTATGTAGCCGTAGCTACGTTGGCATTTGCTATGCTGACAAGCTGCGCTGGACAGAAGGAAGCGAAAAGCACTTCTGGCATTGATTTGGCAAACATGGATACTACCGTGTCTGCCGGTACGGACTTTTTCCGTTACGCATGTGGAGGATGGAACGATGCACATCCGCTGACTGCCGAATATTCTCGTTACGGCACGTTTGATGAACTGTTTGAAAACAGCCAGAAGCAGTTGCGTGAACTGATTGAAGGACTGGCTGCGCAGAAAAATAATCAGGCTGGTTCTGCCGCACAGAAAATCGGTGACTTGTATAACATGGCTATGGACAGCGTAACCTTGAACAAGCAGGGTGCAGAACCGGTGAAGGCTATGCTCGACAAGATTGCCGGCATGAAAGACAAGAGTGAAATCGTGCCGATGATGACTGAAATGGCTCATATCGGTATCGGTACCTATTTCCACAGCTATGTATATGCTGACCCTAAGAACAGCTCACTCAACATCTTCCAGATGGGACAGGGTGGTATCAACTTGGGTGAAAAGGAATATTATCTGGATACCGACAGCATCACTCAGAATATTCGTGAACAGTATAAACTTTACATCGGCAAGTTGTTCCAGCTGGCTGGCTTCTCTGAAGCAGATGCACAGCAGAAAGTGGCTGATGTGATGGAACTCGAAACTGCCATTGCTAAAGTTTCACGCAGTGCAACAGAACTTCGTGACCCGGAAGCTAACTACCACAAAATGTCTTTCGATGAACTGAAGAAGACCATTGCCGGAATTGACTGGGATGCCTATATGAAAGGTTTGGGTATTCAGGCTCCGGCAGAACTGAACGTAGAACAGGTAGATCCGATTCAGGAAGTAGCTCGCCTGATGAATACACTTCCGTTGTCTAAACATGTATCTTATCTGGAATACAACCTGCTGGATGCAGCAGCTTCTTGTCTGAGCGATGACTTTGTAGCTGCCCGTTTCGATTTCTATGGCAAGGTCTTGTCAGGACGCCAGGTAAATCAGCCGCGCTGGAAACGTGCTGTAAACTCAGTGAACGGTATGCTGGGTGAGCTGGTAGGCGAGATGTATGTGGAAAAATACTTCCCGGCTGCTGCCAAAGAACGTATGGTGAAGTTGGTGAAGAACTTGCAGACTGCCTTGGGTGAACGTATTGATGCACAGGAATGGATGAGCGACAGCACTAAGATCAGAGCACACGAAAAGTTGGCTACCTTCCATGTAAAAGTAGGTTATCCTGACAAGTGGAAAGACTATTCTAAACTGGAAATCAAAAACGATTCTTACTGGGCTAACGTATGCCGTGCTTCAGAATGGGGATTCAATGATATGTACAGCCGTATTGGTAAGCCGGTTGACAAGGATGAATGGCTGATGACTCCGCAGACTGTCAATGCCTACTATAATCCGTCAACTAACGAAATCTGTTTCCCGGCTGCTATTCTTCAGCCACCGTTCTTCAATATGGAAGCTGACGATGCTGCCAACTATGGTGCCATCGGTGTAGTAATCGGCCACGAAATGACGCATGGATTCGACGACCAGGGCCGTCAGTTCGACAAAGACGGAAACCTGACCGACTGGTGGGCTCCGGGTGATGCTGACCGTTTCAAGGAACGTGCACAGGTGATGGTGGATTTCTTCAACAAGATTGAAGTATTGCCGGGCTTGCAGGCTAACGGTGAACTGACACTGGGCGAAAACCTGGCTGACCATGGAGGTTTGAATGTAGCTTATCTGGCTTTCCAGAATGCGACTAAGGATGCTCCGCTTGGTGTAGTCGACGGTTTCACTCCGGAACAGCGTTTCTTCCTGGCTTATGCTACTTTGTGGGCTGGTAACATCCGCGACGAACAGATTCGTGTGTACACTAAGTCAGACCCTCATTCATTGGGTAAATGGCGTGTAAACGGAGCGTTGCCTCACATTCAGGCTTGGTACGATGCTTTCCACATCACACCGTCTGATCCGTTGTATGTAGCTCCTGAAAACCGTGTGAACGTGTGGTAAACTACAGACGGTAATTCACAATCTCTATAAATGGGGGTATATGAACTGTTGCAAGGTTCATATACCCTCTTTTTTGTTCTTAAGATGGAGAATCCACAGGGCATGTAGTCTGTTCTTCTTTTTCTCCTGAAATATTCTTTCAAATGTGCTTGTCTATTCTCTGTTTCACATAGCAGGATTTGTATCCCACACTGTGAAATATATATCCCACACTGTGGTTTTTGTATTTCACAGTGTGAAACAGAGAATTTATCCTGAAGTTTGGAAGAATGGATAAGGCAAATTTGTGGTTTCGAGGGAGGAATTCACGGTTTCCGGTGATGTATACCTTAGATGAAAAACTTTTCTTTGTAAAAGAAAATATTCAAAAATGAGAATTATGAAAAACAAGTTAAGTTTTTTATTGTCAGTCGTTTGTCTGTGGGGAGTAATCTTGGTTTCAGGATGTAGTGAAAAGGATGAGACTCCCACAAATCTGACTTTGAAAGAAGGTACACAAACTACTCAGGTGGTTTATGCCGATGAGGTAACGAATCAGGGTGGAATCAGTTTTACAGCTTTGTCCGACTGGACAGCCACAGTAACAGAAGTTGCGACAGAAGCTTCAACCAAGGCTGCTTCGGGAAAAGTGGAATGGCTGGAATTGAGTGCCTATAGCGGAGGTCCTGGTGAATATACCTTGACCTTGACATTGATAGAGAACCTGACCGGAAAGGACCGGAAGGCTACCATCGAAATTCGTTGTGGTAACGATGTGATAACCATTACCGTAGAGCAGAAAGCTACTACAGAAGCAGGGGAAACTCCTGCCCCGAAAGAAAAGCGTCTGGTTCGTTATGAGATTACAAATTCAAGCAGTTTGTATCCGGACAGCTATACTAAGTCTATTGGGGAACTCACTTATAATGAGAACGGAAAGCTGGCAGCCTTGAAAACCATTAGTTACCAAGGCGATGCGCAGGGATATTTCACAGAGAGAATCTATCAGTTCACCTATCAGGAAAACCAGATGTGGATTGACTTGAAAACACTTTCCGGATATGAATCGGATGAATCGTATGTGGTTACATTGAACTCAGAGGGTTATGTATCACAGTTGTATAAGAAAAAGGAATCTTCTTCTGAGCAGCATACATTGTGGATGTTTATTTATTCCGACGGTTATCTTCAGCAGATACAAGAAGATTATGACTATTATCCAGGTGACCATGAAGATGGAGATGAGGAAGATGGAAATGTGGCAATCGATCCGGGAGTATCTTCTAGCAAGGCGGGACGTGGTTCTGATACGCCTATTTTGCAATTGAACTGGCAGAATGGTAATCTGATGTCAACGGAGGGAGAATTCTCGGATGAAAGCTATATGAGTTATGCATATACTGAGTACCCGAATGTAACGCCTTACTTTGATTTTAATGTAGTGGTTCGTCCGTTGTTCGGTAGTCATACTTATGAATATGATGACATGGTGTCCATGCTTTATATGTTGCGTATGATGGGTAAAGGTAGTAAGAATCTGGTAACGAAAGATGTTGTGGATTGGGGATATCGTATGCCGGAACCGGGAGAACCGGAAGTGATACATGAAGATACATGGGCTCCTTTTGCATATAGCTTTACGGAAGATAATTATCTGGATGTAATTACTGGCAAGTGTACTTTGTATTCATACCAGGAGGATGAACATGGAAATCATGTTTCAGAGTCTACATCTTATTACAATGATGAATACCGCTTTGTGTATGAATAAGTAGGGATATTCAGTAAATGTCCCTAAAAAATAAGATGGCATATAAAGTCGATAGAGTATAATCACTTTATATGCCATTATTATTGCTCTTTTTCTGTGTTTTTTCACATAATCCTATCTGTTGGACATGACGTTTCGGAAGAAGTCTGATGACCTCTTCTGCTCCTGTCTGTAAATTCATGTCATGCCGCTTTAGCTGTTCTGCTCGTGACCTTGTCTATCATCAGTACGGCATTTGCCGTATGTATTCCGAAGAAAATCCACAGGATTTCCGTCTTCCTGTTCCGTGCCTTTACTCTGGAGAGCGAGTAATGCTGCTTTTGAGTGCCGAAGCTTCCTTCAAGCCGGGTGGCCCTTTCTTTGGAGAGTTCACTTCTGAGCACCTTCCTCAAGGGCTCATCCTTTGTCTCCCTTCCCTTGCGTACGAAGGAAGTGGATATCCCATATTTCGTGCAGAACTTTCTGTTGGCATTATTAGCATATATGGAGTCGGCAGCCACGCATCTTACCCTAACGCTCATAAGCTTCTGCTGCACACGGATACAGTCCTTAAGGCGTATACCCTCATTGAACGCCTTGAACGAGATGTGCTCGATGAAAGATATTCAGTCTATCTGTATGTTGTTGACTTTTGCACCGAACTCAACGGTCTTTGTTTCCTTACCTCTTACGATGGGACGTATATAATGACGGTCAATGCTCACAATACGGTCATTGACCTTCCTGCCTTCAAACATTTCCTTTTCCTGTACAAGACCTTTCCAACTATGGAAAGCCGTTTCTGATAATCCTGTGTATATCGGAGTGAAGCACCGTACTCCCTATGAATCGCATCTTTCTGCATGATAAGCTTTTCAAGGAGCCTTATCATACGGCGCTTGAGCATCCTTGTCCTTGAAGCTTTCCTTTTTCTTTTCTTACAGTAAGACAGATAGGATTTTGCAACATCCGTATATTTGTTGCGCGGACGTCTTATGCCAAGATCCCTACAATGCTGGCAGGTATGCCTGTAAAACCATCCGATACTTTCCCAAAGGAGTTTCATGTCTGTAGGAAAACGCATGTGGCTTTCATAACATGTAGCATCAGTCATACACACGTGAAGGTTTTCAAGGTAAGGCTTCCAATGTAAGGCAAGGACCTTCTGAAGAGCGTCAATGTCAAAACGGGAGGCTATCTCGTTACGGATATCGCTGACTATCTTTTAGTTGGTTATAGGGTTGGATGGATCTATCATAACTCCACAGAACATCTGATAGTGTATGTTACCGTTAAGATGTTCTACCAGCTGTCTGTCGGAAAAGCCAGTGTAGGCCTTCAGTACCATAAGACTGATCTTTGCACAAGGACTGAAAATGTTCTTGCGTCCTAGACGCTGTTCCGACAGACCTGCTTCTTTTGCCATACGCTCAAACGGAAAAACGGAATGAAGCCTGCCAAGCTCACTCTCATTAAAACTCTTGCGATATTTTTCCTGAATATCAAATTCTGTAAAGCCCTAAGTAGGGTGAATCTCTGAAATATTTTGTATCTTAGCCATATCTTAGTCCGGGGATTTCCCCCGTTTTGGCTGCCAAACCTTATTTTCGGGGGAATACCTAAAGATACAAAAAAGCCAACTAATTTGCAATACTTTAAGTATGAATTAGTTGGCTAATCTTATGCTATTTACTGAATGTCCCTAAATATAAGGAGGTATGTCGTAATGCACGATGGACCTCCATTTTTCCATTTACACAAAATATTTTATAGTGCGGCCCAATCCAAGCCCGGAAGGCAGAACATAGATTATCTCTATACCTTTCCACAGAAAACCTTTCGAACGGCGGAAAGGTATAGCCACTGTAAAGCGAAGGCGTTTTTAAGATAATCTATAAGCTATACCTAAATTTCAATCTATTTACCTACTATTTTGCTTCAGGATTTACAAATGACGCTTTCAATGAAGGAAGGAATTCATTTCTGTTATCACACCTAAAACTACCACTGAATTCATTCTTATCATTTTCTCCGATTGCAATACTTATTTTATTCCAACCCTGCAATAGAGGTAGCTCCTTATAAGTAACTTCATATCTATTTTTCTCGGCAGCTGCATATACTTCATCATTAATAGAAAGCTGGCATTTTTTAGTTTTCACAACTAATGTCAGTTTAGGCATATTGGGCTCTATCAGCAAATCATTCAGAGGACGAGGACTAAACACATAAATGTCCAAAGTCCGCCCCATAGTTGTTTTTATCAGTTTATCTCTCACAGCAGCAGGAAAAACCAGTTGATTATCACGTAAGAAAAAAAGCTCGTTCGATTTTACTTCAATCTCTTGGCAGTCAATGCCTGCATTTTTCAAGATTGCCCTTAATGTATTGTACCCCTTTTCTGAGTTCGTAAATTCTTTCAGTGTACTGATGTAAAAACAGGAAGCCCCATTTTGATATCTCACGAATACAGGAGTGGCAGCTGTACATTCATATTCGCTTCGTATGGTACCAGCTGTCTTTATCTCTTCCGGACGTTTGTTCCAGGCTCTCCAATCCGTTTTACAAGCATTCAACAAGACCTCTCCTTCCTCTACCAAGGCCCCTTTCAAAGAATATTCCGAAGCATCCGCCCGCTGAAGTTCACAGAAATAGAAATCTGAATTATTCAACCCACGTATCCATGATTTCTGAACCGGCAGGAAAGATGAACGCTTCAAATTATCCAACGTTACAGAAAGGGGCAGTATCTCATTATACACATCTACCGTTTCAGGGGTCAGTCCCCATATCCAAACATCGGCTCCTTTAGCAAGATTGACCAACATGCTCTTCTTTTCTGCGGCAGGCAGATCATAAGTACCATCTACAATATAAATCATTTGTGCAGGAGCAGTTATTTTAGTAGAAAACTTCACCCCTTGTGCATCCATTATACCTTTCAATTTACTATCCTTTCTTCCTATAAAAATAATTTCCTTATACTTCTCAGAAGGAAACGCTTCCGGAGCCTCATACTGCTTTTTATCAATCTCAGCATATGACGACCAAGCAGGATGCTTTGGTGCATTGGCAGCACGCATAGCATCATACATAGGCCATGGGTCATACAAGGGCAGATTAGGATCATATCCCGGATTGAATGTAGTACAATAAGGTCCTACACGTTCCGGTTGTACGCCTGGTACTCCCTCCTTATATTCTGTAAAGAAAACACCATCCCGGCTGATATCCGGTTTTGAAGTCAAATCTTTTTTACCCAGCGGCAAAGGTTTCAAAGAATACCATGCCATGTTGAACACTGTACTGTAAGAAGCATCCATAGAACGTTGATTGGCCAACAAATGATAACACTCATTTGCCAATCCCTCCATACGTCCAAGCTGAGATTCATAAGCTCTTTCACCGTTATATTTTGCGACCTGCTCCGGTGTACCATAGTAAGCCATACTATGTTCACCAATTCCCCAAGGCTTACCTATTTCAATCCAACGTTTCATTGAGTTCATATCACCATAATGCCCTACAGTGACAGGCAATATACCATCGCCATCATCCTCTCCATCCGACGAAACCCATGGGCGGGTAGGATCATTCAACCGCACAATATTTCTCCACTCCTCCCAAGCTTTTTTCTGAGGAGTCATCAGCTCCGGTCTGTTGAATACATGCAAAATTACCGGTTTATTTTCATTACTGATACTCCATCCAAAAACAGAAGCATGATTACGATCTCTAAGAACAAAACGCGTCAAATGTTCTTTCGAAGCTTTCCAGAAAAGTTCAGAATCCAACTTCGGACCGCCATCACTAGCCCAGTTAGCAGTTTCATTCAACACACAAATACCCATTTCATCCGCAACGTCCAAGTAAAAACGGGGATAAACTTGTGCATGAGGACGAACCGCATTTCCATTCATACCTTTAATAGCTGTAAACCAAGCCCAAGCATATCTACGAGTCATCTGCGGAATCCCCATAAAATGCCAAGAGTCACCTCTCAGTTGATACGGTTTACCATTCAAACATTGAACAGTACCATTCAATGTCCACTCACGCCAACCAAAACGCTCATATTTTACATCTAAATTTTGTTTTTTCACTTTTAGAGACAGCAACAGTGCATAAAGATTAGGACATTCTGGAGTCCAAAATCTCAATTCATCTGAAACAGGCACTTGTAGTACTACTTTTGTAGAAGCATTAGCCGGAACAGACACTTTCACAGCTTTCACTTCCAATACTTTTTTCCCTAACTTCCAAACCGGAAGCGGAGCAGAGTTAACATCTGTTCCAGCTAAATTAACCCATTCGTTAATATCACCCTGAACCTGCAAATCAGCCTTTTTTGCCATATTATTTTGCACAGTCACTTCCAATTCCAGTATTCCTTTAGATACTAGAGGTTTCACAAATATGTCTTCCACATGCACCTTAGGTAAGGCCAGTAGATACACATCCTGCCAAATACCGGCAATGTGATATCCCCACATAGAGCCAGCCGGTACAATACGGCGTCCAATTGTAGAATTATCCTCAAATAGGGACTGGCTACGCACTCCTACCAATACTTCAACTGTTTCACCTGCATTTACTTTATCTGTAATATCGATACTAAAAGGCAGAAAGAGGTCAAAGTTCTCACCAACTTTCTCCTTATTAATATAAACTTCCGTTGCGCCGGCCACTGCTTCAAAATAAAGTTTTATCTGTTGTCCAGTCCATTCGGTAGGTATAGTAACTTTTTTCCTCATCCAAGCCATCTTCACTTGTTCCCATTCCTTTGGATAAGACGGGTAGTTACGATGGTCTGGCCCTTCAAGATTTCTATTCGCAAAAGCGTTTATGTTCCAAGGTGAAGGTATTTTTATCCTAATATCACTCCATTGTTTTTCTTCCGGTAAAGATAATTCAGGAGCCACTCCTTTTCCTTGCACATAGGTTGACGGCAATGAAACCGGTTGAAAGTCCCAGAAACCATTCAAGCACACTTCCGACCTATATTCCTTTTCCATTCGGTTCACAATACCCTCACTTGGTGCAAATGGATAATTATACACCAACTTGCCATTACTCAATGTGCTTTGTCCAAAAACATTTCCGGACAACGCACACACAACCAACAGCAAACTTTTTAAAGTCATATTCCTTTTCATTCTATCAATATTGGTTTGAATTAAATACTTTGATTTTTGAACACAAAGGAAACGGAAAACCCTTAAAAAAGCAGTCCAAATAAAATTAATCTCAGATTAATATTAAATTAATATAGCTCAAAAGATATAATTTACGAGTAACAACAAATGAGAAACTGAAAAATAGAAGTGATTTACTTCTATTGAAAACTAAGTAACTGAAGCTATATGAAACTTTCTAAATACAATAAAAGTAAACAAATAAAATTATATAGAACTATTTGCCATATAACAAAATAACATCGGGGGAGCATATAAAAAGAGACGACTCATTCAAACACTAACATCATTAAAAGAAACCCGGCCTTACATTCATGATGTAAAGCCGGGTAAACTCCTCTTAAAACACTGATTATCAATGTCAACCGCGGAGAGAGAGGGTTTTGAACCTACAAATCTAACCGCTTATATTTCAGCTACTTTGCTTTCAAAATTTCAAATAGGTAACGAAACAGTAACGATTTTCAGATGTTGGGCTTGTCCAACTTTGACCGCTGTTTGTCTGCCTAACTTTCGGGTTCAAAGATACGGCTTTCTTTTGAAACTCGCAAATATCTGATAATAAATATTTTTGGGTTAGTGCAAGGTGCAAGCTATATATATAAATATATACTTGCACCTTGCACTAAAAAATCACTTGTCCTAGAAAAACTTTACAGATTATATTACTTTGTCCTATATAAGCTTGACATTATCAGGAATTGAATGCTTTAGTCCTGTTATGCCTTTACACTTCGGATCAAAGATAGGAACTTCTTCATTAAGTACATTCTTCTTTCGATAATAATTCTTCCATCTACGTTCTGTTTTAATATTTGCTTGATGAACCAAGGCAGGAACCATATAACTGATACTCTGATGTGGTCTTTGATTATTATATAAATCAATAATTCGACTAATGAAGTTAATAGTTTCCTGCCATGATTTTAGTTTAACATCGTATATCCATTCTGTTTTCAGAATGCCATTTATTCTTTCTGCTATTGCATTTTCAAGTGGATCGCCACTTTCCGTCATGCTAATTTGTACCTTATGCTGTGTTAGCAAATTAACATAACTGGCGCTGCAATATTGGCTTCCTCTGTCTGAGTGATGAATAAGCCCGGAATATCCTTCCGGTAAACTATTTAAAGCCATTTTCAAGGCAGCAAGAGCATTGCAAGCACGAAGTGATGGAGCAAGCTCCCAACCAACAATCTTATGAGAATAGGCATCTGTTACAAGTGCTAAATAAGCAAAACGCCCTGCCATTTCAATATAAGTAATGTCGCTTACCCATAATTGATTGGGAGCCGTTGGTATATAATCCCTTATCAAATTGGGGTATTTACGCATCCAATGATTGGAAAAAGTCGTTTTTCTCTTATTTCTCACCCTTCTGACTAATAAATAATTACGATACAGTAATTCAATGAAAGCATCTCGACCTATATGTATACCCATCACTTGGAATGTAGGTTGAAGATAGATTAATAACTTCTTCGCACCCATACGTGGAAAATCCTTTCGAGCATTATGTACCAGAGACAAGATTACATCTTCTTCCACATTCTTATTGGCAACATAATGAGACTTTTCATAGTAAGCCTGACGGGTTTTGCCAAACAGCCGGCATAAAACATCTATCTTATATGATGGATGCTTTTGCCTTACTTCTTGGACTGTTTGGCACCAGATTTTTTTCTTATATCAACCTTTAGCTCACGTTCCGCAATATCAATCATAGTATCTAAACAAGTGGAACGCATTTTTTCTTTCGCTAGTTGTTGCTCTAGTTCACGGATACGTTCTTCCATTGCTTCAATAGGTAGCTTTTCTTCTTTCATAGGTATTATACTTGATACCACGAATTTACTACTTTCTTTTGGATTGGAAGCAACTCTTTTACGATGAACCCAACTACTGACCGTATCTCTCTTTACCTGAAAGCGTCGGGCTATCATGTCGACTGATTCATTACTGTTGTAGTAAGCTGTCAAAACACGCTCACGGAATTCTTCTGAATAGAATTTTCTTTCTCGTCTAATCATAACTTGTACACTTTTTATAGTTATTACTGTGTAAAGCTATTTTAGGACAAGTCAAAAAAGCACTGGGGTACAAATGGTTAAAACAAAATCCGTATCTTCGTAACCGATTAAAAACAAACGTGTATGATAATAACTAACCGTGAAGAAGTAATAGATAAAGCGTTCGGCGTATTTGTCAGGATGAACTACGAGAAAGCAAGCATCATCACGCTTGCCAAAGCCTGCGGGGTGACAAAAACGGGTATCGTTTATTATTTTCCGCACAAGCTGGATTTATTCATGGCTGTGGCGGACAAATACGTGTTGCAAATGCACGAACCGGAAAACAAGTTTGCCGCTCCTGCCGATACGTTGGCGGAGTTCATCGGGCAATACGTGGCGGGGGTAGCCGCTTCCATGAAAAGGATTGTTGAACTGATTGGTGATAATAGCAGCCCGCATGATTGTAGTCCTAACTTCTACTACTTTCACTTTCTGTCACAAGTGCGTATGTACTATCCGGGCATCAGGCAGAAAATTGAGAAAATCTACCGACAAGACTATGACCTATGGGAGAAAGTCATACAGAAGGCAAAAGAAAGCGGGGAAATCAGGAGCAACACGGACGTGAAGAAAACGGCTATCATGTTCCGGCAAATGTTTTTAGGACTGTCATACGAACAAGCATTTCTAAACGGTTTGAACGTGGACGAACTGGCAGAAAATTTTCGCCATATCTATTCGCTGCTTAAAGCCTGATACTCTTTTGTTTTTTTAACCTCGATTATTTTTGAACAGATGTTCAAATAATGGTATTTTTATCTTATCTTTGGAGCGAAGCAAAATTCAGCGACATGGATAAGGTTCAGAAACAAAGAGGAAGCATCGTGCTACACAAGGAAACAAGGGACGGTGCGGACTACATACGGATAGAATATGCGAACAGTCAGGCTGTCGCCCTGCTGCTCGCCCAAGACACGGGCATGGAAATGGCTGGTAACGGCTCTGCATACATAGCGTCAGCCGCTTTCAGCCTGCCGGATTTTTACGACCGCTATTCGCCCCACGCCTATATTGATTACAGCCGGGTTTACGTGCGGCATCCCAAGCCCAAAAGGGAATACACACTGCCGAAAGGCTATCTCGAACTGCTGGAACAAAAGCGTTACAGCCCCTCGACCGTCAAAACATACCGTGCTTATTTCAGCGATTTCATGGAATATCACAAGGGACGGAACATCGACCGCCTGAAAGTGCCGGACATCAACAAGTACATACTCTATCTTGTGAACGAGAAGAAGATTTCGGTGTCGCAACAGAATATGCGCATCAATGCTATCAAGTTCTATTACGAGCAGGTGAAAGGCGGCAAACGGCAATACTATGGCGGTATCACCCGTGCCAAAGAGTACAAGAGCCTGCCCGAAGTGTTGAGCAAGAATGAAATTAAGCGCATCCTTGCACAAATTTCCAACATCAAGCATCACTGCATGATTTCGTTGGTTTACTCTGCCGGACTTAGAAGAAGCGAATTGCTTAACCTGACCCCGCAGGACATCAACAGTGAAACAATGTCGGTTCGTATCATGGGCAAGGGGAAGAAATGCCGTTATTCGCTCCTTTCGCCCAAGTTGCTGGAAGAACTACGGCACTACTTTCGGGAATATCGTCCACAAAAATGGTTGTTTGAGGGCGAAACACCCGGAGAGCAATATTCGGCAAGTGCATTGGTGAAAGTGCTGAAAGAAGCCGCACATCGTGCAGGCATCAAACACCGTGTACACGTACACATGCTGCGCCACTCCTTTGCCACACACTTGCTGGAACAGGGGACAGACCTGCACACGATACAGGAATTGCTGGGACACAACGACATCAAGACCACAACCATTTATCTTCATGTGTCAAGTGCCCATAAAGCAAAAATCCCTAATCCTCTTGATACACTGGATAATTCGTGAGGTGCAGTTATAGAAGTGTAGGAACGACACCATAAGGTGCGGTTATAAATAACATTACTAACAATAGTGCGATGAATAAAACGGTCCAATCCATATTATCATTGACAGCTTTCAGTGCTTTACTGATAGTCATAACATTATTTTGTGGTGGCTTAGGTTTTGGTCGTTTGTTCGAGATATATGGCATTATGGAATATTGTTTTTTAGGTTTACTTCTAATTATAGATGTATTGCTAATCTACAAGGTCTATAAACTATATGCAATGAAACCTACAGCGATAGTGTTATTGTTGGGCTTGGAATGTTGCTCTATTCTTTTGTGGATTGCCTTTATCTGTATAGACCAAAGTTTATTAGATTGGCAAATTACAAGCTTCATATTGCAAGCTGTCAATTTATACGGCTTCGAGGGGGATGAACGAGGATTGAATATGCTCGCAGTCTTATGCGGCATTGTTTATCCTTTTATTGGGATTGGGTGTTTATTCACCGGATTGGGATTTATAAATAAGTTAGTAACAACGAAAGATAGCATCTGACGATGCTCCTTTCTAACCATTAACATTAATATATTACAATATGATAGAAATAGAACAGTGGGGAAAGATGATAATCTGGTTATGGAGCAGGTATATTAAGAAAAAAACTATTCCATATATTGATCTCGAATTCCATTATCCCATGTGGATGTTTTATCTTGTTGGTGGAATATTAGGAGGATTGATACTTGGAATCGCACTGTTCTATTTTACTGTAATAAACTAATAGCTTTATAAATTGAATGTTAACAAGGTCGAGCCAACAGCTTAACGCTGTTCCTCACCAAACCATTAGCGAAAACATATCAAAATGAAACGAATAGAATTATTTTGGAACATATTATACTATTGTACTTATACACTTTTGTATAGGTGCTTTCGTGCAATTGATCCGTTCCGTTTGATTGACAACAAACACACACGGAAGTTTTATAAGAAAGATAGTATCTTTTGGCAATCACTGGATTTTATGAGGCGAACAGAAGAAAGAGAAAAGGATTTTTCTCCTTTTATTCTTATGGAATCCATTGGAGGAACTTGCATTTTCACGATATTACTAATCTTTACTTTTTTGAATGTGATAATGATAGCAACCCATATACCTTTGTATGGAGTTGTATTTAGGGACTTTGGAAATACTATTAGTTTTCTGCTTATTGTTCTCTTGCTGTTATATGTTCCCAATCAATTATTCTTATTTAAAAATGGTAGATATATTTCCTATTTCAAACAATTCAGGAAAGAGCCTACAAATAAATATCTGAAATGCTATTATTTATCTTATATGCTGGCTTTGATAGCTTGTTCCTTTAGTTTCATTTTGATAGAACTGACAAAGGATAAAATAGAATATTTCGCTAACAACGCAGGATAACGGACAAGCCGTTCCCTGCTGAACCATTATCAACCATAAAGTAAATAAATAAGTGTATGTACGAGATTTTTTTAGAAAAGAACTTCAATAGTATCAGGCAAACAGTTGATGATGCCTTTATTTCTCAATACGCTGATTTGTCTTATCCGGAACTGACTACTCTATGGCAAGAAGTTGGACTAGGCAGCTATTGTAATGGAATGCTTAAAATCATTAATCCATCAGATTACCAAGATGTACTAAACTCTTGTTATATTATGGACTATGACAAATCGTTTCTGCCATTCATGTGTACGGCTTTCGGTGATGTCTTTGCCTATGTAAAAAATTCAAGATTGAAAAATTACATTGTTTATTTGAATGTAAGATACGGAACATATTTAATTCTTCCGGATAATCTCGTATTATTGATGAGTAAAATAATCTTTAACAAAAGCATCTTGAAAGGTTGGTTTGATTTAGAAAATTATCCTGTAATTCAAGAAGTAATGGGAACTCCGGGCTATGACGAGTGTTTCGGATATTCTCCACTGCTGGCATTGGGCGGAAGTGAAAGTATTGAAAATGTCAAGATTGTCAAGACACTTCCTTATATAGATATAAGTACACAAACAATCGGCAGATTCAAAGATTCAGATAAATTTTGAGTTTGAAAAAAGTTGATAACAACGCAGGATAACGGCAAGCCGTTCCCTGCTGAACCATTACTAACAAATATGGATTATATATTTTATAGACTATATCGAATGTATGA
>ERZ1026964.40-NODE-40-length-35034-cov-5.286229_pt1 | contig 35034 bp, 39 predicted proteins | sample MGYA00519565_ERZ1026964 | MGnify/ENA primary metagenome ERZ1026964 (study PRJEB26926, sample SAMN06164476) | human gut metagenome | biome: ENVO:00009003; feature: ENVO:2100002; material: ENVO:00002003 | host: Homo sapiens | place: USA | collected 2012 ...
AAAATTAAAGTAAATGATACATATGAATATGAAATCCGCGAGATCGCACAGAATGAAAATTCTTGTGCGATTATTTTATGCACTGAAAATACAAACGAAGTCGTTGAAAGATTCAAAACTATTGAAAAGCTGGATATTTACAACGAAGATGGGATGTTACGTGAAAGTCTGACTGATTATCATACATATAGTGGAGTTTCTTATCTTCCAGAATACCCAGCTGTAAAAGTTGTCCTTAAAGAAGCGTCCCTTGAGGATAAGGTTGCAGCACTTGATAAGAAGGTCAATGGAACGGTTAATGAATCGTCTATGAGTTTGGAACAATTCAAGGAGTATAAGATTACCCAGCTCGGACTGGCTTGCAGAGATGTTATCTATGCAGGACTGGATGTTGAGACATCAAAAGGCAAAGAACACTTTACTTTCAATGATGACGATCAGAAGAATATTAAAACTCTTTTTGATGCAGCTCTTATGACAAAGATGGATGTACCGTATCACCAGTCTAAAGATTCTTGTACTATTTATCCATGGACAGATGCGGTAACGATTTATATTACGCTTCAGAGTATGCTGCTTTACAACATCACTTACTGCAATGCCCTTAACATGCATATCAGAGAGGATCTTTCCTCTAAAGAAGATGTCCAGAAAGTAGTTTACGGACAGGAGGTTCCTGCAGACAGAAAGGAGACTATGGACGTTGCTCTTGCAAAAGGACAGGCTCTTATGGATGCCATTCTAATTGCGTGTGGAATGAAGGAGGATCCAAATGTTAAAGTTAGCGAGGCTACTGAATAAGTATGCTGTTTTAGGCTCCGTCCCGGCTTTACTTTATGTCCTTATTGAAATTGAATTTAGAGGATATTCCCATATATCAATGTTCTTCTTATCTTTTGTCTTATGTGTTATCGTGGGCGAAATTAACGAAGTAATCACATGGGACATGCCTCTATATCAGCAACAATTTATCGCTACTGGGATAATTACTGCAGGGGAGCTTTTTACAGGCATTATTGTGAATATCATTTTAGGACTGCATGTCTGGGATTATTCTAACATGCCGTTCAATTTATGGGGGCAGATTTGTCTGCCCTTTTCTATTGTTTGGTTTTTCTTATCTATTCTGGTTATCGTATTGGATGATTACTTGCGGTACTGGTTTTTTGGAGAAGAAAAACCTCATTACAAATTAATATAAGAAAGGAAGTGAGAAAACTTGGCATCTTTTAAAGATACACTTTTATCAACTCAAGGTATGGTATCGATTGAGTCTGTTGCTCAGCCCGTAACACTAGAAGCAGATGATGAAATATATACTATGGATAGTACGAAATATGCATACTATCCAGATTATTCGGATAGTGATTACTCTTTGGTTGATACAACAAAAACAGTAAAAGTTAATGCATCTCAGGTTAATATCACTCAGGAAGAAAACAGCCAGGTTATCCCTTTCGAACTTAACCGTTTCTGGGATGGTGTTGACCTGACTACGATGAAATTCCGTGTCTATTTTGTGAATGCAAATGGTGATTATGGATTTTCAAACCCAATTAACTTTTCGTACTCTTCTACTCGGATTCGTTTTTATTGGCTGGTTGATAAATTGGTAACTGCTTACACGGGTAAAATACAGTTCGAAATCCAGGCAATCGGAACAAATCAGCATGGAGATAATTACATTTGGAAAACAAGACCTAATAAGAATGAGGTAGATGTTCTTGAGTGTCTTAAAGGAAATGAAGTCATTAAGCCGTCAGATTCGTGGTATACACAGTTCGTCGAAGAGATGGATGCGAAGATCAGACAGGCTGATAACGCTGCTCAGGAGGCACGTAGCGCGGCTACAGAGGCATCACAGGCAGCTTCAACAGTGGATGACAAGATCGCTGCTGTCGAGTCAACAATCAAAGATCAGGTTCTTTCGGATATGTCTACCGAACTTGCAAAGTATTACACAAAAGAACAGGTGGATCAGTTATTCAAAGATCAGGATTTCTCTTCTGTTCTGGAGGAAGTTCAGACAAAGATAGATGCGATCGATGGATTAGCTAATCTAAAGGTAGAATATGATTCTGCTACGAATACGATGACCTTTAAAAATGGAGATGCGTTAATCGTTTCCCATACTCTTGCGACGAATCCATCAGCTGAATGGACTGCCGCATTCAGGAATACGATGAAGGAAGATATTAATTCTGCTGTAAATGCAGTTCAGAAAAATCTGGATACGTATAAGACGAGCAACGATTCTGTCCTATCTGAACTGAACGCTTCTGTAAATGCCATGAAACAATCCTATGTAACACAGGGAGCTCTGTCAGAAGCAGTAAAGGATAAAGCAGATAAAACAGAAGTTTCATCGCTCAAAACTTCAGTTTCAAAACTGGAATCTTCTACCGAAACAAATACTTCGAATATTTCTGCTATAGGTACGAAGGTTACAGAGTTGGAAGAGAAAGTTGATTCAATAGATACTACTCCTACGAAAGAATATGACGTTGATTATGATGAAGAACATCGTTTCACCTTCTACGAAATAGAAAACGGAGAATCTACAGTTAAAAAATCTTTTGTTATTTCAGGTGGTGGAGGCGGTTCAGCAGATACGACAATCGTCAAAATCGGATATATCACCACGAGTCCTGTTGTAGCAACAAAAAATGATAAGGTAATCATCAAATACAACTTTTCTTCTGTCGATTCGTCAGGAGACGTTACAGATGTTGGTACAGCTACATGGAAAGTAGGAAACACTGCCGTTGCTACTTCTACTGCTGTTCAGGGTGATAATTCTTTTGACCTTACTGATTACGTAAATGTTGGTACGCAGAAAATTACTTTAACGATTGTGGATTCAGCAGGAACGGTAGCATCAAAGACATGGACTGTGCAAATTCTGGATATTCGACTGGAAAGCACCTTTAATGATCAATTTACTTATCCTGTAAATGAACCTGTCTCTTTCACATATACTCCTTACGGTTCTGTTTCTAAGACAATTCATTTTATTCTGGATGGAAAAGAGCTTTCTTCTGTTACCTCTTCTGCTTCCGGATTACCTCAGACATATGAAATCGATGCTCAGTCTCACGGTGCTCATCTTTTAGAGTCTTATATTACTGCTGAGATTAATGGTGTTCAGATTGAGAGTAACCACATTTTTAAAGATATAATCTGGTATGATGGTTCTTTGGATACTCCTGTAATTGGATGTGTGTCAAAAGATCTGACGGTTAAGCAGTACGATACTACCAATATTACCTATGTAGTTTATGATCCAAGGACAGAAACTCCTACTGTTACTTTAGCGGTTGATGGAAAAACGGTATCAACACTAACGCTGAGTAGTAATGTGGCAACGTGGCAGTATAAGACTGCTGATCTTGGCAAGCATGTTCTTACGATTACTTGCTGGAATACCGTGAAGACTATCAATGCTACTATTGAAGAGCTTGGTATTGATATTTCTCCAATTACGGCAAATCTGGCATTCGATTTCAATCCGGTTGGAAAATCCAATGATGATGCAGATCGTTTGTGGGAGAAAATGACTGTTTCAGATAACTTTGATTGGGTAAATGGTGGCTATCAGATAGATTCTTCAGGAGACCAGTATTTCGGAATCAAATCTGGAACTTATGCTACTATAAACTACAATCTGTTTGCGGATGATGCACGTAAGAACGGTAAAGAATTTAAACTGGTTTTCATGACAGAGAACGTAAGGCAGAGTAATGCTACATTCTTAACGTGTGAAGCAAATTCTATCGGATTACAGATGAATGTACATGAGGCATATATCAAATCTAATGTCAAATCTCTTTATATTCCATATTCGGAAGAAGACATCATCGAATTTGAATTCAATATAAACAAAGATACGGATATTCCTATTGTAATGAGTTATGAGGATGGAACTCCTTACAGACCTATGAGCTATACGAGCGACTACTCATTTACTCAGTCCTCTCCTGTTCCGATTAAGATCGGATCTTCTGATTGTGATGTAAGAATTTACCGTATGAAAGCTTATACATCGAGCTTAAGTAGCCGTGCTATTTTATCTAACTTCATTGCTGATGCTCGTAATGCGGATGAAATGGTAAGTCGTTATAAACGAAATCAGATATACGATGAGAACAATCAGCTCACTCCTGATAGTGTTGCGGAAGCTCGTCCAACACTGAGAGTTATTAAAATTGAAGCTCCTTATTTTACCAATAGTAAAAAGGATTTTGTAAAAAATACTTCTGTAGAATGTATCTGCAAAGGTGGCGATCCTGTTTTAGATAACTGGAAGTTTTTAAACTGCTATCACGCGGGACAGGGTACTACGAGTGACCTATATGGTGCTTCTGGGCGCAACGTCGATATAATTTGCTGTGCTGATGGAGTGCATCAAATCAATAGTAAAATACCTCTGGACACTTCTTATGTAACGAAACTAATCATGGGAGACGACTCTGTGAATGCGGAAGGTAAAGTGTCTCTAACAAGAAATTCTGTGCCGAATAATTGGTTTAATATTAAGTTGAACGTGGCATCTTCTGAAAACGTAAATAATGCTTATCTGGCAAACAGATATCAGAAATATTTACCATATTCTACTCCAGCATCTAGGAGAAATCCTAAAATTAAAACCACGATGGAATTCGTTAACTGTGTAGTGTTTATTCACGAAACAGATCCTGATCTTTCCTCTCATAGAGAATTCCAAGATACAGACTGGCACTTCTATGGTATTGGAAATCTTGGAGACTCCAAAAAGACAGATCTTACAAGGGCCTACGATCCAGATGACATGAACGAATTCTGTGTTGAGATTAGTGATAATACTCTTCCAAATTCTATTTTCCAAACAGGTGTTACCGATTCTAAAGGAAAAATGGTTTTTCCAATTTCTAAGGATCAATGGAAAGCTGGCAACACTGCCTATGATTCTTTATATAACAATTGGGACGGTTCTTTTGAGTTCCGCTATGATTGCTGTGGAGATAGCAAAGACGGAAGCGCTCTGTCTACCGATGAAATAAAAGAAGGTATCAGAACTAAGAATCGTCAGATCTTTAGGAATTTTTATGGATGGGTAATTACTTCTGTTAATGCTGATTTCGTAAGTCATTTAAAAGATTGGTTCATTGAAGAGTCGGCATTATATTTTTACTTATTCACTCTAAATTATACCATGTCAGACAACCGTTCGAAAAATACGTTCTGGCACTGGGCTAAACATTATATCTCTCAGGAAGAGGCTAAATCTTTAGGAGAGAAAGCTCAATATTACACGATCGATGATGAAGCAGCAGCAATCAACGATGGATACCGTTTTGATTTCTGGCATTATGACGGAGATACAGGTATTGGAATAAACAATAGTGGTGAATTAACTATGAGTTATGGATGTGAGGATACTGATTACCGTACAGAAGGAGATCCTTCTTCTGGTTATGTTTTCAATGGTGCAGAGTCTGTATTCTTTTGCCGTATTCGTGAACTCATGGGCGCACAGTTACGTACTATGTATGCTTCTTGCGAAAGTCAAGGTTGCTGGAGTGCAGAAGGTCTGATTAATCAGTTTGATGAAAAACAGGCAGAATGGTGTGAAGAACTCTGGAGACTTGATTACGAACGTAAATATGAGCGTCCGTACAGAAATGGTAATACCAGATATCTTGAAGAAATGATGAATGGTCGGAAAAAGTATCAAAGAAGACAATTCGTTCGTGACCAAATGATGTATATGGCAACTAAATTCCTTGGTACTTTGGCTGCTTCAGATCAGATTACATTCCGATGCAATACTCCGGTAAACGCGGCTGTAAAACCATCTTATGACCTTCATTTGGTGCCATTTTCAGATATGTACCTCTGTGTCGCTTTCGGTAATTCCAATCCGATTCAGGTCAGAGCAAAAGCTGGTCAAGAGTATACAATTAAATGTCTTTATACTACGATGGACGATACTGCTGTATTAATTTACGCAGCTTCCAAAATTCAGTCGTTAGGAGACATTTCTCGCTGCTACATTCATGATAACGATTTCAGTAAGGCAACGAAATTGCAGGTGCTCATTCTCGGAAGTGAAGAAGAAGGATACTCTAATGTATTTCTGACTCATCTGGTTCTTGGTAACAATCCTCTTCTGGAACGGCTGGATTTACGTGGAACACCTTCGTTAAAAGAAACCCTAAGTCTCACTGGAAGTCCTAATCTGAAAGAACTGTATGCTGAGAATTCAGGAATCACGGGTGTTACGTTCGCAAGTGGCGGAAAGATTGAAACCGCTCATATTCCTGCAGTAACTTCCTTGACCATGAAGAATCTCGCATATCTATCAGACTTCCAAATTGACTCTTTCGATAATTTAAAGATGCTCGTTATTGAGAGCACCAACGTAAATTCTTACGAATACGTTAATTCATCTCCTGCTCTTACAAATGTACGTCTTATTGGTATCATCTGGGATGCTTCGAACACGTCTATTCTCGACAGATTGAGAGCATTAGCCGGTATTGATAACTCTGGGTATAATACAGATGTAGCTGTTTTAACGGGTAAATTCCATACAGCTGTGATGAGGCAGAAACTCTTAGACATCTATAATAACTTATGGCCTGATTTGGCAATCACTTACGATACTCTCGTAGAGCAGTTTACAGTCACGTTCCGTAATGATGACGGTTCTATCTTGGATGTACAGTACGTAGATAAAGGTGGTTCAGCTGTTGATCCTCTTACAAGAGAGGAAAATCCTATTGATACTCCAAAGAAAGAAAGCACTGTTTCTACAGATTATACCTACTCTGGATGGGATTCCAATTTGAATAATATCTTTGCAGATCGTACAATCACAGCAACTTACTCTGAATCTGTAAGAAATTATACAGTAAAATACGTAGCAAGAGGAAAGGTACGTCAGGAGACTCAGGCACCTTATGGATCTCTCGTACTCTATAAAGGCAATATCCCGGTTTACACTGATGAAGAAAATGCTTACGTATATTATCTCTTTAGTGGATGGGATAGCTCAGGTTATGTCAATGGGGATAAGACAATCAATGCTGTATATGATCGATTTGAATATACAGATGGATGCTTTGATAATCTGGATATTTCAGAGATGACTCCAGTACAGCTATACGCGCTAACAAAAGTCAATAAGGAACAGACAATTGCTCAGTTAAAAGATACTGTAAGACTATCGATGGGAAATGACTACAGCTACAGCGACATCCAGGAAAAAGTACTAATAGGAACTCCGACAGTCTTTATCGGAACAAATTACGTGGATACAGGTATTAAATTACTTCAGCAAGATTCTTCATGGACTCTTGCAATTGATTACCGATGGGATTCCGGCAATGCCACAAATGCTGTTTTAGCTCAGTGTTATCAGGGAGATGGATCTACTGGATTCCGTCTATGGAATTCTACTCAGCCTCGAATTTCATGGGCTACTTCCTCTGGATATGTAGCTGCTGCAGGTAAACGTGATATCATTGTTCTCCGTCATATCAAAGGAGAGACAAAATTACATGTCTATAAAGGTAATCTGCCTGAATTAGAAGTGAATTATTCTACTCTCAGCGCAACAAGGGTTACAGCAAATTCTACTCTTGTATTTGGATGTTCGAAAGCCGATGACGGTGCTTACGAGAATCATGCGAAAGGCACGATCTTCTGGAGTAAACTTTGGTATGCAGATATGGGGGATGATGTATGTCGAGAACTGGCAGCATGGACGCATGAGGATATAACCATGGAAATGGCTGGATTTAAACGCTTCTATCTGTCAGATAATTCCGGACAGAGATCTTCTATGACATTTCTGGCTTCACATCTTCTATCAAACACGATAGCTCTAAATACGACCACGAGTACAACTGGTGGCTGGGCTTCGTTCAGTTTAAATCAATTCCTGAATTCTCGATTCTATAATGCAATTCCGGTACAGTGGAAACAGCTTATCAAGCAGGTAAAAATTTCATCTTCCGTAGGTGATCAGTCTACCGAAGTTTCTGCTTCAAATTGTTACATAGCAATTCCGGCAATTTATGAACTGGATGGTGCAATGAACTTTGAACCGTATAGTTACGAAGGTTCACCTGTTTCCTATATTACTTCCGATGCTACCAGATTACGGAAATTTGATGGAGGTAAAGCGAATGCTTACTGGACAAGATCTCCTAATGCTTCTTATCAGAATTATGTATGGCAGATCAATGCGGATGGTTCTGAAAATGGATATCAGTATGCTCTATATGAATCAGGAATTTTAATCATGTTCAGTATTTAATCTTAAGGGGGAAAATTTTCCCCCTTCAAAAAAGGATGGGGAAATAATGGCTTATAAAGTAATACACAACAAAAAGGTGATAGATGTCCTCCCCAAATTGACATATGTAAAATATCAGCTTAAGCACAATATTCTGTTGCTCTGCAATGAAACAGAAGCTCAGGGAATTTTATCTTCAGATGGTTCCACTGCTTATCATATCTCTACTCTTCTACCGTTCCCTGTTGATAATTTTCTTAACGTCTCTTTAGAAGAAATTACCAGTCAGGAATATGAACGTTTAAAAGCATTCCATCTTAAAACCCCAGAAGAAGTTGCAGAGGCTGTTTTACTTGATTTGATGGAAAGGGGGATTTTATGATGGATAATCAGAAATATTCTATCTTCGTAGAAACTCTTCACAAGATGTACGCTCATAATTGTGTTTCTGTGAAGCAGCTGAATGAGTTATTGGATAAAGAGTCTATCACCCTTGAAGAATATAATTATGCTTTAGGAAAGGGGGACTCAAATGTACACGATATTAATTAAGCAGGACAATACTGCTGTCTCAACGGAAACTCAGAGGATTATGCAGAGAAGTAAGCTAGTAGATGTTCTTCAGTTTATAGTGCCGAAAATGTATAACGAATACAAAATGGCAGATTTCGATTTCATGCTTCAGTATAGATTGCCGATCAGTCATGAGCTTAAATGGGAAATTTTATCTTTGGTGAATGCGGATTATAAAACAGACTATCTTCTCTATACTCTTCCTGTTGACACTTCTATCACTGCTGAAAATGGTGAAGTTGAACTACAGATGTCTTTCATCCGAAAATATATGAATGAGGATGGAACTACGATAGAACAGGTACGGGAAATTGAATCAATTAGCATCACTGTTATTCCTGTAACAGATTGGTTTACAGCACCTGACAGCGCTCTAAGTACACTTACTCAGTATTATCTTGCTGCTCAGAACAATATCAAAGCCCTTAATGATCTCATTGGTACAATCAATCAGAAGAAGGCAGACGATATTAAGCTGGATGTAAAAGAAGGCAGTTTATATCTAACATCAAACGGAAAACAAATTGGTACTCCTATTCCACTCAATCAGCTTGGTGATGAAATCGCTGAGGAAACTGAAGGTGGATTAATTCGAGTCAATATCTAACGAGGTGATGTAATGGCGGGTCGTTCTAATCGATCACGGTTCGCGTATCTCAATCATGACGAGATCCAGACGGCCATTAACAATAGCCAGTTGGATGCTTATGATATTATCTACACCAAAGATACGCATGAAAATATTATTATAACTCCCGACCTTGAGATTGTCTCAGTCGGTTCAAGGATTTATCGTTTTCCTGATGCCAACACAGCAGAAACATATCTGAATATGGCTACAGACACGTACGAGGGCCAGATTATATCTGTCGTCTACGATGGACACTATGTAGCTTATATCGTTAATAAAAACACATCCGATCATTTCTATGTTACTCCACTTAATGCTTACGAAGGAGAATTAGACTACGATGAATTACAGCACAGGCCAGTATCTAATCTTACGGGAACTTTAAGTTCTCCTGTTGTTTTAGATGGTTTGTCCACAGGAATTTATAAAGTAAATGGTCAATATAAAATTTCAGAATTGCTGGATACGACATTCTCTTCTTCTGCAGGTGCTCTTTACTTGGTAGAGCGAGGCAGCGAAGAAGTGCTAGTACGTAAAATCAGTGCAGGCGATATTACAGATTATAAAATCAAGGACGGTCAAATTACGACATCTACAGTACCTACGACTGAATGGCTCAAAGAGCAGGGGTACATCACAGAGAGTACAGTAGATGAAAAATTAGCCGCTCTTGATTTTGTAAATAAAAAGGACGTGGAGGACTATGTTTCTCAGGTCGTCCTGGTAACTATAGACAGCTTGGTGGATGAAAAAATCGACGCAGCTTTCAACGAAAGAATCCAGGTTGCTACTGAAAAAGAGGCTTTGGATGCTTTCACAACAGTTTTTAATAAGGAGTGATTTTTTAATGGCAGCAACGAAATTTATTACAATTGACATCCTCAAATCACATGACCAGTGGCTCTATGATTATATCTCAAAAGAGGACGCAAAGGCTATTAAGGCCGTAGCTATCAAGGGTAACGAACTGTTATTCTACAAAGAGGAAAAGCCAGGTGAAGACACTGTTCCGGCATTCCGTATTGAACTTCCTTCGCAGGATGTTTCTACGCTTATTCAGAAAGTTGCAAACGCTACTGCTGGTCATCTTCCTTCTCTGACAGCTGATGGGTCTATCAAAGACAGCGGTATTTTGGCTGACAATGTAGCAATCAAAGCAGATGTAACAAAAGAAATCGCAGCTGCAATTGCGAATGCAGGCCATATGGCAAAAGAAGTTGTTACAAAGGTTCCAGAAGCAGCAAGTGCAAAAGCTAATACCTTCTATCTTCTAAAGAAAGATAATGCAACAGGTGCAGATAAGTATGAAATCTGGACTCTGATTGGCGAGGAAATGGTACTGATCGATGATACTTCTGTCGATCTTACCGGCTATATCACATCCGATGCAGCAAATGCAGCTATTTCTAAAGCTAAGACTGATGCTATCAGTACGGCTGCAGAAGATGCTACATCGAAAGCAAGTCAGGCTCTTACCGATGCAAAGGCTTATACAGATGGTAAGGTGTCTCCTGTTTCTGACAAGGTTAATACAGTAGAAGGAAAAGTAACTACTCTTGAAGGAACAGTAACAACTCAGGGCAACACTCTTACCGCACAGGGAGATAAAATCAAGGCTCTGGAGGACAAAGTTGGAGATATGCAGGTAGCTACAACTGAAGAGGCCCTTGAAGCTTTCAATTCCGTATTTAATCCAACTACCACAGGCTGATATAGGCAGGTGATTGTATGGAAAAACTATTAACCTTAGACGGCTTTCATGCGGTCAATACCGAACTTAAAAAATACATAGACAATTTAGTAAAAGAGTCCGTGGCAGAGTGCGTCGTACAGGAAGATAGTTTTCTGCGATTTCCTACCATTGGTAGTGAGAAGACAATCTATATAGATACGACAACTAATAAGGTGTATAGATGGGAAGATGAAAGCCTGAAATACTATGTTGTCGGAAGTGATTACGAAGAAATCGAAGTCATTGATGGCAGCATTTAATAGGGAGACTGTGGATATTTTTATGTTCACAGTCTTTTTTTAATAAAAACAAGGAGGAATAAAATGGCAACAACTACATTAAAAACACGTATTGTCTTAAATAATAAGACGGCTGCTGAATGGGCAGAGAACGCTTCTTTTGTCGCTCTTAAAGGAGAGGTTCTTTTAGAGGTAGATACTAGGAAAATTAAGGTTGGCGATGGAGCAACCTCATACGACAAGCTTGCCTATGTAAATTTAACACCTGAAGAAGTTCAGTCTTTAATCACAGCTGCAAATCACTCTCACAGCAATAAAGCGATTTTGGATGCAACAACTGCTTCTTTTACAGACGCTTTAAAAACAAAACTTGATAGTATAGCAGCTGGTGCAAATAAAACTATTGTGGATTCTGCAATGAGTTCTTCATCCACAAATCCGGTACAGAATAAAGTTGTCCAGGCAGCTTTAGACGGTAAAGTTCCTACCACCAGAAAAGTAAATGGTAAACCACTTAGCTCAGATATCACTCTTAGCGCAGGGGATGTATCAGCAATTGCGGCTAGTGCAAAAGGCGCTGCAAACGGTGTGGCTTCTCTGGGTGCAGATGGAAAAGTACCTTCTACTCAGCTTCCATCTTATGTAGATGATGTTCTGGAAGGATATGTATCAGATGATCTGAAGAAATTCTATAAAGATTCTGCGAAATCTTCTGAGTACACAGGAGAGACAGGAAAAATCTATGTGGATATGAATAACAATAAAACATATAGATGGTCTGGTTCTATCTATGTTGTTATTTCTGAGACACTTGCTCTCGGTACCACTGCTTCTACTGCTTTTGCAGGTGATAAGGGTCTCGTAGCCTACAATCATTCTCAGGCAGCTCACGCACCTTCTAATGCCGAGAAAAATATTATCGTAGGGATTCAGAAAAATGGTGCAGATTTATCTGTCGATGCATCAAGAAAAGTAAATATTACTGTTCCAACCAAGACAAGTGAGCTTACAAATAACAGTGGCTTTATTACTTCAAGCGCTAATGTAGCTTCTGCAACCAAATTAGCAACAGCAAGAGCAATTGATGGTGTAAATTTTGACGGATCAGCAGCAATCACGCATTTCGGTACGTGTTCAACTGCTGCTGGTACAGCTGCGAAGGTAGTATCTCTGACGAGTTTTACACTGGTTACAGGTGCTCGTATTACGATCAAATTTACAGTAACCAATACTGCAGCAAGTCCAACTCTTAATGTAAATGGTACAGGAGCAAAGCCGATCGTTTACAGAGGGTCTGCTATTGCAGCTGGTTATTTAGCAGCTAACAGAGTATATGAATTTGTATACGATGGTACGAACTATGCTCTCGTAGGTGACATCGATACAAATACGAATACTACATATTCAGCTGGTGCAGGTCTTACTCTCAACGGAACTAAGTTTGAACATACTAATTCGGTTACTGCTGGAACAGCTAAGGGTGACGATAGCAAGACTCTTTCCTATGGTGGAACTTTTACAATCCCTTCTGTGACTTATGATGCACAGGGTCATATTACTGCGAAGAGTACAACAACTATGACCATGCCTGCAGTTCCGAGCAACGTTGCATCAGCAACAAAACTTCAGAGCGCACGTAATTTCTCAATTACGGGAGGTGCTACTGCTGCTGCTGTGTCATTCAACGGTACTGCAGACGTATCTCTCAACGTAACGTCTCTAAACGCTATCAAACTTACTGTAGCAGATAGTGACACGCTGATTCTCGATGGTTCAATTTGATAATTCTTCTAGGGGTAATTTTTTACCCCTAGAATCCTAAAATAGAAAATAACGTATTGTGGAAGGAGGAAACAAATGAGTGAAAATACGGTGAAAGCACGATTAAAACATGCCGTGAAACCGGAAAGCACATGGACAAGTGAGAACCCTGTCCTGAAAGAAGGAGAAGTTGGTTACGTCAAAGAAACAGGCCGATATAAGGTTGGCGATGGAAAGACTGCATGGAACAGTCTTGCATGGGGACAGCCTTCTTCCCATACTCATGATGATAGATATTATACAGAAACAGAGATAGATACAAAATTAAAAACGAAGTCCGATACCGGACATACACATAATTACGCTGGATCTTCCACTCCAAGCGGGGTTGCCAATTCTGCTGCGAAATTAGCCACTGCCCGCACAATCAACGGAACGTCTTTTGATGGGTCTGGGAATATTACAACAGCTAATTGGGGGACTTCCAGAAATATCACTATCGGTAACGCAAAGAAAGCTGTAAATGGCGGTGGAGATATTTCGTGGAGTCTTGCGGAGATTGGTGCGTCTGCGACAAATCATACTCACTCTACAATGAATAAAGAAGCATATCTTGAATGGGGCGGTAAAAATTTTGCAGGATCTTATGGCCCAATTGACGCAGCTATGATACCCGATTTAGGAGCTAACAGACTAGCATTTTTGAACAAGAACGGAGTAAAAGTAGAATATTCTAATGACTCTGGTAAAACATGGAAAATTTTAACAGATTACGGAACTGAGTCTGGGTTATTCGGTGTCGGAAAATATTTGACTATAGGTAATGTGGACACACCTAACAAAGCAACAGAGAAAGATATGCTTCGTGTCACAATCGATTCTGATAAAGCACGTATATATTCAGTTTTAAATAAATTTGCTATATATATAAACACCAACGGTGCTACCGGTTCTTATTGTACAATCGATGCTTCTTTAGAATCTTCACCTACTACATTCAAAACTTTCGCAGATAAGGTACATCTATCTGGTTGGAGTGGATGGAATATTATTAATATACAAAATTTGACTACTTACCAAAATTCTGCATCGGGTCAATATGGTCTGATTCGTTTTACTTTTGGATGCACCGGAAATACGTCTAATTATGTTGGATTGCAAATTAATCGTATCATGGGATTTGGTGGAGTAGGGTGGGACACTCCCTCGAATATGGCGAAATACGGAACTATTTACTCATATGATAATGATCAGAATGTTGAGTTTCCTGCACAAGTATCAGCTACGCTATTCAAAGGAAATGCTTCAACATCTTCTGCAGTCAAAGATTCTAATGATGGAGGATCAATAACATTTGCTTATTCTAAGGCGGGTATGAATTATTCAGACTATACATGGTTAGCTGCATGGAATGGGAAAGAGCTGCGAGCTATAAGCAAAAGCCAGTTCGCACAAGCTTCTCATACCCATACCAAAAGTCAGATTACAGATTTTCCTACTTCATTAAAGAATCCAACGAGTTTGATTCTTCGTCTCAACGGTGGGACTACCGAAGGAACAAATCAATTCACTTATGATGGTTCAACAGCAAAGACTATCAGTATTACTCCATCCGGAATCGGTGCTGCTACTTCTGGACATAATCATGATAGTGCATACTTGGGTAAAACAGCTACCGCATCTGCAGCTACAAAACTTGCAACAAAAAGAGAGGTTTTTGCGCATTATGATAGTGATTTTGTAATGAACTTTTCTTACGATGGGTCGGCCAACTCTATTACTACACTGCTTGGTTACTACAGTGCTGGCTCAAACGTTCAGGGTGCTAACAATTACCCCTATCATAGATTTGCCAAATTGGACAAAATAACATCTAACTATGCTGATAGAACGTCAACATTTTTAATCACACAGGATTATGATGGTGGAGGATGGGGAATTGTTCGTCTTTCTTTACGTACAGATGGAGCAGGTACAGATTCTACGGTAAGCGTTCAATGGCTTTGCCGTGTAAAATTACCAGCCGACTTTATTCAAGTGGGAATTTACAATGTGTCAGGATCTACTTATGCAGATGCTTTTATAAGACATACCGGGACGTATTCAAGCACAATCATTCGTAATCTCGCGTCTGGATCCAGAGGAAATATTTTACGCACATGGATTTTAGTGACATCTGTGGAGGATGGGCATTCTACTGCTACTGATAAAAAGAACTCTGCAGAAGCATACGCTACTATCGCAGCTGCTGGGACAGAACTACATAAACAAGCGTATTCTAAAATCGTTTCTGGAGAAGATGCTGGAACCGTATCATATGCGCATGCCTCTAGTTCTTCTACAAAAGCAACTCAGGACTCTGTCGGACAACAGATCAACACCACATATATTAAATCTTTATCTATAAGCGGTAAAACTATCACCTACACCAAAGGGGACAATACCACTGGGACAATTACGACTCAGGATACTGATTCTCATTATACCACAGGATTAAAAGTATGTGCTTCTGCAACGGGAACGGCACATGCTGCTGCAACAAATGGAAAAATGAGAATAAACGTTCTGGATAATACGACCGTTAGAGATTCTATTATTATTCAAGGTACTGGTGCAACGAGTGTTACTTCAGATGCGAGTGGAGTTATTACGATTAACTCTGCTTCATATTCTACGGGAACTACTTCAACGGCTGGATTGACTAAATTATACACGAGTACAGGTACGAGCACAGATGGCACGATGACCCGAAAAGCTATTACTGAGGCTTTATCAGGCAAAGCAGCAAGTAACCATAATCATGATGGAGATTATGTGCCTCTTGAAAACGGAACTGTTACAGTCTCTAGCGATATGGGAGCTTATATCGATCTTCAAGACACCAATGGCGGTTTAGGAACACATTTACAGATGAGTGTCAAAGGCGCATCTAAATGGGATCTTGCTGCAAAATCAAATGGAGAATTGTCTCTCACTTACATTACCAGTGCAGGCAGTAACTGGCTCTATACGATGAACGCTTCAGGTATTAATATGTATCAAAGTGTAACCGTTAGGCCGAGTCCGTTGGCAACAACAGCTAATTCTATGATGATAAAAGTATCTACAGCAGGGCTTCAGAACTTTACAGGTCGTACTATCTCTCTATACGCTTCTGGATCAGATAACAATTATGCAGGTATCTATGATCATGACAATGGTTGGATTTTATATTGTGATACAGATAAAGTAGTCCATATTCCGAAAGAACTTTCTACAACTTCTGTAACCGTTAGCAGAAACTTACAGTGGAGAAATTCCTCTGGAACAGCTTACGTTATTGCCGGAACGCTCAGCAATGATAGTTATAAGAATATGACACGTATAGGAAATCTTACATATGAGACAGGAATTTATACAAAGACAAACGTCTGGAAAAACGGTAGTACGACCACTCATTTCGCAACTACCACTACCACTTCCGATCAGCGTTTGAAAGAAAAAATTTCAGACATGTCTGTATATGAAGATTTCTTCTGCAAACTAAAGCCTTTCGCATTTAAGTATCATGAAGGATTATATAACGCAAATGGAACTAAACCTATGATTCAATGGGGATATGGGGCACAAGACACTGTTAAAGCTTTTAAAGAAAGTGGTCTTGATTGGCAGCAAGAAGAATTGGTCGTTATCGAAGATGGCGAACTTACAGAGGAAGAAAAGAAATATACCACTGACGGAAAAATGTTTAAGATGAATTATCAGAATATGTCTGCGCTTAATACTCATATGATTCAGAAATGTTTGGAAGAAATTGCAGAGCTAAAACGTCAGCTGGTGGAATTAAAGGAGGGATAAGATGGCTTATATAGTGAAAGCTGTCTTTGGCAGTGAATCAATTGTAAAAACAGATACGATATATCAGTATAATTCAGGGCAAGTTCTTCAGGTCGAAGGACTTGCTTTTACTAATTCAACAGAATTTCATCTAGCCATTCACGGAAAAGATACTGCGTCTATTATAACGGGAACAATCGCAAATAATATAGCAAAAATAACTATTCCCGAAGTTTTAATGATAAATGATTTTTGTACGTGTAATTACCGGATAGATGTTTTTGTGTATGTAATAGATAATGATTCTGGATATACAAAATACAAAATCATTATTCCTGTAAAAAGTAGGCCAAGACCAAAAGACTATTATGTTGATCTTCCTACCGTGCCAGAGCTTAAGTCTCTTAAACAGGAACTTAACACTGCGGTCAATAATTTTAATGACGCTTACACTGAGATTGATCAACTTAAAAGTGAAACTGCTTCGCTCAAGGAAGATATAAGTAATGTTGAAAATGATGTTTCCACTCTTTCTCAAGGGCATATTCCTATCAAATTGATAGCAGATAAGTTCATATCATCTTCGGGAACTCCTGCCTATAAGGGTTGGTCTGCTACGGAGAATATTAAAGTCGATGACTTAGACTATATCTATACAGAGTGGTCAAAGACAAGTTCCTATAATAAGTTCATGGATTCAAATTTTGGGCTTGTTAAAATGGTTACCATAAAAGATGGGCTACAGAAAACGAACGTTCCAGAAGGAGCAAGTTATGTTGCTTTTTCAAATGAAACAACTGTCATGGAGGGACTAAGAGTCTGGTCTCCCACGAAAGCAAATTCATATGAAAACACACTAGAAATTTCAAAATTAAAACAGGATATTCCGTTTTATTATGAGAAGCATCTAACCGATAAGATAACCGAAGTAAGAGCAAAAGAAACTTTCAGCGGAGTCAGTGGTGATGAATTTATTTTTATTACAGATTATCATATGGAGAGAAATGCTAATAATTCACCAAGTTTGATTGATAAAATTATTCATCAAACTGGTGCGAAGAAAATTGTATTCGGTGGTGATGCATATGATGCAAGTTCCACTTCTGATTTAGCATTGAACAAAATTGCAGATTTTTATTCAATGTTTTATGAAAATGCAGATAAGATTTTATCTTGTGTAGGAAATCACGAATATAACAATCCAGCATCAAACAAGCCCGAACAACAGATACCTAACGGGCAAGTCTATGCATCCATCGTCAATAGAAATGATCTTATCCACCATTCAAGACACACGTGTAACTATACTGTCCTAAATCGTTCTAATGAAACAATGTATATTTTTATTGGTTGTGAATACAGCTCGTCTATCACTAATGAAAGCATTAAATATGTATTAAAAACCATTAAAAATAACAATGGGTATGATATTATTGTTTTTTCGCATGTTGGACTTGATAATGGTGGCGACAATGGAAATGTTGCAAATATTGTAGGTGGCTTCAAAAGAATAACTGACGGAATCGACAAGTTTAATCAAAAAAGTAACTATATTTTTGATGGAATAACTTATGACTATTCTGGATGTACAGGTGAGGTGATTTGCGTTTTTTCTGGACACAATCATGTTGACGGATGTATCCGTACAGACGGTGGATTAAATGTAATTTCAACAACTTGTGATGCGTACGGAGCGCCAGAAGGCGGTGTTGTGAGAACAAAAGGATCCATTACAGAACAGGCTTTTGATGTTGTGAACATTGATTATGAAAACAAAAAAATTTACATGACACGAATTGGAGCTGGTGAAGATAGAGTATTTTCTTATAGTTAATTAAAGAGGGCTATGGCGGCTTAATACAAAACAAAATAAGAAGAACCTTAATTTTTAAGCCTCGAAAGGCAGGTGATATAAATTTGGAATACTTAGAAAAATTACTTTCTTTCTCTGGAGGAGAATGGGTGACTGTAATTACAGCAGTCGCTCTTCTCTTCTTTTTTATTGTGGCGATAGTTAATGGATTTTCTGACTTAGCTGAGAAATTAGGATTTCAATTTAAAACGAAAGACGATTGTAGATTGGATTCTACGGAAGAATCTGTTCAAGCTTTAGAGGAGACGGTTAAAACATATCAGGACAATCGTGTTCACGACAGAGAACAGTCTTTTCGAATTCAGAAAGAGCTTACCGATGCAATTCAAACTCTCAGTGATCAATTGCAAGCTCTTAAAAATCAGTTGGACGCATTAGAAGTGGCTCAAAATAAACGTGATCGTGCAAAACTTAAAGACCGAATTGGACAAGCATATCGTTATTATACTGCCCGTGGTTGGTGGAACCCTATAGAAAAGGAATCACTTGAGGGACTTATCGAAGAATATGAAGCTGCTGGTGGAGAAAACAGCTTCGTGCATAGCAGGGTTCAGAAAGAAATGTACACTTGGACTCTTGTAGACAAGGAAAAGGAGGAATAAATATGACAGAAATTTTTACATACCTGCCAATTCTGGCAGTTTTGATTATCAGCAATATTTTACTGGGAACCTTTTATAATGTAAGCGTAAAAGAAATTCAGTTTGACAAAACAGTTCTTCTGGATGGAATTAAAAAAGCTGTATCCATTGCGATTGCGTTCATCGCTTTGGCGATTACTTTTGACAAGGTGCAGATTGGTGGAGATTTGCTGACTCCAGATAATATTATGATAACTTCTATCATTGCTTATACTGCAAAAGTCACTGCAAACCTTACGAAGATCTTAGGGGTCAATCAATCTGGAGAATAAATAATAGAGAGCATCCGGCAGGGTGCTCTTTTTGGGTTTAAAAGGATGTGAAACTTATGGAACTAAATATCAATAAAAACTTAATGTCCATCAACCACACAGCAAAGAAAAGAAGTAACTCCGACATACAGTTTATAGTAATTCATTACGTTGGTGCATTAGGAGACGCAAAAGCAAATACCGACTATTATAAATCTACTTATGTTGGCGCTTCTGCAGACTTCTGGGTTGGATTTGACGGACAGATATGGCAGGGAAACGATTACCGAAATTATTACTCTTGGCATTGTGGAGGAGGTCTTCAAGGTTCAGGTGGAGCTTCTTTTTATAAAGTTTGCATGAATTGTAATTCTGTCGGTATTGAGATGTGTGTAAAAAAGAAATCTACGAGGACAATGGATGCGACAGATAAAGACTGGTATTTCACAGATGAAACTGTAGAAGCTGCAGCTGAATTAGCAGCTCAATTAATGCAGGAATTGGATGTACCAATTGAACATGTGATAAGACACTATGATGTTACAGGAAAAATCTGTCCTAATCCGTTTGTATATAACACTGGAAAGGTTTCGTGGGAGCAGTTCAAACAGAAAATTGCTGCTTATGCAAATACCTCTACTACCACTACTATATACTATCGCGTTCGTAAAGCATGGGCAGATTCGAATTCTCAAATAGGTGCTTATACGTCTTTAGCTAACGCAAAGAAAAATTGTCCTTTTGGATATTCTGTTTTCAACGAGCAGGGGAAAGCTGTATATACTCCAAAAATCAATATTAACACTCTTACAGCAAAACAGCTCAATAGGATGACAGAAGAAGAAAAAATCAAAGCTGTAGCGCCTATCTATCAGCAGTGTCAGAAAGATACCGGTATGCTCGCTTCTGTTGGTCTTGCTCAATTCTGTCTTGAAAGTGGCTATGGAACTACTGATCTGGCACAGAATGCAAATAACATGCACGGTATGAAATGTAGTCTATCTGGCAACTCTTGGGCTAATTCTACGTGGGATGGAAAAGGTAAATATACGAAGAAAACTCAGGAACAGGATATCAATGGAAATGCTTACTATATTACGGCAGACTTCCGAAAATATCCTTGTATCAAAGATTCTGTATATGACAGAGCCGCTTATTTTATTGGTGCGATGAACGGATCTTCACTGAGATACCCTGGTATTAATAAGATCACGGATGCTGTTAAACAGATCGAAGCTATTAAAAAAGGTGGGTACGCTACTGACGTGAAATATGTAACAAAGCTTACTGAAATTGTAAAAAAATGGAATCTCACTCAGTACGATGTAAAGACTACTGCTCCTCATACATCTACGGTCTTACAGGAAGGTTCTACCGGAGACGATGTGAAAGCTCTTCAGAAAAATCTGAACGTTATTTTAGGCACGAAGTTAAAGATAGATGGGGACTTTGGACTAGCTACTCAGAGAGCAGTCATGTTATTCCAGACTCGATACGGTCTTATTGCTGATGCTTGTGTAGGCCCTTTAACAGCCTCTAAGATCGATTCTATCCTCAAAGGTGAGAAATACTCCATCAAGGTCATGAAAGAGTCTGTACGGATCTATAAGAGCGCGTCAAAGGCATGTGCCGTAGGTACAGCTCCCCGTGGGACGTATACGGTTGTTAAAACCTCTAAAGGATTTGGCAAGCTCTTATCAGGAGCTGGATGGATTAATCTTGGAGAGGTACCTATTGTATGAAAAGAATTTTAACATCGGTAGGAGTAGTTATGCTGCTCCTACTTTTTTCTTTCGTTCTTATATCTCAGCCTACTTATCACATTGGGAATAAAACATATCCGTTATACTCTCAGAAAGAATGGGGAGACCATTATCTTGAGGAACGTGGGTGTGGTCATACGGCTCTCTCAGCCGTTATGTTCGCATATGGGGTAAAATATTCTCCTCTGGAAATTCATTACGGAGACGAGACTCTGACGTGCTCTGAGAGGTATTCTGGAGGTTCTCCTAGTGACAACAGATCTTTGAGTGTATACTCTGTAGCAAAGATTTTAAACGCAGTCGGAATCAAATCTCACCCTGTATATATATTTAACGATGCGGAGGCTATAGAAGATATCACTTCTGCGTTGAAGCATAACCGTCCTGTTATCGTTATGTGTAATCGGAAGCAGTCGAAGGACGGAGTAAGACTGGCAAAATCATATCATTTTATTATTCTTGTAGGAATTGATGACAGTGGCAATATTGTCGCCATCAATCCTGCCAATGGAAAAGTTAATGAATCACATTGTACAGGGCCATTTAATATCACTGTGAAACAGCTGGTAAAAGATCATATGTGGTCTTGTGCTGGTACTGGGTATGAAAGCTTTTATTTTAATGGAGCGGAAAATTATGGTGGATACGTTGTCGTGGAACAGAATTGATTTTTGACATGAGAGGTGGTAAAATGAAAACAGAATATACGGATGAAGATAGAACCAATGATTTCTTTTTTTTCATCGACCATTACTCAGAATTATATGAACAGTACGGACATTCTTTTATTGGCATAAAAAATAAACAGATAATTGGAAGTTTTTCTTCAAGGCTTTTAGCGTTTGAAGAACTATCCCAAAAATACGAACCTGGTACTTTCATAATTCAAGAATGCTCAGCTGAAAGAAACTCTTATGAAAAAGGTGCTCATATAACACGATTACTTACAGGAGACTTAATAAGAAAAATATAAAATCATGGACAAATATTTGGCTTTTACTCTTAAGGAAAATATGGTAGTGGACAGACTTGAAACGCCTGTCTTATTAGATTCTAGGATACGGGATTGCAGTATAGCAGTCGATCCCAATAAAAAATGGAGAGGAGTCTGGGACACAGGCGCAAAGACAAGCTCTGTTCACAAACGAATAGTAAATGAACTTGGATTATACGCGGTAAATGATTGGACTATGCAAACAGCAAACGGAATAGCCATTGTTACTACCTATTTCGTAGATATAACATTGCCAAATAATGTAATGGTTTCAAATATACTTGTAAGTGCCTCTGACCTTGGTGATGAGACTGATGTTCTTATCGGAATGGATATCATATCACAAGGCGACTTCTCAATTTCTAATGTTAATGGAAGCACTACCTTTAGTTTCCGAATTCCTTCTGTTAAAGAAATTGATTATGTAAAAGAAGCAAATGACACAAATCGTTGCTTGTCTTCCGAAAATAAATGAATTAATCTTATAGGGATGTTGGTGAAAGCCAATGTCCCTATTTTTTTGAGAGGAGGGAATGCAATGACGACTTATCTGGAGGAATTAAGAAAGAAGTACGACTTAGACATTCATACACTCGCGTTCTGCTTGGGTCTGAGCGATGGTGAGTATCTTAAGTGTGAACGAGGAAACCGTATTCCAGTAGAGGTTATTAATAGACTGGTGAAAATTTATGGTGTAAGTCATGAAAATCTTATTTTGGGGCAAATAAAAAGTTTAGGGTAGACTATAGTTAATAGTCTACCCTATTTTTTTGAATTCTATATAAATAATCAATGATTAGTTCTGTTCGTCTTTTTCCTTCTGAAGCAGTTCTTTTGCCTGACTAGGTGTGATACCCATAGCTTTAAGCGTTTTTACAAGATCCTGCATTTCAGCCTGCGCTTTCTTTTCTGCTTCTTTTGCTTTCTCTGCTTCAAGTTCTTTTTCGAAAGCTTCCTTTTTGGCTGTTAATTCTGTAATTTTGTCGTTATATGTCTTGATCTGATTTTCAACTTTTGCAATATCACCTTCAAGTACCTGAATTTTGGTTCTTCTCTCTCTTTTAATCTCTTCTGCCATAAGAGATACCTCCTTGATTTTTATGCGTTAATTATAATGATTATGATACGTTTTGTAAAGAGTCTATTGTAAACACGCTTCTTAATCCATACCCCACGTTTTTTCTTCTCATACCCCATTTTTACCCCAATTTCACACCAAAATATAAAGAAATATAAGAATTTATATCATTCACTTTATTTTGATAAAGTGTTAGTTTTTCCCTTATTTACGTGAAAAATCTGGAGTACCCATTAAATCATACGGTGTGATCTGGTAAACGTAATAAGTATAAGGGAGAAAAAAAGTGTTAACGTAAAAATCCTTTATAATAAAGGTATCTTCCTTTATTATACCCCACAACTTTTTACTACTACCCCACCAATACCCCATCTTTAAAAATATCATATTGCTTAATATCAGATGGAGCAATGTCTATGTTTAGTTTCTGAATCTCTTGTTTCTTGTAGTCAGGCATTACGGCTGTATATAAATCCATTGTCATGCTAAGTGAGGCATGCCCTAAATATGCCTGTACAGTTTTGGGTTGGATTCCTGCTTCAAAGCATCTCGTAGCAAAAGTATGTCTGAAGGTATGTCCGCCAAAATTTTCAATTTGATCCAAAGCGTCCCTAGATAAGTTGACTTCTTCTATAATTCTTTTGATACCCTGATTAAATATTTCAATATTTAAAGGAGTACCAAATTTTGTAGTAAATAGCAAATCCGGATAATTAGTTTTTTTAATTTGTTTTCTACTTATGATTTGATGTATTATCCGTTGTTTTAAAAGCGCCTTTTCAGCTGCCTCATTAAGAGGTACTTCCCGAACGCTGGCATCTGTTTTCGGTGGACCGATACGAAATTCCTTTTGCTTCTCATCTTCTTCAGGTTGATAAGTTAAAGTTTTTGATACAGAAATTGTTTTACGTTTAAAATCAATATCTTTTTCAGTCAATGCGAAAAGTTCTCCCGGTCTTAATCCAGTATTGATGGCCACTACGTAAGCCGGATAATAAAATGTTCCAGCAGCACACTCAAAGAAAGCTTCCTGATCTTCTATAGAAAGTGCTTTAATCTTTCTTGTGCCTACTCTTCTTATCGGAAGGGGAACTCCTCTGGCGACATTCTTATTTACAAAATCATCTTGCATTGCTCGATTTAACATATCAACCATCAGAATTTTCATCTTATTTAAAACTTCGTATCCATATCCTTTTTCTTTCGCAATCGTAAGCGTATTCAAAACCTCAATTTGTGTTAATTCAACTAATTTCTTACTACCAATCACAGGACGGATTAGATATTCATAAATATATTTGTAATACATTGCAGAACTTCTGCGAATAACTGGAAGTTTATATACCCTAAACCATTTTTCGTACCATTCTTCAAGTATGATTTTCGAATTAACAACATTTGATAATCTAGCATCTTCTAATTGCGCATTCTTTAATTTGTTTTTTACCTCCTTAAAAGTCGCCCCGTATAATTCTTTCCGCTTACCGAAGCGATTAACGAAACGAGCACTATAAGCTCCATCTTTTCTTTGTCTGAATCCTTCTCCGAGTTCTTTACCATTTAAGTCTTTACCCATATTGCTTCCTCCTGTAAAAAGAAAGAAGCGTACCTACAATAGACGCTACTATTGTAACATATACACTTCTCTCTTACAATTATAAATACTGATTTTCTTCAAGAAAGTTTTCTAGTTTTTGCCGTTTAATGACAGCTTTTCGTCCTATGTAATACACAAAGTCGCACTCAGGAGTTTTAATTAGCTCACGGATCTTGTTTTCACCAATGGAAAAGTATTTTACAGCTTCTTGAATAGTTAACCCATACTTTTGACTTAACTCCATTCAATTACTCACCCTCTGCCCTCTAATTTTTTAATCATATCAAAGAACTTAAACATTCTCTTTGGATTTTTACTTCCTAAACATACTATGCAAGGCTTTGTAGTATCAATTCTCCCCATCACTTCAAAGATCTCTTTCGCGTCAGCTATTTGTCCTTCTTGATACACCTGTACTCTCTCAGGGAAGCTCATACATTGGATAACAAATTCATACACGTCGTCAATGCTTCTCATCCAAACTTTCATTTACTCACCTCTAACATTTCAAATCTACTTCGGTGATATAAGACATTACATCTGGCATATTTCCTTTTACGATCCGTAAATCAACACTATGTCCTACGAGCTGCATAAGTCCCATAATAGATTTAGCATCCACCATTACGCTACCATATTTCACGTCTGCGTCTACTTCCGGATACTTGTTACTAATCTCGGCTAAGGTCTTTGCTGCATTAGCGTCTAATAAATTAACCTGTATTTGAATCATACCTTTTCCCTCCTCAATTGGGTATATTTCTTGATAGAGTAAGCAGTGTTTATCATCTACTCGATAATTGTTGTGGTAATGACCGAAATACCACTGCTTATAATCTAAGCGATCTTTAATCGTTTGAAGATACTCTGTTACGATATCATGTTTTTTGATTTGATACTTGCCAAGCACTTGATCGTGTACTGAAGAAGGTGCAGCATGAGTACAAACATAATCCACCTTCCATCCCACCGTTTCCAAATTCTTTTCTCCTAATTCAAACTCCTCTCTTGAAGGAATTTCTTCCGGCCACCAACTAAGTCCTGGTGTACGCAGATGTTTATCGATGGAAGTTCCTCCACCCATAACAAAGATAGATTTTCCATCTATGTTATAAACGTTTCCTCTCATAAGATGGATGACATTGGGTCTGATCTTTTGAACCAAACCTCCATGCCATTCTTCGACAGGATATTTATTAAGAAGAGAAAAGTTTTCATGATTACCGTCAACAAAAAGAATGTTTCCCGTCAACTGAGAAAAAGTGGTTAACTCAATCTGTTCCGCCAACGTTCCGTCCCAAATAAGACCGAAGTCACCACAAATAATCGCGTAATCATCTTGCTTTAGGAGGTTGAAGCGTGGGTCATACCACGCTCCATGTAAATCTCCTGTCACATAAATCATAAATCATCGTCTCCTAATGTTATCGCAACATATATTGCCATGCCTAATACCACTAATAAACCAAGTAATCCCATCATTCCACCTCATCCATCATCTGCGCGATAGTACAATCTATAGTGCAGCTCTGTGTATTCCAATCTTCTGCATCTATACTTCTTAAATTAGATACTCCTTTACTCATAGCACAATATAAAGCGTCTGTGCTTTCTGCAGATGCGGTATAAGTCTTAGAATATCCACTCTTGATACCATAGGAAGCTCCTACTTTTTCTGCGTTAATATTTGCTCCGAGGAACATGAACACCCAATTATATTTATTCTGCTGATGCTCGATCATTTCCCGTATACGGCTTGCTGTATATTCCATACTAGAATTCTCTTCTCCATCTGTATTAATGATTACGATAACCTTCCCCGGTCTGTCCTTTTCCTCACGAGCCGCCAGCTCCTGTCCTACCTCATCTATGGTTGTTCCTACTGCATCCAGAAGAGCCGTCATACCGTTAGCTACATAATCTCTATTTGTCATTTCCGGTACTTCTGCAATAGGCAGATTGTCAATAAGCTTCTGGCGTGAAGAACTGAATAATACAGTGGTTACTTCACATTCTCCTTCTTTGCTCTTCTGATCCTGGATCAAAGCATTGTATCCGCCAATAGTTTCTTTTGTGAGCGGCCACATAGAGCCACTCTTATCCAAGATAAATACGAGCTTAGTTAAATTATTGTTCATTATCTGAGTCCTCCTTATAATCGAATTTCGAGAAATATGTGTATACAGGTTTTTCTGAGTTGTCTTCATTCTTATTTTTAAAATATTCTAATTCTTCATCAGAAATCGAAAATCCAGATGCAGTAAATAAATAATCTGCTGCATGATCTTCTAAAGGGATCTTATCTATAACTTGTCCATGAGGATCTTCAATTTTCATTCCAAACGGGACAACGAAGACATCTTCCTGTTTTTCATGCTTCATACATAACATCCCTGCAAGTATTTCTCCATTATCATCTTTTGCAGTGCTTCCAATAAATTTTGTAATTGTAGTCTCGTAACCTGCAATATTAATTACTGTTTGATATAAAAAATGCCCCATATCTTCCACCTGTAATGTACCTACCCATTTTAATGGAACTTCTTTAATAACAGCCATGTTTACTTGTCCTCCTCTGGATATTCAACAATTCTTTCTATTCCGCCAATGACTTCTTTACCGGTATAATATTTCTTCTTTTCTTTAGGTGCTTGAACGATAGTTTCAATAGTAACTTCTGCTTCATCACATACCTTTATGCCATTGAGTCGTACATCGAACACTTTTTTCGTTTCTACTTCATGTATAGTTTCAATTGGTTCCTGTACTTCCGATTCCTCCACGATTTTCATTTCCTAACTCCTCTACTTCTTCAAATTCAATGACAGGCTGCTTCTTCATAATTCTGAACTGACAGATCCGGTCATTTGTGTGGATTACAGTATCTCGTAATGCATAAGCCGGATAAAACCACTGATCCTGGTCTCCACAGTAAGATTCATCGATAACCGCTTGATGATTGGTTTGGATGATTCCAAAATTTTTAAAAGTAGAGCTTCGTGGTACTACATGACCTTCATAACCTTTTGGTAGCTGCATAGCAACTCCTAAAGGAATCAGTTTAAAATCTCCTGCTTTAAGCACAACATCTTCTGCTGCTCTTAAGTCAATCCAGTCTCCAACTGCAATTTTTTTAATCTTGTCAATTTTATCTGTTAAATATTTAATCTTAATTGTTTCCATGTGTTCTCCTTTACTTTCCGTATATTTTTACTGTATCATTTGACCAGATGTGTTCGTGAGCAAAACTCACATTGCCCCATTGCACGACAACACATCTGGTATTTTTAATACCGTGAGGATCTCCCACGGAAGGAGGCGATTAGAATGAGCGCTTTATTTTCATTCTGTCTCTGCCTTGTAGGTATACTTGTCTGCTTGCTCATTAGTGTTCACATCCTATCTAACCATAAGAACATTCGTGACATTCAGATCAAAGTAACCATACGCAATGGTTTTGAGATCAAAAGTCGCTTCTATCAGGAACAATAGAAGTGAGGGATTAAAAGGATTTTTGGGAGCACCAATGATAGGTAGGTGCTCCAATTTTTATCTGTAAGGGCAACTTGTCTGATTCGCGACAAGCCTATGCATGCTACCATCAAGCTGCCCATTGAGATTAATGTTTAATAAAATTTACTGCTTCATTACGCGAGAAAAATACTGTCTCACCTAATTGGGAATTATCTATAAGATAGGAAACTTTATCCTTAATATCTTCTGCTACGAAAGAGTTTTCGTAGATAGTTCTGACTTTTAATTCATAGAGGTCATAAGAATCTGTTCCCGGTCTGATATGTGCGTAGTAGACGATATCACCCTTAGTCATATTAATCACACTTTGTCCAACCACAATTCGGACAAGTCATACAGCCACCTTCAAAATTTACAGGCTCACCACACTCCGGACATTTAAACGTTACTGTCTTGAGTGTTACTTTTTTAGGAGAGGATGTCTTTGCTATGATGGCAGTTGAAGTATCTTCTCCATCACCGATGTCTTCTTGTACTTCTTTATACATTTCCATAAGAGCATTTCCAATGGCCACAGGACAAGAAGATCCTTTTGAAGTGTCGTGTTTTGTGGCTGTACGCACAGCGTATGACGGGCATGTTCCACTGGATCTCAGTTGATCAACTATAGAATAAATATCTATTCCACCACGCGCTGCTAAAGAAACCATTCGAGAGAGTCCGATCATAAAATTGTTACATCCACCTGTGCCACCTTTACTAAAATATGTTTCAAGAAGCTCACCGGTATCCGGATCAAAAAAGGCTTCGCAGTGAAGAGTCCCACATCCTGTATATAGGGTACGTTTTCGTCCTACACAATTATCATCTGCTCTAATAATCATTCCCCTGGACAATTTTTGAGAAGCTTCTTCTGTTGAGATATCCTGCTTTGTGCTAGAAGTAGTAAGAATTCCAGCTCTCTTGCATCCATCTCTAAAAATCGTCACTCCTTTGAGTCCTTTTTCCCAAGCAAGCATATACAAATTTTCTACTTGCTCTACAGTGAAATTTTGAGGAACGTTGACTGTTGAACTTATAGATGCATCAATGTGTTTCTGCCAAATTGATTGCATCTCAATCCGATTTTGATAGTTTAAATCCTGAGCTGTCGTAAAGAATTTTGGCAGATCTTTATCATCTTTAATATCATGCGCAAGCATATATTTTTTGACTATTGGTGTATAGACTTTATAATATTCGTCATGCCCTTTTAAAGATTCTGTTTTCCGTGTGTAATAATTAGCAAAGATTGGCTCAATGCCTCCAGACACACCAAGCATCGTTGATAAGCTACCTGTCGGTGCAATGGTAAGGAGTTGTGAATTATGGAGTCCAAATGATTCGACAAGATTGCGCGTGTCTCCTAAAGCATTTTTCGAATAAAAAGCAGATTGTTCTACTGCTTTTTGGCTATACTTAGGGTAAGAACCGTGCTCTTTTGAGAGGAGAGCGGATGTTTTTAATGCTTCATTTGCCATCACATGTCCGATCATATCGCATAGTTCAACCGCTTCAGCACTTCCGTAAGTTATTTCCATTTTGATCAGCATGTCTGCTAATCCAAAAATACCTAATCCAATTTGCCTCCAATCGTAAACAGATTGTCTCTGTTCTTTTAGCGGATGTAATGGGAGTCCCTCATCTAAAACTTCATTAAGAGCTATTACTGCTTTAGAAACACAATCTTTGAAAGATTCAAAATCAAAAAGCTTATTCTCGGTTACAAATTCTGACAAATTAATGCTACCAAGAAGGCAGCTACCGCCTGCCGGAAGGGGTTCTTCAGCACAAGGGTTGGTTCCCGCGTATTCAAATTCATCGTCGCAGCTGAGTAGATTCCAATTGTTGATTCGATCCCAGAAGAGCATCCCTGGTTCTGCATAATCCCAATTCATTTCACAGATTTTATGGAAAAAAGTATATGCGTCAATTTCTTTAGCAATAGTCTCTCCAGTTTCCTGCCTTGTAAAGGTAAGAGTAAAAGGTTTCCTTAGCTTCACAGCCGCCATAAATTTATCAGTAATTCGAATAGAGATATTGGCTTTTGTTACGCGGTTTAAATCAGATTTTATATTAATGAACTCTTCTAAATCTGGATGTTCACATGATAAACTAATCATTAACGCACCTCTACGTCCGTTCTGACCAATTAATCCTGTAACCATAGAATAAAGATCCATAAAGGACACAGCGCCACTTGTCTCTTTAGCTGCATTATTTACTTTTGCTCCCTGTGGAGATAATTTACTGATATCTACACCGCATCCTCCACCATAGCTATATGTACGTGCTAATTTTTTAGCGCACTCAAAGATGCTTTCAATATTATCTTCTGGAGGAGCAATTACATAACAATTGCTCAAGCTGATTTTTCTACCATCTTTTTCAAGTCCTCTATTCGCTAAAATGCGTCCTCCAAAAAGAAATTTTCTTTGTCGTATTATGTCAGCAATATCGGTATTCCCACCGGAAACCCTTTCGATCCACTGATCAAAAGATTCGTTATTATAACGATATTTTCTTTCCCAAATATCTACACCAAGTTGATTATTTTCTCCTAACCATTCAGTTATTTTCATTACATCTCTCCCTACATTAATTCATATCTACGGTTACATATCCTATAGGTAAAACTTTGCCTATATTAAATTGATTCTTTTCTTTTCCTAAGAGTAATACTGAATTTAATCCATAAGATTCTTTCTGTAGTTCCATTGAATCTTCTATGATCCAATCGAGCCATTTACACTTCTGGTATAATTCATGTAATGAATTAAATGGTGTTATAGTTTCTTCTATAGTTTCCAAAGATCCTACTCTTCGAAAACAATATTTAAAATCTCCTTCTCTTCCATTACATTTTTTTAACCTGATTCTTATATCACAAATTTCACACAATTTATTCATTTTGTTTCCCTTAAAAAGATTACTTCCAGCTTATTGTGTAATAAGACTGGTTATACTGACATCCTACATCTACTCTATATCCTAACCCTCGTAATGCGGTCTGAATTTCTTGTGGAAGATCTCCATCTGATGTCGTTTCAAATTTACCGACTATAATAGCTTTTTGAATATTACGTTCTATCTCGTCGAGCATTACTTTATTCTTCTCTTCAAAATTTTTACGAGATTGCCTTTTTGCTTCCACTGCTGATAGCATACTATACGCCTCCTTAAAATATTAGTGTTTTAATGTGTATTCTCCCTCATAGCATGCTTCAAAGTCTGTGTTATGTAATAAGCTGTTTCCTTGACAGAATTTTCATCCATCGGATCAACCATACGTAAATCATCTAATATTGAATCTTGAAATTCCTTTAGCATATTAGGTATATTTACAGTCTTACCCAGCTCTTGATTTATAATAAGTTCTAATATTTCATAGGCATAATAAATGTCTTTATTATTTTCAATAACATATTTTGCGTCATTGGAATGTTCGAAAATAGTAAACTCATCACATTCATTTAAATAATTGCACATCCATGTTTCCAGATCCCTGCGATTTCGTGTTCTGAACATGATATTAATAAGTGGGGTAGTTATTAAGATAGGAATTAGCTCTACATCCATTTTCTCTGTACTTTTAAGCAGTTCCTTATATCCAGATGGATTAATAATGTACAGATCTGAATTCATAATCTGCTGCTTGGTCGCAAAACTACAATAGTTTACACGTTCTGTATACGCGACCATATCATCTCGATATTGGCCCACCTCATCAGGAGAGATAAACATGTGATCAGAATTCTCTATTGATTCGCTTTCTCTCATCGGCCTTGTCGTATAAGACTTGAGAATTTTTAATCCAAGTGCATTTGCTGTCTTCTGCACAAGAGTAGATTTCCCAGATCCTGTTCTGCCGATAATACAAAATAATTTGTGCATTCTCTATTCCTCCACTGTAATATCATCAAAAATAACCGGAATCCGTTCTTTCAGTTCCATCAGGAGCGGCACGGACACTTCCCGGATCTGCGGATGTGCATCGCTTGCTGTACGCAATTTAAAATAATTTCTCCACTCCCGGTAATTTGCTGTAATTGTGATGTTTGTCTTCGTGGAATTCGGAAGTACGCTCCTAGCGATTTGCGCCGTTGCCCCAAGCTCGATTAGACGCATATAATGCTTTTCCGCATCGATCATGGCCTGCTCCCACTCATCCAAAATGACATTGATTTCATTTGCTGATAACTTTGTCATTCCACGATCAAGAGCAATTCCCGGCTTCAAATCAATCACATTGATCTCATTCCCGAACTTATCCTTGGAGTAATTCACATATCTCGTGCTCTCCTGCGCAAAGCTTGCGATCCGATGACGTACCATTTCATGTGACACGCCGCGGTCAACGGTAAACATTACTGAGAGCGTGCTGTGTTCGATCATCGCCTCATGATGCGCATTGATCAGCATTTTTACGAACTTTTTTGCACTCTCGCCGTCCTCTGTAATCTTATCTTCTGATTTATAACATACTCTTCCAATCCGCTCGATATGCTGAAGCTCCTTCACTCCGCCTTCCGAGATCGGCGTCAGAATTTCATAGCCTGCCTTTTGAATTTTCATATATTAATTCCTCCTATTTTTGCTTCTGTGGTGATATAATCAATTTCTTTTTTCGCCTCGTTCAACTTTTCTTTTAGATATCCAACATATTCTGTTGCAATCTTGAATTTTTCTTTTGTCGTATTTAATGTAATAACATCATTAGTTTTTATATTTTTCAAAACAATATAATCATAATACCAAGGGGTTCCATGCCAACTTTGATCTTCATCTCCTTCATATACGTCTAAAACTGTAAATAATTGTCCTTTGTAATAAATAATTTTATCTATGTATTCGTTATAATAACGACTTCGTTTATTCATATCTATTCTCCTTTAGATGCTTTAGGGCATCTACTATAGATTACAGTGTAATTCCTTCCATAACTGCTCTTGCCTCAAGTACAGCGATATAGTCTGTCATTGCTTTAATCTGCATATTATAAGTGCTGCGAGGACATGTTGGTTTAAAGTTCAACTCTCCTCTGTCCCATTTATCCAACATATTTCTTAATCCTCTGTATCTGATGACGAGCTGCTGATATTCCGCAATGAATCTGTCTCTGTAATCCGTGCTGGTCATTAATTCAACCGTATCTTTCAATGTCTTTGCCATATTAATTATCCTCCATTCTTAACTTTTCTGCATATTCCACCAATTGTCTCACCTTATCTCCCGGAACTGTCACTGTGATTTCTTTCCAGAGATTAAGTATGTCAAAGTAATCAGCAATTTCTTTTTGTTCTGCACACCAATCAAGACCGTTCTCTTCATAGATATCTCTCAGACTATTTTCAAGATAATTTCCGTCACATTGTAGCTCACCTTCTCTTTTATAGTCTTTTTCTGTGTATTCGCGATCGTAAATATTAACATCACCTCTTACTTCACTATGTTTACCATCCAATTCTCCACAATTTATATCTGGTGAGATATTCTCTTTTAATTGCTCATATGAAGATCGCTTAATCCAAATATTGTCTTCATAGACTGTGCCACTGTAAAAAGCTTCTGCGTACAAATTCACTTTTACTAAATCCATAAGCTCCTCCTATTCTAATGGTAAAGGCTGTAACGCTACGCCTCGATATAAATACACTCGTTCAAATACACTTGTTACACTTTCAAAATCTTTTCTGGTTATGTCATCCATGCTATTTAAGAACCACTCAAGATCCCAAGTATAATCGCGTAAGGCCGAAACATAATTTCTAACCATAGCTTTTAGTTTCTCATCGGTAAGTTCTCTATCCATGTTTTACATCTCTTAAGATAAAATCATTTCTTCCATACAGTCTCCACAAATCAAAGAAGCAAATTTCCCAGACCTAACAATCATTCCGCAACAGGGGCAAATATAGCGCTTGGATTGATAAGTGGTGTAATGAAATTTCCTAGTCTGTCCTTTAGGGTTGACAGGAGCCATTAATGCTTCTATATCTACTTTTCTCAGCGAATACTTAGAACAAAATTGATCTATAATTGGTGTTGCAAACATTGTATTCCATCCATTTCGTCCATCGTATATTATACGTACTCCTCTTTTTTCAACTTCAACCTTAAAACGTTTGTTATGGTACGCTCTGCCACGAGACGTATCTTTAATATTATGAATAAAACAGTATTCATGAACCATTGCGTGAAAAAGGCTTACAACGATCTCTTGAATTGATTTATTAATAACCTGTCTCTTATACACATCTGACGCTGCCGACGAACTCTAGGGTGTAGATC